>OGCL01000273.1_pt1 | contig 58916 bp, 50 predicted proteins | sample 1570041 | NCBI WGS metagenome assembly OGCL01 (sample SAMN06266162, study PRJEB24511) | hot springs metagenome | isolation source: Hot spring water | place: South Africa: Limpopo | collected 2015-06-22
CGCAGTTGCGGCGAAAGCCAAAACGAAGTTTCGGCGAAGGCTCACATCGTTGAGGCCGATGTGAAGCGAAGCGGCCGAAGCCAACACCGCGCAACGAAGCGATTCGCCCGCGCTGCCATTTATTCAGCGTTTCCCTAACGGATGCCACTGGAGCACATATGGCACGTCTGACCATCCTCGAATACCCCGATCCAAGGCTCAAGCGCATTGCTCAGCCGGTGACCGAGTTCACGCCGGAGATCCGCCGGCTGGTCGAGGACATGGCCGAAACGATGTACGCAGCGCCCGGCATCGGCCTAGCCGCAACCCAGGTCGACGTACACCAACGGGTCATCGTGATCGACGTGTCGGAAACGAAGGACGATCTGAAGGTGTTCATCAATCCGAAGATCGTCGCCAGCGAAGGTCGCATCAAGGGTGAGGAAGGCTGCCTTTCGGTGCCCGGGTACTATGACGGCGTCGAACGGGCGGAACGAGTCACCGTCGAAGCCCAGGATGCCGATGGAAAGTCCTTCACGTTGTCGGCCGAGGGACTGCTCGCGATCTGCATCCAACACGAGATGGATCATCTCGACGGCATTGTGTTCGTCGAGCGCCTGTCGCAGCTGAAGCAGCTTCGGTATCGGGCGCGGCTCGCCAAGCAGAAGAAGCATGCCGCACGCCGAGTGGTCGCCTGATGCCGAGCGTCCTTCGGGTCGTCTTCGCCGGCACGCCTGAGTTCGCTGCGCGTGCGCTCGACCGACTGGTCGACACAGCGGGCCTCGCGCCGATCGCCGTGCTGACACAACCGGATCGTCCGGCCGGACGCGGCATGAAACTCGCGGCCTCGCCGGTCAAACAACGTGCCCTCGCCGCTGGCATCCCGGTGCATCAACCGGAGAGTCTGCGCACCCCGGCTGCGCAGGCTTTGCTGGCCAACCTGGCGCCCGATGTGATCGTGGTTGCAGCCTATGGGTTGATCCTGCCGCAGGCCGTGCTCGATCTGCCGCGTCACGGCTGCATCAACATCCATGCCTCGCTGCTGCCGCGCTGGCGTGGAGCGGCGCCAATCCAGCGCGCGCTGCTTGCCGGCGACGCGGAAACCGGTGTGGCGATCATGCAGATGGATGCCGGGCTCGACACCGGGCCCGTGCTCGCCGAGCGCGTCGTTCCCATCCGGCCGGACGACACTGCGGGCAGTCTGCAGCTACGGCTCGCCGATGCCGGCGCGGAGGCGCTGATCGCGGTACTGTCCGCCATTGCGTCTGGACGGCCGCCGCAGCCGCGTCCGCAGCCGCAGACTGGCGTGACTTACGCGCACAAGATTTCACCCGATGAGGCCCGCATCGATTGGCGCCGGCCGGCAATCGAGATCGAACGCGCAATCCGCGCCTTTGCGCCTACGCCGGGGGCCTGGACGCTCTGGCGCGGTGACAAACTGAAAGTTTGGGGCGCCGTGCCAACGACCACCCCGTGCCCCGCCGCAGCAATGCCCGGCACGCTGCTAGAGCATCCGCGCGACTGCGTGCTGGTGGCGACCGGTGATGGAGCGCTCGCACTGACCGAAGTCCAGCGCGCCGGTGGACGCCGCATGGCGGCGGCGGCCTGGCTCGCAGGCGGCGTCAAGGCCGGCGAGCGACTCGGCTGATCGATGATGGACAGCACGGCCTGGACTGCCTCTGTGGTCGTCTATCGGCCCGACCTCGCGCAACTGGCCGATGTGCTTGCTTCCGCGGCTGCCTGCCCAACGTTCGCGGCCGGACTGGTCGTCGACAACTCGCAGCGACCGGCGCCGGACACGGCCGCCCTGGTTCGCCGACACCGCGGCTGGTCGTGGCTCGCCAATCCCGCCGGAAATGCCGGATTCGGACACGGCCACAACCTGGCCTTCCGGCAACTCGCGCTTGCAACCCCGTTCCATGCCGTGCTCAATCCGGATGTCGCGTTTTCGCCCGAAGCTGTCGACATCCTGCTCGCTGCGATGGCGAACGACCCGGCGCTCGTCCTGACCGCCCCGTCGCTGTGGCATCCGGACGGTCGCCGGCAGCATCTTTGCAAACGTTACCCGAGCGTTCGGGCCCTGTTCGGCCGGCGCTTCGCCGGGCCCCTCTATCGTCCGCTCGGCTTCGACGGCGATGACGCCTTCTTCACGATGCGCGATCAGGATTACGACCGCCCGATGGAACCGGAATTCATCTCGGGCGCCTTCATGCTGTTTCGTCGCGACGCATTCGCGCGGCTCGGCGGCTTCGATGAGGCGTTCTTTCTCTACCTCGAAGACTGCGACATCACCTTGCGGGCCCGCACGCTTGGCCGGGTGCTTTACCTGCCGCAAGCGCGCGTCGTTCATCACTGGGCGCGCGGCAACCATCGCTCGCCGCGGCTGACTTGGGTGGCCATCCGCTCGGCCTGTCGCTTGTTCCGCAAGCACGGCTGGCACTGGCGCGATCCGCGGCTTGGCGGTCGGTCGGCTCCAGCCAAGGAGCGTTAGGCGCGTGCGCATACTGGTCACCGGCAGCGGCGGCGCCATCGGCCGCCACCTTGCGCGGCAGCTCGAAGCACTCGGCCATGCGGTGGTCGAACTCTCCCGCTCGACCGGCATCGACTGGCACGATGCCGACGGCCTCGCGCGAGCCCTCGGCCCCGCCGTTGCCGGCTGTGATGCCGTCGTGCACTGCGCCGCGCGCGTCCACCGGCGAGGCCGCGAAGCGATGAATGAAGCGGCGTTCCACGCCGCCAACGTCGTCCTGACCCGCCAGCTGGCCGAGGCCGCCGTGGCGGCCGGCGTGCGACGTTTCGTTCATCTGTCCACGATCGCGGTGCATGGGCTTGCCCATGCGGACCATCTGATCGGCCGATCGACCCCCGTCGCCCCGCGCGACCCCTACGGCCGCAGCAAGTGGCTCGGCGAACAGATGCTGATCAAGGCAGCCGAGTCAGCCCAGCATGGCATGGAGGTCGTCATCCTGCGCCCACCGGTCGTCTACGGCGCCGACGTCGCTGGCAATATCGCACGGCTGGCGCGCGCGCTCGCGCACCGCTGGCCGCTGCCACTCGGCGCGCTAACCACCAACCGCCGCTCGCTGTGTGCCATCGACGGCTTGGTGGAGGCCATCGTCTGGGCACTGGCCGATGCGCGCGCCGTGGACGACGCCGGTCTCGGCATCTGGTACCCCTGCGACCCGCTGCCGGTCTCCACACGCCGCCTCGCCGTTGCGCTCGCGCGTGGCCTCGGCGTGCGCGCCCGCCTGCCGGCATGGCCGCCCCGACTCATGATGGCAATTGCGCGCCCTCTCGCTATCAGCCGTCTGGTAGAGCAACTCGCCGGCGACCTGGAAATCGACCCACGACCGCTCGAACAGGCCGGTTTCAAGAGCCGAATCGACAGCGAGACGGCACTGGAAGCGGTCGGCGCCGCGCTGGCGCGCCGGTTGGGGAAGCAGGGTCGATGGGAACCGCCAGCCTCGGCACGTCCCTAGAATGAGTTGCCGCTTCCGACCACGGACTCAGCCACATGCGACCAAGCCAACGCGGCGCCGATGAACTTCGGCCCGTTCGCATCACGCCTCACTTCACCGTGCACGCCGAAGGCTCGGCGCTGATCGAGGTCGGACAGACGCGCGTACTGTGTACGGCCAGCGTCGAAAACACGGTGCCGTCGCACAAGAAAGGCAGTGGCGAAGGCTGGGTCACCGCCGAATACGGCATGCTGCCGCGCGCCACCCACACCCGTGGCCGTCGCGAGGCGGCGCAGGGCCGTCAGAGCGGCCGCACGCAGGAAATTCAGCGGCTGATCGGCCGCTCGCTGCGAGCGGTGGTCGATCTGGCGGCGCTCGGCGAGCGACAGATCACGCTCGATTGTGACGTCCTTCAGGCCGATGGCGGCACCCGCTGCGCCTCGATCACCGGCGCCTACGTTGCGCTGGCCCTCGCCTGCCGTCGCCTGCTGGCGGAGGGTGTCGTCACTGCCTCCCCGCTGACCGACGCGGTGGCCGCCGTCTCGGTCGGGCTCTACGGTGACGAGGCCGTTCTCGATCTCGACTATGCCGAGGATTCGACCTGTGCCGCCGACATGAACGTCGTCATGACCGGCCGGGGCGGGCTGGTCGAAGTGCAGGCCACGGCCGAAGGCGCGCCGTTCTCGCACGCCCAGTTCGAACGGCTGCTCGCGCTCGCGCGCGATGGCATCGCTGCACTGCTGGATGCTCAGGCGCGCGCCTTGCGTGCCGCCTGAGGCGAATCCACGCGCGCGACCCAGTCCGGGCGTGGGCAGGATTTCAAGCAAGTGCCTCGAGCGGTCAGCCTTGCTAAACGCCGAATGAATTGCTGCGCCGGCGAATCGCTGCGTTGCGCGGTGTTGGCTCCGGCCGCTTCGCTTCACATCGGCCTCAACGATGTGAGCCTTCGCCGAGACTTCGTTTTGGCTTTCGCTGCAACTGCGTTGTCGCTGCCTCGCCTATCAATTTGATAGGTCTTCGGTCGCTGCGCTTCGGTGCGCCCTGCGCTTCATCCCGCTCACTGCTTTCTCCAGCGTCTCCTTAGAATTCCGCCATGCTGAAGCGCCTGGTCCTGGCGAGCGGCAACGCAAAGAAACTCACCGAGTTCGATCGTCTGCTCGCGCCCCTTGGTATCGAACTCGTGGCCCAGGCCGCATTGGGCGTGCCCGAAGCAGCAGAGCCGCATGCCACCTTCGTCGAGAACGCGCTGGCAAAGGCGCGTCACGCGGCGCGGCTGACCGGACTCGCGGCGCTCGCGGACGACTCCGGCCTGTGCGTTGACGTTCTTGGCGGCGAACCAGGCGTTCAATCGGCCTACTTTGCCGGGCCGCACAAGAGCGACCAAGACAACAACCGCAAGCTCGCCGCCGCACTCGCCCCTTTTGAGCGAACAGCCGATCGCAAAGCCCATTACACGGCCGTGCTCGTATTGCTTCGCAGCGCGGACGATCCCGAGCCGCTGATCGCCGAGGGACGCTGGCATGGATACGTCGGACGCGAGCCGCGCGGCAGCGGCGGCTTCGGCTATGACCCCTGGTTCGTCGATGCCGTGAGCGAGCTCACCGGCGCAGAGATGACGCTCGAGCAGAAGAACGCCGTCTCGCACCGATCGAAGGCATTGCGCCGGCTGGTGGCGCTACTGCGCGAGCGCGAGATGCCCTAGCGCAATGGAGTACTGATGGAAGCGATGTTCGATGCGATCGAGCTGCGGGTGCTTGGAACACTGGTCGAAAAGCGCATCACCGTACCCGACAGCTACCCGCTGACGCTCAACGCCCTGGTGAATGGCTGCAACCAGCAGAACAACCGCCACCCGGTCACCATGCTGTCGGAGCAGGAGGTCAACGCGGCCGTTGAACGACTGCGCGAGCGCGGCTTCGTGGGACTCTACACCGGCAGCGCAACGCGGGTGCCGAAATACACCGAAGCCCTCGCAGAGAAGCTCGGACTCGCGCGCGCCGAGACGGCCGTCTTGACTGAACTGATCCTGCGCGGTGCACAGACAGCGGGCGAGTTGCGCTCGCGCGCGGAGCGCATGTGTCCATTCGAATCACTGACCGAAGTGGAGGCGACCCTTTCCGCCCTGGCAGCACTGGTGCCGCCGCTCGCCATCGCCTTGCCGCGCGAGACGGGCGCGCGCGCCGTCAAGTGGATACATACGCTCTCCGGGGCGGACGTGACCGCGCTTCGTGAACCATCCGCAGCGGCGCTGCCGCCCTCACGCGAGCAGCGCGAGCAAGCGATGCAACAGCGTCTGGATGCGCTCGAGTCAAGGCTCGCCACGCTGGAAGCGGAGTTTCAGGCACTGCGTATTCGGCTGGGGGATCCAGCCTTACCAGCGCGTGCGGATTGAAAGCACCCGGCTCGGAGGCGGCGCAGGCGCCTGGCTCGGAGGCGGGGTAGTGGTGACGGCGCTTGCGGCACTACCGCTTACTTCGTCCCAATCCCAATATGCGATGAGCTGCAGTCCGACCATACGGGCACTAAACCTGGCATCGAAATCGGCACGGCCTGGGCGGCGGATGAGGTGCCGCTCCAGTCGCCGAATCCATGGCCTTGCCTGGCGAGTCGACAGTTGATGTCCCCCACCCATGATGTTCGACCTCGCTTCCAGCGTTGTGCCATACGCTGCATCATGATTGCCCTGACCTGCGATGTGGTCTAGCTCGAGCGTATGACCGAACTCGTGCAACGCAGTGCACTGCAAGAAGTCGACGCGGTGCCACTCGCTTCCCACGCGCACCCTGCGCGTGCTGGATCTAAGCCACAAATCACGGTGAGTGAGTAAGGCGCGCCTCAAGTGGGCTTGAGCGAAAGAACGGAACGTCGTCTGACGCGGCTTGATGATGAAGTAACGTTGATGCACGCCGCTATCGGCATCCACCAGGTGAATCGCCAAGCGGCAATCGATGTTCGCCTCCCTCCGGCTGCTGCCGTGCCCGTACCACGGTTCGGTTGGAACGAGACGGAATTTCCCGTCCCAATAGTTCAGGATGACGCGCGAAAAGTTGGCGCGGAAATCCGCCCATTCCGCATCCGTCCAAGGATCGAGTTGGAATGTCTGGTGCGAACCGTCCACGTTGTCGTGAAGGATGCCGTTACCCGTTGCGTGGATACCACCGCCAAAGTTGAAGGAGGTCGTCGGTTCGACACGAATCAATTCGATGCGAAAACTCAGAGTCAGGCTCAGCTGATCGTTTCCCGTAGGCAATAGCTGGGAGTTGCAGCGGCGCGCTGTGTGGAAGGGACGTATATCCATGGCATGCTTTCTACGGTGGTGGCGGTCGATCGATAAGACGTAACCCGTTGCGGCTGGGTGACATCGACGACGTCGGAAAATCGCTACCATGCCGCTTGAATCGACGCCGCGTATCGGCCCGCCCACGGAGCCGCACTTCACGCCCACGGAGCCGCACTTCACCTCGCTGCCACCGCTCGGACTCTACATTCACCTTCCGTGGTGTGTACGCAAGTGCCCCTACTGCGACTTCAACTCGCACGAAGGACCGGACGCACTACCCGAAGCCGACTACGTAGAGGCGCTGCTCGCGGATCTCGAAACGGAGTTGCCGCGTGTCTGGGGACGTACCGTGCAGACGGTGTTCATAGGCGGCGGAACACCCAGCCTGTTTTCACCGGAAGCCATCGACCGATTGCTCGCCGGCGTTCGGGCGCGGGTGCGCCTCGCGGCGGACGCCGAAGTCACGCTGGAGGCGAACCCGGGCACGGTCGAACAGCAGCGCTTCGCCGCCTATCGCGCCATCGGCGTCAACCGGCTCTCCATCGGAGTGCAGAGCTTCGCCGATGACAAGCTCGCCGCGCTCGGCCGCATCCATGACGGCGATCAGGCCAGGCAGGCAGTTGCCATCGGTCTGGCGACGGTTGGCAATGTGAACATCGACCTGATGTATGCGTTACCGCAGCAGACGCTAGAACAGGCGCTGGCTGACATCGAAACGGCGCTCACGGCTGGCAGCGCGGGCAGCGGACCGCCGCATCTTTCCTGCTACCAACTGACGCTCGAGCCAAACACCGTCTTCGCAAAGAAGCCGCCGACCGGACTGCCGGACCACGATGTCGCAGCCACGATGCAGGAGGCGATCGAGGCCCGACTTGCCGCGGCCGGCTACGAGCATTACGAAACCTCCGCCTTCGCCCGTCCCGGCCATCGTTGCCGGCACAACCTCAACTACTGGTCTTTCGGCGACTACCTCGGCATCGGCGCCGGGGCGCACGGCAAGCTTACGCTCACCGCACCCGCCCGGATCGAGCGAACGGAACGGGTGCGCCAGCCGCGCGAGTACATGGCCCGCGCGCTCGCCGGTAATGCAGTTCATGCGCGGCGCATCATCGAGCGCAACGAGATCGGCTTTGAATTCATGCTGAACGCGCTGCGGCTGACCGAGGGGTTCCCGGTGACGCTCTACAGCGAACGAACCGGGTATCCGATCAGCCTCGTCGAGACGCCGCTGCGTGCCGTCGAGGCAGAGGGATTGATCGAGCGTGATCACCGCTGGATCAGGCCTACGGCCAAGGGACGACGGTTTCTGAACCACGCACTCCGGGCGTTTCTCTGAGGCGAGCGGCGGCGACCGGCCAGCAGGCTCTTGTAGCGGCTGCGCTGCGCCATCGGCCGCATTGCCCGGTGTTGGCTTCGCAAAGGCCTGCCTATGCCGCAGCTGCGTTGTCGCTGCCTCGCCTATCGAGCCAATGTGTCTTCGGCGGCTGCGCTCCGAGCGCCTTGCGCTTGATCCCGCTCGCCGCTTCTTCAGCGTTTCCCTAGCGGGTTGCGAGCCGGCGCACCAGCGCCCGTCGCGCTGGCGGAAAGAGCTGAAGCGCGGTCAGCGCAAACCCTCTCGGCGCATCCAGCAACCACCCGCCACGGTCGAAACCATGCGCGAGCACGCCGGAGAACCCAATCCGGAAAATCCTGTCCGGAGCCCGCTCGCGCGCGAAGGCGGCGAGTCGCGCTGCCACCGTCGGCCCGCCGGCTCCGCGCGGCGTCAGCGCCCGCGCCAGCGCACGGACGTCGGCCAGCCCGAGATTCAAGCCTTGCGCCGCAGCAGGATGCAACGCCTGCGCCGCCTGGCCGATGGCCACCACGACACCGCGCGCCCGCGGCTCGGCCAGTCGCCAGACGAGCGGGTAGCGGCTGCGCTGGTCTGATCCCTCCGACGCCACTTCTGCCGCCGCCAGCGGTCCGAGCGCCGGTCCGGCGTGCGCGTTGACCTCTTCGATGAATGTTTCCCGGTCCGCCTCCAGCAGGCGTGTCGCCTCGTCGCGCGGACGCGCCCAGATCAGCGTCCATTCGGCCGCACGCCCTGCCGGCACGACACGCGGCACGAGGGCCAAAGCGCCGCAAGGCGTGAAGCGCTCGACGGCGAGCGTCGGGGAAGGTGCACGCGGCGCACGCACTCGACCGAGCACCGCAACCTGTCCGCTGTCGCGTGTGAGGACGCGGAAATCGTCGAGCAGCGACCGCGCGCTGGCCGCCCCCTCGGCCAAAACCACGATATCGGCGGTAAGACGCTCGCCGCTCACGAGCTGTACGGCCGCGCGCGCCCCCTGATGTTCCACTGCCGCTGCGCTCGTGCGGTACGACACGCGCAAGGCGCCGGCGGCCTCGGCGCGCTGCGCCACCGCGCGCAAGGCGGCAAGCAGATCCGGATAGGGCACGGCCGCCCCCAGCATGGGAAGCCCGGCGTCGGCCGCCTCAAGCCGGCAGTAACCGAAGGCGCCCGCCTGCGACACATCGACGCGTTCGATCGGCGCCCGCGGCAAGCCATCGAGGTCGACCCCCAGAGCCCCCAGCGTCCGCCAGCTCGCCACGGAGAGCGCGAGGTTACGGTCGCCGGAGGGCCGATCGAGCGCATCTCCCGCCTCGAGCACGACGATCTCATCGGCGGCGTTCTCACGCGCCAGGGCGAGTGCCGCGGCCATGCCAACCGGGCCGCCGCCAACCACGATGGCTTTCACCTCGTGCAGGCCGCCTCGACCTCGGAAGCGGTCTTCGGCGCCAGCGCCGTCAGAACCTCATGACCATCGCGGGTGATCAGGACATCGTCTTCGATCCGCACGCCGATGTTCCAGAAATGTTCGGGCACGTCAGGGTGCGGGCGAATGTAGAGACCCGGCTCGTTGGTGACCACCATGCCGGGTCGCAGGATCTGTGACTCACCGCGCACCCGGTAGGCCCCCGCATCATGCACGTCCATGCCGAGCCAGTGACCGGCGCGGTGCATGTAGAAACGCTGGTAACTCTTCTCGGCGAGCACCTCGTCGAGACTGCCGCCGAGCAGACCGAGTTCGATCAAGGCACGCGAAAGGGACTCGGTGGCGACATCGTGGTAGCGATGGAAGGGCTCGCCGGGTCGAAGCGCATCCATGCAGGCGAGTTGAGCCTGCAGCACGGCCTGATAGATGTCGCTCTGCGGGCCGGAGAAGCGACCAGACACCGGAAAGGTACGGGTGATGTCCGCAGCATAGCCCTCGTACTCACAACCGGCGTCGATCAGAAGCAGATCGCCCGCCTGCATGCGGCGGCTGGATTCGTTGTAGTGCAGCACACAGGCATTCGGGCCGCTGGCAACGATGTGGTTGTAGGCCGGCGAGCGCGCGCCGGAGCGGATGAATTCGTGCGCGATCTCCGCCTCGACCTCGTATTCCCACTGCCCGGGACGAGCCGATTGCATCGCACGCCGATGCGCTTGGGCCGTGATGGCAGCCGCGCGACGCATCAGCGCGATCTCGTGCTCGTCCTTGACGAGCCGCATGTCGTCGAGAATGGCGCAGACATCGCAGAGCGTCGTCGGCGCCGCCACCCCTGCACGCGCCATGCCGCGAACGGCCTGAATTGCACGGGCCAGCAGAGCATCCCAGGCCGTGCCGTGCGGGCCGCCGGCCGCGAGCGGGGCGTAGACGGCGGGTCGGTTGCGCAGCAGGTCGGGCAGTTTGGCCTCGAAGCTTGTGATCGGGTGGGCCTCATCGACACGAAAGGCCTCGCGCGCAAGTTCGACGCCAACCCGGAACCCGTCCCAGATCTCGCGTTCCTCGTCCTTCTCCCGGCAGAACAGAATCGAGCGGCACTCTTCGCCGCCGAGGAGAACGAGAACGGCCTCGGGCTCGCGAAAGCCAGTCAAGTAGTAGAAGTAGCTGTCGTGCCGGTACGGATAGTGCGAATCGCGGTTGCGTGCAACCTCCGGCGCCGTCGGCACGATGGCGATGCCATCGCCGATGGCAGCGAACAGGCGTCCGCGCCGCGCAACGTAGGGCGAGACATCGACGGGCGCGTTCATGGCGATGCGAAAATCCCAAGGATGGATGTGACCGATTATAGGAACGGCCCCTCGACGCCATCGGAGGAACCCACCCGGCCCAAGGCCCTCGGCGACGCGTTGGTGGTGGCCGCCGAAACCCCGCTGCAGGAAGACTTGATTGCTGGGGGATCGACCTCGGCCGAAGCCAAACGTGCGCTGCGCCAACAGACGCTTGCCCGACGGCGCGCGCTCGGCGAGCGGGAGCGTGCGGCCGCCGGACGTCGCATCCTCGAGCGACTGCTCGCGCATCCCGAGCTGACGCGGGCGCGAATGGTGCTGCTTTATGCGAGCACCGGCGACGAGGTACCGACCGATGATCTCGCACGCGAACTGCTGCGGCGCGGCAAGCAGATCGCCTATCCCAAGCTCAGCAGCACACCGGGACTGATGACGCTTTGGAAAGTGCGCGGACTCGATGCGTTGGTCGAGCACCGCCACGGCATCCGTGCACCCGACGTGACGCGGGCCGGCCCTGTGGAGCCGATGACAGTGGATGTCGCCATCGTCCCCGGTGTGGCATTCACACGCGGACTCGGCCGTCTCGGGCGCGGCGGCGGCTATTACGACCGGCTGGCCGGCAAGCTCGCCAAGCACTGCAGCCGTATCGGCGTCTGCTTCGACATACAACTGCTCGACGCCTTGCCGCGCGACCCGCATGATGTCGACATGCATTGGGTGGTGACCGAGTCCACCGTCTATCCCTTCGTTCCGGAGCCGGTCACGGAAGCCGCGATCACGCTTTCGCCGGCGCCTTCGTCCCTGCCGTCCGCTCCTGCGCCCGCAACGGCTACTGCAGGCAGCTCCGGTCCCGGAGATAGCCAACCATGAGTGCAACCCTGATCGATGGCAAGGCGCTGGCCGAGGCCGTGCGCCAACGCGTCGCCGCCGACGTGGCCGGCTTGCGGGCGCGCGGAATCACACCAGGACTTGCCGTGGTTCTCGTCGGCGATGATCCGGCGTCGCAGGTCTACGTGCGCAACAAGATCGCAACCTGCGAGAAGCTCGGCATGGCGAGCTTTCATCATTTCCTGCCGGCCTCGACCACCGAGGCAGCATTGCTCGCGCTGATTGCCGAGCTGAATGCGGACAGCCGCGTGCACGGCATCCTGGTGCAACTGCCGCTTCCGCCTCACATCGAGGACGCGAATGTCATCGCGGCGATCGCTGCCGCGAAGGATGTCGACGGCTTTCACCCCTCCAACGTCGGCGCGCTGACGATCGGACATCCGCGCTTCGTGCCCTGCACCCCTGCGGGCTGCATGGAGATGCTTAGCTCGCTCGGACTGGCCGACCTGCGCGGTCGCCATGCGGTCGTCGTCGGACGCAGCAACATCGTCGGCAAGCCGATGGCGCTGCTGCTGTTGCATGCCCATGCGACGGTCACGATCTGTCACAGCGGCACCGCCGATCTTGCATCCCACACACGGCGGGCGGATGTGCTGGTAGCGGCGGTCGGCCGACCGCGCTTCATCACGGCCGACATGGTCAAGCCCGGCGCAATCGTGCTCGACGTCGGCATCAATCGTCTTCCGGCGGAGCAGGGCGGCGGGCTGGCGGGGGATGTCGACTTTGAACGGGTGCGCGCAGTCGCAGGCTTTCTGACCCCGGTTCCGGGCGGCGTCGGGCCGATGACCATTGCAATGCTGATGCGCAACACCTGCGAAGCTGCCAAGTTCAGCCTATAGCAGGCCGAGGCTTGCGAATTCGAACGCCACCTTGACAGCGGTCAGTATTTTCGTGTCACGCGGGCCTAGAATGAATCGCGTCGTCATTCGCGAGGCTCATCATGTTCCGTACGACCTTAGCCATTCTGATTGCCGTGATGTTGCCCATCGTCGCTTCGGCACAGGGCAATGCTCCGCTCGTGAGCTACACCAAGCAGGGCAAGTTCGAGGAGGTGCGCGATGACCTCAAGGCCGCCATCGAGAGCAAAGGCTTGGTCATCGACTTCAACTCGCAGGTCAATCGCATGCTGGAACGTACCGGCGGCGATGTCGGCTCCACGAAGAAGATCTACGTCGACGCGCAGGCATTCGTGTTCTGCAGCGCCAAGCTGTCGCGCGCGATGATGGAGGCGGATCCGGCCAACGCTGCGCACTGCCCCTACTCCATCTCCGTTCACGCAACGGCTGCGAAGCCAAACGAAGTGGTGGTCGCCTACCGTCCGCTGCGCGGCGGTGCCAGCCCCGCCTCGCAGAAGGCGCTCGCCGAGATCAACAAGCTGCTTGACACGATCGCCCGCGAGGCAACCGGTCGCAAGTAGTCTGCCTGGCCGGTCGCCCGATCCGTAACCCATTTGGGGTACCCCGCCCGCCTCGGGCGGGGCGCGTGCGGCACAATGCTGACGTGAAACCCGATCGGCCCTCACTCGATCCGACGCGACGGGGATTGCTGGCCAGAGCCATCCTCAGCCCGCTCGCGCCTGCGCTGGTGCCTGCCTCCATGCATGCAGGCGCAACTTCGCCGGCTCGCCGCGATGAGCCGCTGGCCGCGCAGGAGCGGCCAACAGAGGAAGTCCCCTACGTACAGACGCCCGATCGCATCGTGCGTCGAATGCTCCAACTGGCCGACGTCGGTGAACGCGACATCGTGTGGGATCTGGGCTCAGGCGATGGTCGCATCGTCATCGCAGCGGCGCGTGACTTCCGTGCGCGCGGCGTCGGCTTCGAGATCGACCGTCAACTGGTCGAGCTTTCGCGGCGCAACGCGCGCCGTGCCGGCGTGCCCGACCGCGCCGTCTTCGTCGAACGCGACCTGTTCACTCTATCGTTCGCTGCACCCACGGTGGTCACCATGTACCTGCTGCCGGATGTCAATCTTCGCCTACGGCCGTTGCTGCTGGCGCAGATGCGTCCCGGCAGCCGAATCGTCAGTCACGAATGGGACATGGGAGAGTGGCCGGCCGACGAGGTCCTGACCGTCTACAACGAGGAGAAACCTCATGGCACGTCGAGGGAGCACAAGGTTCACCTCTGGTATGTGCCTGCCCGAGTCGCCGGCCGCTGGGTCGTCGACATCGAGCGGAAGCGAGCGCCGGTCAGGTTCGCACTCGCAGTCGACCAGAGCTGGCAGCGCCTGACCATCAGGCCCGACCGCGGCGAAGTGTCGTGGGCGAAACTGACCGGCACACGCTGGGAGCTCGCCTGGCGCGAATCGGCCAACGGCGGTGAGCGATTCATCCTGCGGGGCGAGGTTGCAGACAGGCGGGATGCCGCCGCGTGGAGCGGAGATGCGTTTGCAGACGCGCCTTCGCTCAATGCTTCGGCCGCGCGCGTGGCGCGCTTCAACGCGCGTCGAGCGCCCGACTGAATTCCACCCTTGGGGCCGTCGCGCGTGTCGCCGGCCTCAACGCGGAAGAGTGCTTGCGCCCATCAAGTACCAGTCGATGGCGCGCGCCGCCTGTCGACCTTCACGGATGGCCCAGACCACGAGGCTCTGCCCTCGCCGCATGTCGCCTGCGGCGAACACCTTCGGCACGTTGGTCGCATAGCCGCGCGGGCCATCGTCGGTCGCCGCCCGCGCATTGCCGCGGGCATCGCGCTCGACACCGAAAGCCTCGAGGATCGGCGCCACCGGATGCACGAAGCCCATGGCAAGTAACACCAGGTCCGCGGGCAGTTCCCATTCGCTGCCGGGAATTTCGCTCATGCGCCCGTCCTTCCACTCGACCCGGGCGGCCTTCAGGCCAACCACGTGCCCGTCACGACCCACGAGCGCTTTGGTGGTCACGGCCCAGTCCCGGATCGCGCCCTCCTCATGGCTGCTGGAGGTGCGCAGCTTGAGTGGCCAATTCGGCCACGTCAGCGCCTTGTTTTCCTGCTCGGGCGGTTGCGGCAGCAGTTCGAACTGGGTGACGCTCGCCGCGCCATGCCGGTTGGACGTGCCGACACAGTCGCTGCCTGTGTCGCCGCCGCCGATCACGACCACATGTTTGCCCTTGGCCGAGATCACCTCGACATCATCGCCGGCGACCCGCTTGTTCTGCAGCGGCAGAAAGTCCATCGCGAAGTGAACGCCTTTCAGTTCGCGTCCCGGCACCGGCAAATCACGCGGATGTTCCGCCCCGCCAGCCAGCAAAACGGCGTCGAACTCCGCTGTCAGCTGCTCCGGCGCAATGACCTCGGTGGCGTCACTGCGCACGCCGGCAGCGAGCGCACCGCGCCCCACGAGCGTACGGGTGCGGAAGGTGACACCCTCCGCCTCCATCTGTGCGATGCGCCTGTCGATATGGCTCTTCTCCATCTTGAAGTCGGGAATGCCATAGCGGAGCAAGCCGCCAATGCGATCGGACTTCTCGAACACGGTCACAGCATGTCCGGCGCGCGCGAGCTGCTGCGCTGCTGCCAGACCGGCCGGCCCTGAGCCGACCACGGCGACCCGCTTGCCGGTCTTGTTCGGGTTGATCTGTGGCGTGACCCAGCCCTCCTCCCAGGCCCGGTCGATGATGAAGTGCTCGATCGACTTGATGCCGACTGCCTCGGCATTGATGTTGAGCGTACAGGCAGCCTCACAGGGCGCCGGGCACACGCGGCCGGTGAACTCCGGAAAGTTGTTGGTCGAGTGCAAGACGTCGAGCGCCTGGCGGTGTTGCTCGCGGTAGACCAGGTCGTTCCAGTCGGGAATGATGTTGTTGATCGGGCAGCCGGTCTGGCAGAACGGAATGCCGCAGTCCATGCAGCGCGCGCCTTGCTGTTTGGCCTGATCCGGTGTCAGCGTGAAGACGAATTCGCGGTAGTGCTGAATCCGGCTCTGCGGCGCTTCGGCGGCCTCCGCCAGCCGCTGGTATTCGAGGAATCCGGTGACTTTTCCCATGTTGTTCCCTGCTTGATTGGCGGCCGGGGACGCCCGGCTGACCTCCGATTTCTTGACCGGCTGTTGAATGACCGCCGCGGTGGGACAGCTGCGGAGGCGCGCGGCGCAGACTGTGCCACGCCTGCCTTTCGGCAGGCTCAACCTTGGCTTCGCAATGGTCAGAGCCTACGCCGCAACTGCGTGGTCGCTCCCCCGCCTGTCTGCCTGATGTGCCTTTGGTCGCTGTGCCCCGTGCGCCTTGCGCTTCATCCCGCTCGCTGCTTTCTTCAGCGTTTCCTTAGCCTTTCCTTGCCTTCCCTTGTGCCCGCCCGCAGCGTGATCGCTATTTGACGGCGCTCACGCTCTCCGCAGCCTTCGCCCGCATGGACTCCGCATACATGTCGGTGAGGGCCCTGCGGTACTCATGCGGGAACACCTTGACGAAGCGCTTGCGCTCGTTCTGCCAGTTGTCCATGATGGCGAGCGCGACCGTCGAGCCGGTGTAGCGCAGGTGCCGCTCCACCAGTGACTTCACGATCGCCTCGTCGCTTTGATTGCGGTGGCGTTTGCGGCCCTTGCCTTGAGCGATCAGCTCCTGCTCGATTCCGGTCTGCTCGATGTCCGAAAGCAAGGGCTCGATGGCGACCATCGAATGGTTGCAGCGCTCGCGGAAACGGCCCTCCGGATCATAGACATAGGCGATGCCCCCCGACATGCCGGCAGCGAAGTTGCGGCCGGTCGGTCCCAGCACGACCACGGTGCCTCCGGTCATGTACTCGCAACCGTGATCGCCGGTGCCTTCGACGACCGCCGTCGCGCCGGAATTACGCACGCAGAAGCGCTCACCGGCAATGCCGCGGAAAAACGCCTCGCCCTCGATCGCACCGTACAACACGGTGTTGCCGATGACGATGTTCTCCTCCGGCCGTGCCGGACAGCGCGCATCGGGATAGACCACGATACGTCCGCCGGAGAGCCCCTTGCCGGTGTAGTCGTTGGTGACGCCTTCGAGTTCGAAGGTGATGCCGCGGGCAAGGAAGGCACCGAAGCTCTGGCCTGCCGTCCCTTGGAAGCGGACGTGGATCGTGTCCTCCGGCAAGCCGGCGTGGCCGTGGCGTTTCGCGACCTGGTGCGACAGCATGGCGCCGACCGAACGGTTGCGGTTGCAGATCACCGCCGTGAACTCGACCTTGCGCTTTTCTTCGAGCGCAGGGCGGGCCGCGGCGATCAGCTGATGGTCGAGTGCAGCATCCAGACCGTGGTCCTGCTGTTCGCAGTGGTGGCGGGCCACGCTCTCGGGCATCGGCGGAGAGTAAAAGACGCGCGCGAAATCGAGACCCTTGGCCTTCCAGTGATCGATGCCTGGCTGGACCTCGAGCCAGTCGCTGTGTCCGACCATCTCGTCGAAACGCCGCACACCCAACTCGGCCATCAGTGCCCGCACCTCTTCGGCGACGAAGAAGAAGTAGTTGACGACATGGTCGGGCTGCCCGCTGAACTTGCGGCGTAGCACCGGGTCCTGCGTAGCCACACCGACCGGACAGGTGTTCAGGTGGCACTTGCGCATCATGATGCAGCCTTCGACGACGAGCGGCGCGGTGGCGAAGCCGAATTCATCGGCGCCAAGCAAAGCGGCCACCACGACGTCACGGCCCGTCTTCATCTGGCCGTCGGCCTGAACGCGAATGCGGCCGCGCAGCCGATTGAGGACCAACGTTTGTTGCGTCTCGGCCAAACCGAGCTCCCACGGCGTTCCCGCGTGCTTGATCGAGGAGACTGGCGAGGCGCCGGTACCGCCGTCGTGCCCGGCGATCACGACGTGATCAGCCTTGCACTTGGCCACGCCGGCGGCGATCGTGCCCACGCCGACTTCGCTGACCAGCTTCACGCTGATGGAAGCATTCGGGTTGGCGTTCTTCAAGTCGTGGATCAACTGAGCGAGATCCTCGATCGAATAGATGTCGTGATGCGGCGGCGGCGAGATCAAGCCGACGCCCGGCACCGAAAAGCGCAGTTGGGCGATGTACTCACTGACCTTGTGGCCGGGGAGTTGGCCGCCCTCGCCGGGCTTGGCGCCCTGCGCCATCTTGATCTGGATCTGATCGGCGCTGGCCAGGTACTCGGCGGTCACGCCGAAGCGGCCCGAGGCCACCTGCTTGATCCGCGAGCGCAGGTCGTCGCCGTCGCGCACCGGCACATCGACCTCGACGCGATGCGCGCCGAGCCGGGAACGCAGAGTTTCCCCGGGCTTCAACGGCGCGTAGCGCTGAGCGTCCTCGCCGCCCTCGCCGGTGTTGGATTTGCCGCCGATGCGGTTCATCGCGATGGCGAGCGTGGTGTGGGCCTCGGTCGAGATTGAGCCGAGCGACATGGCGCCAGTCGCGAAGCGTTTGACGATCTCGCTGGCCGGCTCGACCTCGTCGATCGGCACCGGAGCGCGGGCCGGCTTTAGCCGGAACAGTCCGCGTAGCGTCTTGAGCGCGCCGGCCTGTTCGTTGATGAGCCGGGCGTACTCCTGGTAGGTGGCAAAGTTGTTCGCCCGGGTTGCATGCTGCAGCTTGGCGATCGTCTCGGGCGTCCACATGTGGGCTTCGCCGCGGGTGCGCAGCGCGTATTCGCCGCCGGGATCGAGGGCATTGGCCAGCAAGGGGTCGTGGGCGAATGCGGCACGGTGCAGGCGCACCTGCTCCTCGGCCACCTCGAAGATGCCGATCCCCTCGACCGCGCTGGCCGTTCCCGTGAAGTACTGATCGAGAAAGGCCCGATTCAGACCGACCGCCTCGAAGATCTGCGCGCCGCAGTAGCTCTGGTAGGTCGAGATGCCCATCTTGGACATGACCTTGTAGAGCCCCTTGCAGATGGCCTTCACGAAGCGCTTCTCGCTCTCCTGACGGGATACCTGCGGCACGAAGTCCGACAGTTGCGTCAGCGATTCCAGCGCGAGATACGGATGGATCGCCTCGGCGCCGTAACCCCCGAGCAGCGCGAAATGGTGCACCTCGCGCGCCGACCCCGTTTCGACGACCAGGCCCGCCGAAGTCCGCAACCCGGCCCGGACCAGATGCTGATGAACGGCCGAAGTGGCCAAGAGCGCCGGGATCGGCACCCGCTCGGCCGACACGCCGCGATCGGACAGGATCAGGATGTTGAAGCCGAGTTTGATTGCATCGACGGCCGCTGCGCAAAGGCTTGCGACCGCGGCTTCGATTCCCTCGGCACCCCATGCGGCTGGATAGGTGATATCCAGTTCACGCGAGCGGAAGGCGCCACTCGAAAAGAGCTCGATGTGGCGGATGCGCTCCATGTTCTCGCCGGTCAAGACCGGGTGTTCTGCCTCGAGTCGCGGTTGCGGCTCGGTATCGTCGTGTCCGAGCAGATTCGGGCGCGGGCCGATGAAGGTGGTGAGCGACATCACCAACTCTTCGCGGATGGGGTCGATCGGCGGATTGGTCACCTGCGCGAACAGCTGCCGGAAATAGCCGTAGAGAGGCTTCGCCCTGTTCGACAGCACCGGCAGCGCGGCATCGTTGCCCATCGAGCCGATTGCCTCCTCGCCACTGGCGACCATCGGCGCGAGAATGACCTTCAAGTCCTCCTGCGTGTAGCCGAAGAGCTGCTGGCGGTCGAGCAGCGGCACGGCGGAGCGGTCAGCGGGCGCCGGTTCGGGCAGCGATTCGAGCTCGATCCGCGAACGCTCGATCCACTCCCGGTACGGACGGGCGCCAGCCAACTCGCGCTTGAGAACCTCGTCATCCACGATCTCACCACGCTCGAGATCGACGAGCAGCATCTTGCCGGGCTGCAGGCGCCACTTCTTGACGATCCGCTCCTCCGGAATGTCGAGCACGCCAACCTCCGACGCCATCACGATCAATCCATCATCGGTGACGATGTAGCGCGCCGGGCGAAGGCCGTTGCGGTCGAGCGTTGCGCCGATCTGGCGTCCATTGGTAAAGGCCATCGCCGCCGGGCCGTCCCAAGGCTCCATCAGCGCTGCATGGTGCTCGTAGAAGGCGCGCCGATCCTCATCCATCGAAGCGTTGCCGGCCCAGGCCTCGGGAATCATCAGCATCGCGGCGTGAGCGAGCGAGTAGCCGCTCATCACCAGCAGTTCGAGACAGTTGTCGAATGACGCCGTGTCGGACTGTCCGTCGTAGATCAGCGGCCAGAGTTTCTTCAGGTCGTCACCCAGCACCGTGGAGGCGATTGCGCCTTCACGCGCCCGCATCCAGTTGCAGTTGCCGCGCAGCGTGTTGATCTCGCCGTTGTGGCAGACCAGACGGAACGGGTGCGCCAGATCCCAGGTCGGGAAAGTGTTGGTGGAGAAGCGCTGGTGCACCATCGCGAGCGCCGACACCAGCATCGGGTCCTGCAGGTCCCGGTAGAACGTTCCGACCTGGTCGGCAAGCAACATGCCCTTGTAGACGATCGTCCGCGTGGACATCGATGGCACATAGAACTCGCGTCCGTGGCGCAGGCGGAGACCTTGGATGGCGTGCCCGGAGGACTTGCGGATGACGTAGAGCTTGCGTTCGAGGGCGTCCTGATCCAGGTCCTTCGACCCGCGACCGATGAACACCTGACGGATGACCGGCTGGATCGCCCTCACCCCCTCGCCGAGGCCGGTCGGGTCGACCGGGACATCGCGCCAGCCGAGCAGCACCTGGCCCTCGGCCACGATGGCCCGCTCGATCGCCTGCTCGCAGGCCATCCGCGAAGCCGGCTCCTGAGGAAGAAAAATCATGCCGACGCCGTACTGCCCGATCGCCGGCAGCGTGATCTTCAGCTTGCCGCATTCGCGCCGGAAAAAGGTGTCCGGAATCTGGATCAGGATGCCGGCGCCGTCGCCTTGCAACTTGTCGGCGCCGACGGCTCCGCGGTGCGTCAGGTTCTCCAGAACGCGCAGACCCTTCTGGACGATGTCGTGGCTTTTGACGCCCTTGATGTTGGCCACGAAGCCCATGCCGCAGGCATCGTGCTCATTGCGCGGGTCGTACAGGCCGCTGGCCGCGGGCGTACCAGCGCCTGCGGTCGCGGCAATCGCATCGGCACCTTGCGCATCGATCACTTCGGTCGCCCGGGGGCGCTGGGAAAGCAGTTGGTTCTGGTTGGGTTGGTCAAGCCGCACGGCGCAGGTCTCCCACGAGCATTGGCATGCGACGTCATGTCCAGCGTCGCGCCCGATGCCGAATCGGTATGGAGTTATTTGGGGGGCGCATAGTTTATCAGGATCAGTCGCCCCGGCCCAAGGAAACGCTGAAGAAAGCAGTGAGCGGGATGAAGCGCAAGGCGCACGGAGCACAGCGACCGAAGACATAGAGGGAGCGAGCACCGCGCAACGCAGCGATTCGCCCGCGCAGCAATTTGTTCAGCATTTCCCTAAGCGGCAAGCCAGCGGTTCACTTGTCTCGGAATGGAACGCGCGCGACGCACTTGCCTCCTGACTCAGACTTAGGGTTAAATCGCAAGAAAGGTCTCTATTACTTTGATTTTTCTCGTCTGATTGGACGTTGCCGACCGGATGACGCGGCTTTGGGCTGCCCGCCCTCACGTTATGGAGCCCCGCTCGAACGGCCAACGCAAAGGAAGCACAGCATGCGCAAGGGATTCGGAGTGTTTTCGTGGATGGCTGCCGCTCTGGTGGCCCTCGCAGGCCTGTCGGGCTGTGGTGGTGGTGGCGCAGCGAATCCGTTCGCACCCGGCCCGGCGCTGCCTTCACTCGTCGTCCGTCCCACGGCGATCGAGGCCTATTCTGGTACGCCGGTGACGATCTCGGTCGTCAGCGGTGTCGGGCCTTTCCAAGCTTTCTCCAGCAATCCCGCTGTGCTCCCGGTGACACAGGCGGTTTCGGGAACCGCAATCACGGTGACACCGGCTGCGGTCAGCACGCAGACGGCAGTCACCTTGACCGTGCGCGACGCCGCGGGCCGCGAACAGGGCATCTCCGTCAACGTCAATCCTGGCACCGTGCTCGGCAACATCGCGATCACGCCGATCATCAACTCGCAGTGCGGCGCAGCCCAGCCGCCCGCGCCGGTACCGGTCTGCTCCGGCGACACTGCGAGCATCTCGACCGTTGTCCGTAACGCCGGCGCGACGCCGGTCCCAGGGCGCCAGGTGCGCTTCGACGTGGTCCAGGGTGCCTTCGCCTTCAGCCTCTCGAGTGCGGGCGCTACGACAGCCCCGTCCACGACCGTCATCACCGATGCGAACGGTGTGGCCAATGCCGTCATCAAGGTGAACGAGGCCGTCACCTCCCAGGTCGCGATCGTCCGTGCCACCGACACGGTGACCGGCAACCGGGTCGACACCGTGTTCACCATCGTCCAGCAGATCAACGGGCAGGCCGTCCTGTCGGTCGTCCCGCAGGAAGGCTATGTCGGCCAGGCGTTCTACAAGGGTGAATGTGGCGGCACCTCGGGAGACTTTCTCGTCTATGGCGGGCAGCCTCCCTACACCGCGCGCTCGTCTCTGCCCAATGCCGTTCAGCTCTCCTACCGTGGCGTGATTGGCGATCCGGTGACGATCCCGACGGCGGGCGATCGTTTCCGTGCAAGCACGGTGTTTTCGACCAACTGCACGGGGTTCAAGGCGCAGATCGTCGTCACGGACTCGACCGGGCGAAATTTCCAGGTGTCCTATGAGGAGAAGGAAGGGACCAACGATCGGCCCACGGCGCCTCCACCCGACGCCCTGACAATCTCGCCTGCCGCGGTGACGCTGGTGGCAGCCAGCGGGCATTGCGGGGGACGTGTCATCGCCTTCCTTGCGACCGGCGGTGTGCCGCCGTATACATTCGCAAGCAGCGAGCCTGCGCGAGGCGCCATTGCCGGTTCGAACCTGACGACCGCGGCCGCATTCCTCCCCGGCAACTCGCTCACCGTGTCTGTGCTTGACAGCGCAGGCAAGATCGCTTCCGCCAATGTCAGCTGCGTCGCGCCGTGACGCCGGCTGCGGTGCGGCGCGCGTCAATCGCGAGGCGGAACCTTTCGAGATAACGCCGGTTCGATGTTGGCAGCGCGCCAGCCGCTCGCGGCAGCTGGCCTTAGCCAACGTGACCCGGCCTGCTGAGTAGACACATATTCATTTGCTCCACCGCGCTGCGCGCCACCCGCGACGCATGAAACGGGGGCTGATTAGAGGGGCGGCGTCCGGCAAAGAGGTCGGTTCGTTCTTGGTGTGATGAACCCGTCCATCAGATAAGCGAGGGGGCGAGCACCACGCAACAGCGATTCGCCCGCGCAGCGATTTATTCAGCGTTTCCCTAGCATCCGGCCATCCTCGCCGCGTTCTACACTCCCAACCAGTCGATGATCTGTTGCACAGCCACGGCCGGCGGTGCATGACCCGATTCGATCACGCAGTGCGCCACGCTCCTGTAGAGCGGGTCACGCAGGTCGTAAAGAGTATGCAACCGGCCGAGGGGATCGGCCACTTGCAACAGTGGGCGGTCGCGGTTGCGTCGGGTTCGTGCGTAACTCGTTTCGGGTCGGGCATGCAGGTACACCACGCTGGCGCGCTCGGTGAGGCGCCGCCGTGTGTCGGCGTGCAGGATGGCCCCTCCGCCGGTCGCGAGGACGATGCCTTCGCGCTGCAACAGTTCATCGATGACGGCTGCCTCCCGTTCGCGAAAGACGGGCTCGCCCTCGATCTCGAAAATGGTTGCAACGCTGACGCCGGTGCGTGCCTCGAGCTCGTGATCGCTGTCGCAGAAATCCCACTGTAGCCGGCGAGCGAGCGCCTGGCCTACCGTGGTTTTGCCGGCCCCCATGGGTCCGACGAGAACGATGGGGCGCCGAGGCTCGCTCACCTGCCGTGCGCGCAACCCGGTTGCGCCAACACGGCAACGCGCCGGCCGGTGCGTCTGGGGCGCAGTCGCCACGGTTGGTAGTGTTGCAGACCGCGTGGCTGCATCCGCTCATTACCGAGTCGAACCGGCAAGCCGTCAGCGAAGGGCGCCTGCGGTTTCGGTCAGGACACGGGGCGTCAGGAAGATCAGCAACTCCTGCTTGTCCGTGCCGCGGTTGGTGCGCCGGAAGAGATTTCCGACGACCGGCGCATCGCCGAGGAATGGCACCTTGTCGATCGAGTCGGTGATGTTTTCTTCGTAAATGCCACCCAGCACGACGGTGTCGCCATTGTTCGCAATGACCTTCGTGAACACCCGCCGCGTGTTGATGATCGGGTTGCCGTCGTTGAAGCCTGCCAGGCTGTCCTTGGTGACTCCGACGTCCATGATGATCCGGTTGTCGGGGGTCACCTGCGGTGTCACCTCGAGCCCGAGCTTGGCATTGACGGTAACCACCTGACTCTGCCCACCGACGCCACCGGCGACGCGCAACTTGATCTCCTGGCCCTGTTCGATCGAGGCCTTCTGGTTGTCCGCCGTCACGACGCGCGGACTGGAGATGACCTTGCCGCGGTTGGCTGCCTCGGCTGCCGAAAGCTCGAGGTTGACCAGATTGTTGTTGCCAAGGTTGAGGAAGGTCAGGGCCAGTGTGCCCGCCGCATTGCTGACCGGAAGGTTGATGTTGTAGGGAATCGAGTTGATGTATTCCCCGATCAGACCTCCGGACTGCTGATCCGGCTTGACCCGCCAGTAATAGCTCCATGGCGGAAACCCGGTGGCGACACCCGTGGAGGGCACATTGGCCTGGTCGGCATCGGCCAGCGGGCGCCCGCCGATACCCAGGTTGCGGCCATTGCGGTGGACGCCGGCGCCAATGCCAAAGCGGGCGCCGAGCTGGCGCGAGAACTTGTCGTCGGCGATGACGACACGCGCCTCGATCAACACTTGCTTGACGGCGATATCGATGCGCTGGAGAAGCCGGCGAACCTCATCGAGCTTGGAAGGCGTATCCGTCACGACGACGATGTTGGTTCTCGAATCGATCGTCACGCTGCCGCGCCGCGAGAGCAAGCCGCCGGAGGCCGCTGCCGCTCCGCTCGGCGCGGCACCAGCGGCAGGCTGTGCGGGCGCTGCCGGCGCCCCACTGCCACCCGAAAGCAGTAGACGTCGGACATCCTCGGCCTTCTGGTAGTTGAGCTGAAAGATCTCGGTGCGCAATGGCTCGAGATCGGCAACCTGCGCCTTCGCTTCCAGCTCCTGTTTTTCCTTCAGCGCAAGCTCTTCCTTGGGCGCGATCCAGACGACGTTTCCGTTCTTTCTCATGTCGAGCGAGCGTGCCTGCATCACGATGTCGAGCGCCTGATCCCACGGCACGTCCTTCAGACGAAGCGTGACGTTGCCGGTAACCGTGTCCGACACGATGATGTTGAGTCCGGTGAAATCGCCGATCACCTGCAAGACGGAACGAACGGCGATATCCTGGAAATTGAGTGACAGTTTCTCGCCCTTGTAGCCGGGGCGACTGCCCTGGGTCAGCCGGTTCGGGTCCTCGATGATCTGCTTGACCTCGACAATCAGTCGGCTATCGGTCTGATAGGCAGAGTGCTCCCAGAGCCCCTTGGGTTCGATCACGAAGCGAACATTGCCTCCCTGAACCTGGGTGTCGATCGTCTGCACCGGCGTTCCGAAGTCGGTGACATCGAGCTTGCGCTCGAGATTGCGCGGGATGTTGGTCTTGAACAGGTCGATCAGCAGTACGCGGCCCTGTGGTTTGATCTCCACGCTCGCATCAGAGCGCGAGAGGTCGACGATGAATCGGCCTTCGCCGTTCTGGCCGCGGCGGAAGTCGACGTCCCGGACGACGGCCGCTGTCGTGTCGGCCGGAGCTGCGGGTGCGAATCGGCCCGCCTCGGGCCCGACCGAAGCCGCAACGCTCGCGCCCGCCGGGTCAGCCAGCGTGACGATGGCCCGGTCGCCCTCGACCTTGATGTCATAGGTCTGCGGTCGGTTGAGGTTCAACACGGCCCGCGTCCTGCCCTGCGCCTGAACGAGGTTGAAGCTGCGGACGACCGGGTCGGACAGGTCGCCAGAGGCGCGACCGGAAGCGCTGGTGTTGGCGAAGTCGAGGACCAGGCGGGGCGGTGAGGCGATGGCAAAGGCGGTGGGCGCCGCTACCCCACCCTTTACGGCGAAGGTGACGACGGTGCGCCCGCCTTGCGCCTTCGCGACCGAGACGTCTTCGATGACGCCCTGCGCGCGTGCAGTCACCGCCACCCATGCGAACAGCATGGCCAAAAACGTCGGCCCGATGGAGCCGTACGCGCGGGTCGAGGAGAAATTGGCAATCACTTTTTCTGCTCCTGTTGCTGCAGCAACACTTTGGTCTGCTTCTCGACCCAGTCGCCTGCCCCATCCTGGAAAAGTTCCTTCAGGGTGATCTCGGCGTCGCTGATGGAGGTGATGACGCCGAAGTTCTGACCCATGTAGTTGCCCGGACGCACCTGAAACACCCGGTTTTCCTTCGTGCGGACAAGACCCACCATGCTTCGGCCCTGCTGCAGGGTCCCCACCATCGTGAGAGTCTCCAACGGGAAGGCCTCCAGCGCCTCCCTGCGTCGCGTCATGTCGGGTCCGCGCGCACCCCCCTTGCCACCTTCGATCTTGCGCGGCTTGAACGGGTCTGGCTGGTCGAACGCGTTATAGGCGAACGGCTCATACGCACGCACGGTGGGAATGGGATCGACTTTGCCGCGCGCGTCCTGACCCTGCTGCTCCATCCACGCGCGCAAATCCTGATCCCCGCTGCCGCCGCAGCCGGCAAGCAAGAGAGCGGTGGCAATCAAGGCCGCTTTGACTGCATTCATTTCTTGGGCGCCTTCTGCGCTTCTTTGGCCTTGCGCTGGGCCGCCAGTTCATCATCGTCCAGGTAACGGAAGGTGCGCGCAACGGCTTCCATGGCCAGGATGTTCTCTTTCTCGCGGTTGACGATGGCGAGGTCGCTGAGGGTCACGATCCGGGCGAGCTGCGCGACGTCACTCGCGAAGGCGCCGAAATCGTGGTAGTTGCCCGTCACGCGAATGTCGACCGGCAATTCCGCGTAGAACTCCTGCACGCGTTCGGCGCTGGGTTTGAACAGTTCGAACTGGAGCCCACGGCCAACGCCCGCCTGGTTGATGTCCGCGAGCAATCGCTCCATTTCGGCACGGCTCGGCAACTGGCGGAGAAGCGCCCCGAATTGTTCTTCGACGGTCTTCAACTGCTGGATGTGCAAATCGAGGTTGATCGCCTGGCGCTTCTTCGTCGTGTATTCGGCCCTGAGCGTCTGTTCCTGGCGCTGCTTCCCTTCGAGTTCCGTCTGCTGTTCGGACCAACCAAGGTACCACGCGAAAAACACGAGCAGGGCAAACAGGAGTACCAGGGCGCCAAATTTGGCCGGCGCCGGCCAGATACCAATGTCGCGTGGGTTCAGGCGTCGGAGTTCATCGAGGGTCATGTCGCCGTCCTGTCATTTGGTGATGGTCTGCATGACCTTTTCCCGCGCGGTCGGTGCCGTCGGCGGGGCGCTCGTACCCTGCGCTACCGGGCTGGCCGCCGGAACCGGGTCGGTCCCCTTCAGTCTCACGTTGAGGTTGAACTCGCTCAATCGCTGATTGCGTTCGGTGACCGCCTTGATCTCCACCAGCTCCGGCCGCGCCAGGGAGGGGGACGCCTCGATATTTCGCATCAGATCGGACACGCGCGCGTTCGACTGGGCCAGCCCGATCAGCGTGACCTTGTCTCCGGTCTGCTTGACCGACTTCAGATAGACGCCCTCGGGCAACTGTCGCACGAGCTGGTCGAGCAGGCGAACCGACGCCGCGCGGTTGACCTGCAGGGTTTCGACGACCTGCTTGCGGGCGAGAAGCGCCGCCGTTTGTTCCTTCAGGCGCTTGATCTCCTCGATCTGCGCATCGAGTCGCTTGTTCTCGGCGATCAGTAAATCATTTCTCCGCTGTTGTGCGCCGATCTGTTCATCCAGGTAGAGCTTGCCTGCATACCAAACGGCGCCCGCGAAGACGCAGGTGCCGAGAACCATCAACGCGAACTCGCGTTTTTTGAGCGCCCGCTTGCGCGCGCGATGCGGAAGGAGGTTGATGCGTATCACGGATCGAATCTCCGCAGCGCGAGACCGCTGGCAACGAGCAAAGCCGGTGCGTCGAGCGCGAGCTGGCGCGACCGGATGTCCGACCCCAAGGACATGGACGCGAATGGGTTGGCTACCGAGGTGATGACGTTCGTGCGTCGCGAAACCGCGTCTGCCAGGCCCGGTATCGCCGCGCAGCCGCCGCCCAGGAGAATGTAGTCGAGTTGCCCCTGCGAGCTCGAGGTAAGGAAGAACTGCAACGCGCGGGCGGCTTCGATCGCCAAGGTATCGACGTAGGGGCGCAGGACATCCCCGTCGTAATTGGCTGGCAGATTGCCCGCTTTCTTGGCGGCCTCGGCCTCTTCGGATGTCATGTTGTAGGTGCGCTGGATCTCCTGCGTGAGCTGATTGCCCCCGAATGGGCTCTCACGCATGAAGGTCTGCTCTCCGTTCCTGAAAACGTAGAAACGCGTGGAGGTGGCGCCGATATCGAGTACGCCGATGTTCTGATCGACGCCCCGGCCGGGCAGTCCCTCCGCCATCAGTGCGCAGACCGACAAGACAGCAAGCGCCTCCACGTCGACGATCGTCGCCTTCAGGCCGCCAGACTCAAGCGCCTCGACGCGGTCATCGACCTTCTCCCTGCGCGCCGCGGCGATCAGGATGTCGACCTGTGAAGGATCGTTGGCAACAGGCCCGACGACGCAGAAGTCGAGGTTGACCTCGTCGAGCGCGAACGGGATGTACTGGTTGGCTTCCGATTCGACGGCCGACTCCAGATCGTCTTCTCGCTCGGCGGCCGGGAGCGCGATCCTCTTCGTGATGACCATGCTGGTCGGGAGTGCGGTTGCAGCCGCACGGGTGCGCGAGCCGAGCTTTCGGTATGCCCGTTCGACCGCAGCCGAGACCGCCTCGACGTTGGCCAGATTGCCGTCCGAAACCGAGTCTTTCGGCAACGTCTCGATCGCGTAGCGAGCGAGTTCGGGCTTGTCACGGGTCCCGCCCAGCTCCACCATTTTTACGCTGGTCGTGCTGATGTCGACCCCCACCAGGGGTGTCGCTCGGGCCCCGAAAAGTCCGCCCAGCTGACCAAAAAAATCTTTGCGCATTGAGCAGTTAGGCAACCTTTGTTGCCTGTTACTTTAACTCGGGTAGCGAGTTTTTCACAACGCGGCAGCGCTGGCAAGCATGGCGCAGTCCGGCGGGCGGCCAATTTCTATAATCCAAGACCGGAAGGCTGCTTCGCCGGCCCCTTCAGCCGGGCCGACAGGCGCGATCCCGACGCCGGGGGGCAAGAGGTCTCTGCATGTTGAAACGCTGGGCAATCTACGCCCTCTCGGTCGCCGGCGGCTTGGCCGTCATCGGAATGGCCCTCGGAGCGCTCGTGTGGGCGCTCATATCGGCCCGTCTGCCAAGTCTGGACGTGCTGACGGACTACCAGCCGAAGCTGCCTTTGCGCGTTCTGTCCGAGGAGGGCGTCATCCTCGGTGAGTTCGGCGAGGAGCGCCGGACCATCGTGCGCCTCGGGGATGTCCCGCTTCATGTCAAACAGGCAATCCTCGCCGCCGAAGATTCCAACTTCTACGAGCACGCGGGCGTGGACTGGTGGGCCGTGCTGCGGGCGGCCTATACGAATGCGACGACCGGCTCCCGCCAGGGCGCCGGAACGATCACCATGCAGGTTGCGCGCAATTTTTTCCTCACCCGCGAGCAGACACTTCTCCGCAAAGCCAACGAAGTCGCCCTGACGTTCAAGATCGAACGCGAGCTGACCAAGGATCAGATCCTTGAGCTCTACATCAACCAGATCTTTCTCGGACAGCGCGCCTACGGGTTTTCGGCCGCCGCTCAGGCCTATTACGGCAAGCCGCTCGCCAAGCTCTCGGTCGCCGAAGCCGCCATGCTTGCGGGACTGCCGAAGGCTCCCTCAGCCTTCAACCCGTTCGTGAATCCAAAGCGGGCAGCACTGCGGCAGCAGTACGTCCTGCGGCGCATGAACGAGCTCGGCTACATCACCGACCCGGAGTTCAAGGCGGCGCTGGCCGCCCCCTCGACGCTAAGGTCGGACCCGGGTCCGGCCATCCATGCAGAGTTCCTCAACGAGATGGTGCGGCAGTTCGTCGTCGACCTCGTCGGTGAGGCCGCGTATGTTCGCGGCTACAACGTCAGGACCACAATTCGCGCCCGTGACCAGGAAGCCGCCTATCTGGCCGTGCGGCGCGGACTCCTCGACTACGAACGGCGGCAGCCGTACCGCGGCCCGGAAGGCTGGGTTGAGTTGCCCCCTGCAGGCAAGCCCGGACTCGGGGAGGCAATCGACGCAGCCATGCAGCAGTATTCCGACAGCGATGAGTTGCTGGCGGCGGTGGTGCTCGAAGCATCTTCACGCAAGATCGTGGTGGCGCGCAGCGAAAACGAGGTCTACACGCTCGAGGGCGAAGCCATCCGGCCCGCCCGCTCGGCGCTGTCCGAGGGCGCCGGCAGCGAACGCATTCGTCGCGGCTCGATCGTCCGCATCACCGGAGAGGAGAAAGGTGGCTGGCGCATTACCCAGGTACCGCAGGTGGAGGCAGGCTTCGTTTCGCTCGACCCGCGCGATGGTGCAATCCGGGCCCTGGTCGGCGGCTTTGACTTCTATCGAAATCAGTTCAACCACGTAACCCAAGCCTCGCGGCAGCCGGGTTCCGCGTTCAAGCCCTTCGTCTACTCGGCAGGACTCGAGAAGGGCATCACGCCGGCGACGGTCATCAACGACGCGCCTCTTTACTTTCCGGCGGCGCAGACGGGCGGCGAGGACTGGGAGCCGAAGAACTACGACGGCAAGTTCGACGGTCCGATGCGCGTGCGTACCGCACTCGCCAAGTCGAAGAACATGGTGTCGATCCGCGTCCTTCGTTCGATTGGTCCGCTCTACATGCAGGACTATGCGACCCGCTTTGGTTTCGACCCGAAGCAGACGCCACCCTACCTGACCCTGGCCCTCGGAGCCGGCCAGACCAATCCGCTACAGATGGCGGGCGCCTATGCCGTTTTCGCGAACGGCGGTTTCCGCATCAAGCCGCATTTCATCCGACGGATCGAAGACGCTCGCGGCAACGTCATCTTCGAGGACTCCCCGCCCAGGGCGGGTGAGGGTAGCGAGCAGGCCATCGATCCGCGCAATGCGTTCATCATGACCGCGATGCTTCGCGATGTCGTCCGTTCGGGCACTGCAACGAAGGCGCTGTCGCTCGGTCGCAGCGATCTGGCCGGCAAGACGGGGACGACGAACGATAGCTTCGATGCGTGGTTCGCCGGCTACAACCACGCGCTGGTTGGCGTCGCCTGGGTGGGGTACGACCAGCCGCGTTCGCTGGGTGACCGCGAAACCGGGGGTGGCGTGGCCTTGCCGATCTGGATCAATTACATGCGGGTCGCCTTGCGCGGTGTGCCAGAGGTGCCGCTCAAGCCGCCGCCGGGCGTCATCAACAGCGCGACAGGCGACGATGGCGGCGCGGGCGCGGATGCTTCGCCCGGCAGCGACTGGTTCTACGCCGAGTTTCCTCCGCGCCGCTTCGCCGACCCGCTCACCGGCAATGAGGGCGTTCGGTCGCGGCAGGACGACGAGGTACGGCAGCAGCTGTTCTGACGATGCAGCGCGTTCGTGAGCAGCTCGCCGCCGTCGCTGCCCGGCTGATCGTGGAAGGCCAGCTGAAGCAATGGCAGCAAGCGCGGCGCAAGGCCGCCGAGACCTTGGGCCTGCCTCTGCGCGGCACGCCAATGCCATCCGATGAGGAAATCGTCGCTGCACTGGTGACGCATCAGCGCCTCTTTGGCGGCGATGAACATCGCGAACAGTTGAGGGCGCAGCGCGAAACCGCCCTGGAAGTCATGCTCGCCCTTGCGCATCTGTCGCCCCGATTGACCGGCGCGGTGGCCGAAGGCTGGGCGCACGCCGGCAGCGAAATCCGCATCGAAGTCGACTGTGAGAGCGAAAAGATGCTCGACTATGCCCTGATTGACCTCGGCGTCGAGTACCGCGTCGAACCAGGACCGGGCGAAAGCATCCATTACGTGACGGATGACGCCGATTGGCCGTTACGCCTCGTCGCCGGTCAACGCGCGCGGATGAGTGCAGCAACGCCGCATGCAACGCGGCTGGATGTTCCGGCCCTGCGGAAACTGCTGTCGGAGGACTCTCGGCTCGCCTGAGCCAGGGTGTCTGGGCCTCCACGCTCACCGCGCGGCGGACGCCGCGAGTTCCGCGTGCCGCTGCAACAAGTATTCGAGCGCCGTGGCGGTCCGCGCACCGTACCAGGTCAGCATCTCGCCGTCGAGCAAGGAACACTGAGGCGCCTCATCCTGCGACGCCAATCGCTCGACGTCCGACGACGTGAACGGGTAGGGCTCCGTCGTCAGCAGCCAGCGCCTGGCTTGTCGCCATGCCCCGGCATCCTCGGCGAGCACGGGGTAGCGCGTGTCGCTCACTGCAGGCACGGTCTGCCAGCCGACCTCGGCCAGCATCCGGCTCGCGTAGGTGTCACGGGAGACGGTCATCCATGGTTTCCGCCAGATCAGGCAGAGCACCTGCTCCTCACCGCGTTCGCGGCGAAACGCCCGTGTGCGGTCGAGCGCGGCGAGGAGTCTGCTGACCTCCCGGCCTGCGGCGGCTTCAACCCCAAACGCATGGCCCAACAGTCTGAGCAAGTCCACGACGTCCTCGGGCCGTACCGGGCGGAGAACGATCACATTCGGCACCCGCTGTCGGAGCACCTCGTAGGTCTCGCGACGGTTTTCGTCGATGTCGACGATTACGTGCGTCGGACGTGTTGCCAGCAGTTTCTCGATCAGCACGTCCTTGGTGCCGCCGACCTTCGGCACCACCCTGACCTGCGGTTCGGGCTTGATGCAGAAGCCGGTCCGGGCTAGCACGTGCGAGCCCAGGCCGAGCGCGAACAAGGTCTCAGTCACCGACGGAACCAGGCTGGCGATACGCGCGCCCGGATGCGGCGGGTGGGCAACGCCCAGAGCGTCGAGCGGGAGCCCGGCAGCAGGCAGGGCCACGGGCGGCAGCGACGTCAGCTGCGCTTGCGTTCGCTGCGTGCGCGGGCAATCAGAAAGTCGAGCACCGCCGGAACGTCCTTGTGACTGCCGGGCAACAGATGCGACTGAACCCGGTAGCGCCCCTCGACGAACAGCATCGGCACGCTGTCGACCTTGTAGTTGGCCGCAAGCGTACGTGCCCGATTCATCTTGCTGTTGACCGAGAACGAGGCCCAGAGCTCCTGTACCTTCTTCGCATCGAGGCCGTTGTTGGCGGCCCAGTCGAAGAAGACCTTTTCTTCGTGCATCCGCTGGTTGGCGCCGTGAATCGCCTGAAACAATTTGCCGGTGAGGTCGTCCCGATCGAGCGCCTCCAGCACATAGTAGATCTTGCCGAGGTTCGTCCAGGCGGGCTGGAACGCAACCGGCACCCGGCGGAAACTGACGTCGGCCGGCACTTTATCCTTCCACGGGCCGAGGAACACCTCGAGATCGCGGCAATGCGGGCATGCATAGCTGAAGAACTCGAGGACTTCGATGCGCGTACCGCTGTCGGTCTGCTGCGGTTGAGGCAGCACCGTGAAGTGGCGGCCTTCGGTGAACTGCTGCTGCGCCAGGAGCGCTCCCGGCAGAGCCGCGACACTCAGGACGGACATGGAGAGGGCCATAGCCTCACGGCGCGAAACGGAACGCATCTGTTTACCTTTGGGTGTGAAATCAGTGAACGGTTCGATCAACGCGACGGGCGATTAGTTCGCTGACGGGCGGACGACCGAAACCTCGATACCCTGCCGGGCGAGCTCCGAGCGGACACGGGCTGCCTCGTCGGGATCGCGGAATGGCCCGATGCGTACGCGATGGACAGTCCCCCGCTCCGGGACTTCCGCCTGCTGCACCTGCGCCTCATAACCCAGGACAGCAAAGCGCGCACGCTGCGCATCGGCATCGGCGCGGCTAGTGTAGGCGCCTATTTGCAGCCAAAGACGCCCGCGCGGTTCGGCGCTTGGCGCCGGCTCGGTCGCAGGCGTCCCCTTGGACTTCGGGTCCGCGTCGGCGGTCTTGGCGGGCTCCGGCTTCGTTTCAGTCGGTGCGGGCTGCGGCTTCGCGATCGGATTGGTGCCGCCCGGCGCAAGAACGGAACCTGGCGGAACGATGCGCTGCGCCTCGCCCTTGCCCTCCTCTCGCGCCACCACCTGCTGGCCGGTTTCGGCAGGTTTCGGCCGGCTGTCAGATTTGGAGCGGACGTCGGGACGCGCCGAGGGATTGATCTCTGGTCGGTACGGAAGCGACTGGTAGATCCAGATGGCGACCACGCCGGCAGCCACGACGCCGACCACGAAGCCGATCAAGCCACCGAACAGGAACGCCGTCTTCGGCGCAGCACCTCCAGCCTGCACTTACATCTTCTCCGGAGCCGACACGCCCATCAGGGCGAGACCGTTTTTTAGCACTTGCGCCGACGCGGCGCAGAGGGCGGCGCGAGCAGCGCGCAACGGCGGCTCGTCCACGCAGACGCGCTCGCTCGCGTAGTAGGCATGGAATGCGGCTGCGATCTCGCGCAGGTAGTAGGGCAAGAGGTGCGGCGCCAGCTCGCGCGCTGCGGTCGCCAGCAGTCCGGGGTAATCGGCAAGGCGTGCCGCCAACGCCTCGGCCCGCTCGTGCGTGAGGAGGGAGAGGTCGGCTGCAGCAAGGTCCTCTGCTGATACGGCGGCCTCGCGGAGCACCGAGCAGATGCGGGCGTGGGCGTACTGGACGTAGTAGACCGGGTTCTCCTCGCTTTGCGCGAGCGCCAGGTCGATGTCAAAGACGAACTCGCTATCGGCCTTGCGGGAGACGAGAAAAAAGCGGACCGCGTCCTTGCCGACCCACTCGATCAGATCGCCCAGGGAGACGAAACTGCCTGCCCGCTTGGAGAGCTTGACCTCCTCGCCATGCCGCATGACCCGCACCATCGAGTGCAGCAGATAATCCGGATAGCCGTCCGGAATGCCGATGGCAAGCGCCTGCAGCCCGGCGCGCACGCGCGCGACGGTGCCGTGATGGTCCGTGCCCTGAATGTTCACGACCTGGGCGAAACCGCGTTCCCACTTCGTGACGTGGTAGGCGACATCGGGTACGAAGTAGGTGTAACCGCCACTCGCCTTGCGCATCACGCGGTCCTTGTCGTCGCCGAACGCGGTGGTGCGCAGCCAGAGCGCACCGTCGGCCTCGTAGGTGTGACCAGACGCGCAGAGCGCAGCCACCGTCCGTTCGACGCGACCATCCGTGTAGAGCGAGCTTTCGAGGTAGTAGCAGTCGAAGGGACGCACGCCGAACGCCTTCAGGTCTCGGTCCTGCTCGCCGCGCAGGATATCCACTGCAAAGCGGCGAATTGCCTCCAGGTCATGCACGCCCCCGCCCGCCGCGACGTAGCGCTGGGCGATGTCCACGATGTACTCGCCGCGGTAGCCATCCTCGGGCCAGCGCGGGTCGTCCGGCCCGATGCCCTGCGCCCGCAGTTGCACCGAACGGGCGAGGTTGTCGATCTGGTTGCCGGCGTCGTTGTAATAAAACTCCCGATGAACGCTGGCGCCCTGCGTCTCGAGGATGTTGCAGAGCGTATCGCCAAGGGCAGCCTGACGGGCATGGCCGGTGTGCAGCGGGCCGGTCGGGTTGGCTGAAACGAACTCCACCATGACCTTTTGCCCTGCCCTGGCATCAGCACGACCGTAACTCTCGCCCTCGCGCAGCGCCCGATGCACGGCGCCAAAGCGCGCTGCCCGCGCAAGCCGGATGTTCAGGAAACCCGGCCCTGCGATCTCGATCGCGGACACCTGCGGATGGGCCTTGGCTTCGAGCCTGGCCTTCAGCTGCAGCGCGATGTCGTGAGGCGTGCGGCCGAGCGGCTTGGCCAACTGAAGGGCGACATTCGTCGCCCAGTCGCCGTGTTCCGGATTGCGCGGCCGCTCGATGGCGACCTTGGCGGCGTGCCCGTGGCCGAACGTGGTTTCCACGCCCTGCGCCAACCAGGCCGTCAATTCTTCTTTGAGCATGGATGCAATTATCGGTGAGCGTGCGATGCGAGCTGGCCGCCGCAAACGCGACGGCCGGCAAAAAAGAAGCCACCCGAGGGTGGCTTCTAATCGATGGCGCGGACGCCGACTTACATGTCCATGCCGCCCATGCCGCCCATGCCGCCGCCGGCAGGTGCCGGGGTCTCATCCTTCGGCAGCTCGGCGACCATGGCATCGGTGGTCAGCATCAGGGCAGCGACCGACGCCGCATTCTGCAGCGCGCAGCGCGCAACCTTGGTCGGATCGAGCACGCCCATCTCGACCAGATCGCCATAGGTGTCGTTGGCAGCGTTGAATCCGAAGTTTCCGCTGCCTTCGAGCACCTTGGCCACCACCACCGACGGCTCGCCACCCGCATTTGCAACGATCATCCGCAGCGGCTCCTCGACGGCCCGCATCACGATCTTGATACCGGCATCCTGATCGGCGTTTTCGCCCTTGATCTCGCCAGCGCTGGATCGCGCGCGCAGCAGCGCCACACCACCACCTGCGACGATGCCTTCCTCGACCGCCGCGCGGGTGGCATGCAGGGCATCCTCGACGCGTGCCTTCTTCTCCTTCATCTCGACCTCGGTCGCGGCGCCGACCTTGATGACGGCAACGCCGCCGGCGAGCTTGGCCACGCGCTCCTGCAGCTTCTCGCGGTCGTAGTCGCTGGTCGCCTCTTCGATCTGCTTGCGGATCTGGGCAACCCGTCCCTTGATCGCATCTTCCTTGCCGGCGCCGTCGATGATCGTGGTGTTCTCCTTGCCCACCTCGACCCGCTTGGCCTGACCCAGATCGGCGAGCGAGACGCTTTCGAGCTTGAGGCCGACCTCATCGCTGATGACGGTACCGCCAGTCAGGATGGCGATGTCTTCCAGCATCGCCTTGCGACGGTCACCGAAGCCCGGGGCCTTGACGGCAACGGTCTTCAGGATGCCGCGGATGTTATTGACTACCAGCGTGGCGAGCGCCTCGCCGTCGACTTCTTCGGCGATGATCAGCAGCGGGCGGCCAGCCTTGGCAACCTGCTCGAGCGCCGGCAGCAGATCACGGATGTTGGAGATCTTCTTGTCGTGCAGCAGGATGTACGGATTGTCGAGCAGGGCGAGCTGCTTGTCCGGATTGTTGATGAAGTACGGGCTGATGTAGCCGCGATCGAACTGCATGCCCTCGACGACATCGAGTTCGTTCTCGAGGCTCTTGCCGTCCTCGACGGTGATCACACCTTCCTTGCCGACCTTTTCCATCGCGTCGGCGATGATCTTGCCGATGGCGGCGTCGCTGTTGGCCGAAATGGCGCCGACCTGGGCGATTTCCTTGGCCGTCGTGCACGGCTTGCTGATCTTCTTGAGTTCCTCGACCAGGGCAATCACCGCCTTGTCGATGCCGCGCTTGAGATCCATCGGATTCATGCCGGCGGCGACGAACTTCATGCCTTCTTGGACGATCGACTGGGCAAGCACCGTCGCCGTGGTGGTGCCGTCACCCGCCACGTCGCTGGTCTTGGAGGCGACCTCCTTCACCATCTGCGCGCCCATGTTTTCGAACTTGTCCTTCAGCTCGATTTCCTTGGCGACCGACACGCCATCTTTGGTGATGGTCGGTGCGCCGAAGCTGCGCTCGAGCACGACATTACGGCCCTTGGGGCCGAGCGTTACCTTGACGGCGTTGGCGAGAATGTTGACGCCGCGCACCATGCCGGCGCGGGCGCTTTCACCGAAACGGACATCTTTTGCTGCCATGTTTCACTACTCCTGAGACGTGAGAAAGGAAAGGGGCGGGATCAGGCCTTGCCCTCGATGACGGCCATGATGTCCTCCTCGCGCATCACGAGGAGTTCCTCACCGTCGACCTTCACGGTCTGGCCGGCGTACTTGCCAAAGAGCACGCGATCTCCCACCTTGACATCGGGCGGATTCTGCTTGCCGCTGTCGTCGCGCTTGCCGGGGCCGACGGCGAGCACCTCGCCCTGGTCAGGCTTCTCGGCAGCAGTGTCCGGAATGACGATGCCGGAAGCGGTCTTGCGCTCTTCTTCGAGCCGCTTGACGATGACGCGATCATGCAGGGGACGAAGTTTCATCGGATGTTCTCCATTGATGACAAAGACATGAGAAGCGAGACTCGGCGCGCGCCTCATCTCGGAAGCTGTGCCCGGACGATGGACACATCGCCTGGGAAGCGCATCAGCGAGGCAGACCGGCAATCCGGCGAAGCAAATCTCCCGTTAGCACTCGCTTTCGATGAGTGCTAATTATAGGGCGCTTCTACGGGCCTTCAAGGTCCACCTGAGGAAACGCTGAAGAAAGCAGTGAGCGGGATGAAGCGCAAGGCGCACGGAGCGCAGTGACCGAGACATATCAAGCAGATAGGCGAGGGAGCGACAACGCAGTTGCGGCGAAAGCCAAAACGAAGTTTCGGCGAAGGCTCACATCGTTGAGGCCGATGTGAAGCGAAGCGGCCGAAGCCAACACCGCGCAACGCAGCAGATGGCCCACCGCGGCAGTATTTCAACGGGCTGTCAGTACAACACCGCCGCCGGTATAATCGTTTGCTTCGGACACCGTGGCGTTTCTGACTCCGTCTTCAGCGCGGAGTCGAGGGCACGCAGGCGTCGGGCGGGTTCCCACAAGGTTGCGCCCTCTCCTGTGCAGAACGTGCGCGAGGCCGTGTACCCCAGCCGATGCCCTCAGGGGCCTGACACTCATCATCCACCGAGCGTCGGGCAATGATCAAACACTTGAGGATGAATATGAGTAGTAGTCAGGCTGCCGGCACCTTGCTGACCGGCGCTGAGATCGTCGTCCGCAGCCTCGCGGAAGAAGGCGTCGAGTTCGTCTTCGGCTATCCTGGCGGCGCGGTTCTCAACATCTACGACGAAATTTTCAAGCAGGACCGGTTCAAGCACGTGCTGGTGCGGCACGAGCAGGCCGCGGTTCATGCTGCAGATGCCTATTCACGTTCGAGCCGGAAAGTCGGCGTCTGCCTGGTCACGTCAGGGCCCGGTGTCACCAATGCAGTGACAGGGATAGCGACTGCGTACATGGACTCGATCCCGCTCGTGATCATCACCGGGCAGGTGCCGACCCACGCCATCGGGCAGGACGCTTTCCAGGAATGCGACACGGTGGGCATCACCCGTCCCTGCGTCAAGCACAACTTCCTCGTTAAGGACGTGCGCGACCTCGCGGCGACGATCCGGAAGGCCTTCTATATCGCATCGACCGGACGGCCCGGCCCCGTGCTGGTGGACATTCCGAAGGACGTCACGGCCAACAAGTGCGCGTTCGAGTACCCGCGCGAAGTCCATATGCGCAGCTATCAGCCGCAGGGCAAGGGGCACAGCGGGCAAATCAAGAAGGCGATACAACTCCTTCTCGACGCGAAGCGACCCATGGTCTACACCGGCGGCGGCGTGATTCTGAACGACGCCGCGTCGGAGCTCACCCGTCTGGTGCGCCGGCTCGGCTACCCATGCACCAACACGCTGATGGGGCTAGGCGGCGTTCCGGGCACCGATCCGCAGTTCCTGGGCATGCCAGGAATGCACGGCACCTACGAGGCGAACATGGCGATGCAGGAATGCGATGTCCTAATCGCGATCGGCGCCCGATTCGACGACCGCGTGATCGGAAACCCGCAGCACTTCTACCGCGAGGGGCGAAAGATCATCCATATCGACATCGACCCGTCATCCATTTCGAAGCGCGTGCGCGTGGATGTGCCGATCGTTGGCTACGTCAAGGATGTGTTGGCGGAGATGAACGCGCTGATCGAGGCGAGTGGTCGCGAGCCCGATGCGGCAGCGCTCAAGGCTTGGTGGGCGCAGATCAAGAAATGGCAGGCGAAGGAGTGCCTCAAGTACCGCAACTCGGACGAAGTCATCAAGCCGCAGTATGTCGTGCAGAAGCTCTATGAGGTGACCGGCGGTGATGCCTTCATCACGAGCGACGTCGGGCAGCATCAGATGTGGGCGGCGCAGTACTACAAATTCGACAAGCCGCGGCGCTGGATCAACTCGGGCGGGCTGGGCACCATGGGGGTGGGCCTGCCTTATGCCATGGGCGTGCAACTGGCCCATCCGGAGGCAACCGTTGCCTGCATCACCGGGGAGGCAAGCATCCAGATGTGCATTCAGGAGCTGTCGACCTGCAAGCAATACCACATACCGGTCAAGATCGTGAACCTGAACAACCGCTACCTCGGGATGGTGCGGCAGTGGCAGGAATTCTTCTACGGCAACCGGCACGCGGAAAGTTACATGGACGCGCTGCCCGATTTCGTCAAGCTGGCCGAGGCATATGGCCATCATGGCATACGGATCGACCGGCCGGGGGATGTCGAAGGTGCGCTGCGCGAGGCCTTCAAGCAGAAGGAGAAGCTTTTCTTCCTCGACTTCATCACCGATCAGACCGAGAACGTTTTCCCCATGGTGCCAGGTGGCAAGGGGTTGACGGAGATGATCCTGGCCGAGGAGCTGTGATCGATGCGGCACATTCTTTCCGTCCTGCTAGAAAACGAACCGGGCGCGCTGTCGCGCGTGGTCGGTCTCTTCTCGGCGCGTGGCTACAACATCGATTCCCTCACCGTATCCACCACCGAAGATGCCTCGATGAGCCGAATGACGATCGTCACGCACGGCAACGACGATGTCATCGAGCAGATCACCAAGCAGCTCAACAAGCTGATCGAAGTGGTCAAGGTGGTGGACCTGACCGACGGTAACCACATCGAGCGGGAACTCATGCTGGTCAAGGTCCGTGCAGCCGGCAAGGACCGCGAGGAGATGAAGCGCATGGCGGACATTTTCCGCGGCCGCATCCTCGACGTGACCGACAAGAGCTACACCATCGAACTGACCGGTGACGGCAGCAAGCTCGACGCGTTTCTCGCCGCCATCGAGCCGAGCTTCATCCTGGAAACCGTTCGTACCGGCACCTCCGGCATCGGTCGCGGCGAGCGCATCCTGAAAATCTGACACGCCTCTCATTACAAGGAACGACATGAAGGTTTACTACGACAAAGACTGCGATCTGTCGCTGGTCAAGGGGAAGAAAGTCACGATCGTTGGCTACGGCTCGCAAGGGCATGCGCATGCGCAGAACCTCAACGACTCCGGGGTCAAGGTGACCGTCGGCGTCCGCAAGGGCGGCCCGAGCTGGCAGAAGGCCGAGAAGGCTGGCCTCAGCGTGGCGGAAGTGGCAGATGCAGTCAAAGGGGCCGACGTCGTCATGGTGCTGTTGCCGGACGAGCAGATCGCCTCGGTGTATCGCAATGACATCGAACCCAACATCAAGCAGGGCGCCTCGCTCGCGTTTGCGCACGGCTTCAACATCCACTACGGTCAGGTGGTGCCGCGCGAAGATCTCGACGTCTGGATGGTGGCGCCCAAGGCGCCTGGGCATACCGTGCGCTCCACCTACACCCAAGGAGGCGGGGTTCCCCATCTCGTCGCCGTTCACCAGAACCGAAGCGACAGGGCGCGTGATCTCGCCCTGTCGTATGCGGCTGCCAACGGCGGAGGCAAGGCTGGCATCATCGAGACCACCTTCCGTGAGGAGACCGAGACCGACCTGTTCGGCGAGCAGGCGGTGCTGTGCGGCGGCACCGTCGAACTGATCAAGGCGGGATTCGAGACGTTGGTCGAGGCCGGCTACGCGCCCGAGATGGCCTACTTCGAGTGCCTGCACGAACTCAAGCTGATCGTCGATCTGATCTATGAGGGCGGCATTGCCAACATGAACTACTCGATCTCGAACAACGCTGAGTACGGGGAGTACGTCACCGGCCCGAAGATCATCACCGAGCAGACCAAGGCGGCGATGCGGCAGGCGTTGCGCGACATCCAGACAGGGGAGTACGCCAAGAGCTTCATTCTGGAGAACCGCGCGGGCGCGCCAACTTTGCTGTCGCGGCGGCGACTCACGACCGAGCATGCAATCGAGCAAGTGGGTGAACGGCTGCGCGGGATGATGCCTTGGATCAAGGCGAACAAACTGGTCGATCGTTCGCGCAACTGAGTTCGACGGCTCGTTAGCGCGTCAACTGGTCGAAGCGCCGGCGCGCCTGCGACTCCTGCGGAAGACTGCGTCGCGCCGCCTCGATGGCGGCGGCGTGGGAGGTGCTTCCGCTCTTGTCGCTCTGCGACCGGAGCTCACCGAGTGCAGCGGCGAGCGCCTGGGCGGCGTCGCGTTCTGCCTGCAGTGCGCGTTGTTGTGATACGAGTACGCTGCCGGCCCAAATCGACGCACCGATCATCACCGCCGCGGTCGCGGCCGCTGTGGCAGTGAGAGCGGCGTGGCGACGAAGCCAGAGGCGAAGCTGGTAGAGCCGGTCATGCGCACGATGGGAAGTTGGCCGACCTTCGAGCCAGGCCCCGAGATCGGCCGCCAGTGCTGCGGCTGTCGGGTAGCGCTTCTCGGGCGATAGCTGCATGGCGCGCTGGATGATCAGGTCGAGCTCCCCGGCCAGGCGATCCGCATCGTTCGGCGGCGGAACATGGTCGGCTATGACTTCTGCCTTGGGGCCGCGAACGATCGAGCGCGAGGCGATGGGCGGTTCGCGGTTCATGAGCGCGTATTCGAGCGCGGCGCGCGAGGTGTGCTCCGCGAATGGCCGACTGCCCGTGCAAAGGTGGAAGAGCAGTACACCGAGCGAGTAGACGTCACTCGCCGGCGTGGTCATCTCGCCGGCGATGTGTTCGGGCGACGCGTATTCGAGTGTGAGCGCACGTCCGGTCAACTGCGTGAGCTTGGTATGCGGCTCTTCGTCGGGCCGTTGGATGAAGGCAGCAACCCCGAAATCGAGCAGCTTGATCGTGCCATCGCGGCTGATCAGCACATTGGAGGGCTTCAAGTCGCGGTGCAGCACCATCTGGTTATGGGCGTGCTCGACGGCGAGGGCGATCTGGCGGACGATGGCCACACGCTCGGCCAGTGACGGTTTGGCCTCGCACAAATGGTCGAGCAGCGGACGACCATCGACGAGTTCGAGTACGAGGTAGGCCGTCCCGTCACGAATACCCGCATCCAGCAGGCGCGCGATGTTGGGGTGGTTCAGGCGGGCGAGGACGGAGCGCTCGCGGGCAAAGCGCGCCACGAGGGCCTTTTGGTTGGTGGCGTCGGTGCGCAGGAACTTGATGGCCGCGGAGGCCTGATAGAGACCATCCGTTCGATGCGCTTTCCACACTTCCCCCATGCCGCCTTTGCCAAGGCATACATCGAGCGTCCAGGCGCCGAATCGAGCGCCGCTCGCGTAGGAGGATGCGTTTCCTGCGAGAGCCTCGGCGAGCATGGCGTTGAAGGGTTCATGAGTGACCGCGTTCGACTTCTGTACCTCGGCAGCAGCGACCAGCATCGACATGAGCTCCCGCGCCACGTCGGGTTCGGTGCCCCACAGGGTGCGAATGAACGGTATGCGCTCGGTCTCCGGAAGATCGAGAACCTCGTCGAAGAGCTTCGACACCCGCTGCCAAACGTCTGGGGAGAGGCGGTCCAGTCGGGCGGGGTCCACGGCTCGGTTCCGACGCTCGTTCATTGATCCTGGACGCCGTCGCTCGCCTTCGATGCGCCCGGCGCGGACTCGACTTGCCCGAGGGCGCGCGCGAGCAGCGTGCGTGCCTTCAGCAGGTCGCGGTTGACGGTGCGCAGGTTGACGCCGAGTTCGTTCGCGACCTCCGGCAGCGTCAGGCCCGAGAAGACGTGCAGTTCGATGACCTGGTAGAGGCGCTGGTCGAGCGCGCGCAGTTGATCGAGCGCCTCGTCGAGGGCGACCATGTCCTCGACATCCATCCAAGGGGCGAGTACGCCGTCGGCGGCAGACAAGGTCATCAGGGTGATTCCATTGCCTCGTTTCTCGGCGTCACGTTCGCGCACGAAGTCGATGACGATGGATCGCAGTACCTTGCCGACATAGGCGAAGAACTGGAGCCGGGTTTGTCCCTGTAGCCCCTCTCGTTCGGCCATGCGCATGAAGCCTTCATGCACAAGCGCAGTGGCGTTCAGTCCTGTGACGCCCCCTGCCTGGGCAAGGCGCGACCGCGCGAGACGTTTGATATCGGGGTACAGGCGCGCGAAGAGGGCGCGCATCGCGTCGGCATCGCCGTTGGCAGCGCGCTGCACGAGGAGGGTGGGCGTGGTGTCCATGGCGCCGGCGATTTTCCTCCGGAACGGACGCAATGGCGAGCCCGGCCGCGACATTCTCCCGGTGGACTCCGCCGTCGCAGCTCACGCCGGCGAGGGCTCAAGGCTTGCCGCTTGCGCGAAGGCGAAACCGCGTCCCGGTGCACTGGCGAGCAGGCGTTGCGTGTAGGTGTGGCGGGGGTTCAGAAACACCTCACGCGTCGGTCCGGATTCGACGATCTCGCCGTTGCACATCACGAGGACGCGGTCGCAGATGCGGGCCGCCACGCGCAGATCATGGGTGATGAAGACGATCGCCAGGTGCAGCCTCTGCTGGATGTCGGCCAGCAACTCGAGTACCTGGGCCTGCACCGAGACGTCGAGCGCAGAGACGGCTTCATCGCAGATCAGCACCTCCGGTTCGGGGGCGAGTGCGCGCGCGATCGAGATGCGCTGACGCTGTCCGCCGGAGAACTGGTTCGGATAACGGTCGAGCGCGTTCGCATCGAGACGCACGAGTTGCATCAGTTCGCGGGCTTTGGCAAGCGCCTGTGGGCGCGGCACGCCGAAGTTCCGTGGTCCTTCGATGATGGCCTCGCCGATGCGCTGGCGAGGGTCGAGCGAGCGGTAGGGGTCCTGAAACACGATCTGGATTCGACGGCGGAGATGCGCGAGGCTCCCGCGGTCACCCCGGTCGAGGCGGATCCCATCGAGGCTGACCCGACCTGCGCTCGGGTCAATCAGGCGCGTGATGGCGCGCGCAACCGTGCTCTTGCCGGAGCCCGACTCGCCGACGACGCCGAGCGTCTCGCCCCGCCTGAGCTCAAAGCTGACGTCGCGGGCGCCGACCGTCGTGCGACGTCGGGTGAACCAGCCGCCGGTCTGATAGATCTTTTCCAGGCCGTCGACGACGAGCAGCGGCGCGCCCGCAGCCGGCGTCCGCGGCGGCGGCGGTTCAAGCGACGGCACGGCGGCAATCAGTCCTCTGGTGTAGTCGGCCCTGGGATGCTGCAACACATCCGACTTGTCGCCTTGCTCGACGAGGCAGCCGTCGCGAAGAACGACGACGCGGTCGGCGATCTCGGCGACAACGCCCATGTCGTGGGTGATGAACAGGACCGCAGTGCCGCGTTCACGCTGCAGGCTGCGGATCAGAGCCAGTACCTCTGCCTGCGTGGTGACATCCAGCGCAGTGGTTGGTTCATCGGCGATCAACAGGCGCGGCTCGAGGATCAGCGCCATGGCGATCATGATGCGCTGACGCTGGCCGCCGGAGAGCTGATGCGGATAGCTCGCGAGGATGCGCGCCGGTTCGGGGAGCCGCACGGCGGCGAGCATCTCCAGGATGCGCGCCCGGCGCGCTTCGCCGCCGAGCGACGTGTGTTCGACGAGAAGTTCGTCGATCTGTCGGCCGCACGTCATCACCGGGTTCAGTGCCGTCATCGGCTCCTGGAACACCATGGCGATGTCGCGACCGCGGCGCCGGCGGAGGGCGTCCGGCGTGAGGGCGAGCAGCGACTCGCCGCCGAGCCGGATGTCGCCGGAGGCGGCAAGCCCCTTGGGTAGCAGGCCGGTCGTTGCGTACGCGATCATCGATTTGCCGGAGCCCGACTCGCCGAGCAGGGCGAGGATCTCGCCGGCTCGCACCTGGAACGAGACCTCATCGACCGCGCGCACCCGGTCGGCGCCTGCGGGAAGCGTCACGGTGAGCCGGTTCAGTTCCAGCACGATGTCGCCCGCAACCGCATTCATCGCCGTCCCTCCTCGGTACGCTGGGAAAACTTCGGATCGAGGGTGTCGCGCAACCCGTCGCCGAGGAGATTCACCGCCAGCACCGTCGCTGCGAGCACGATGCCTGGGAACAGCATCGTATGCGGATAGAGCGAGAAGCCCACGCGCGCCTCTGCCATGATGTTGCCCCAAGTGGGGATCTCGCTTGGCAGTCCGAGCCCGAGGAAGGAGAGGATGGCTTCCAGCAAGATGGCCGAGCCGCAAATGTAGGTGCCTTGCACGATGAGCGGCGCCAGCGCGTTCGGCAGCACGTGCCGCAGCAGGATCTTCGAGGCTGGCGTGCCGAGCGCGATGGCTGCTTCGACGTAGGGTTCCTCACGGATCGACAGCACGAGCGAGCGCACCAGGCGGGTGACACGGGGCACTTCCGGGATCACGATCGCCACGATCACCGTGGCCAGACTCGCCCCCCAGGCCGCCACCAGCGCAATTGCGAGCAGGATGCCTGGAATCGCCATCAGCCCGTCCATGATGCGCATCAGCACCGCATCGACCGCACGGAAATAACCCGCAAGCAGTCCGAACAGCGTGCCCAGCAGGACGGCGGCTGCTGCCACCGAGACGCCGACGATCAGCGATACGCGGGCGCCGAACACGACGCGCGAGTAAACGTCCCGTCCAAAACTGTCGCTGCCCATCAACAGGGTTCGAGGCGCACTCTGCCCGTCGGGGCCTGTCCAGTCGACCGTCGCCATCGGTTTCTGATTCATGTTGACCGCATCCAGCCAGCCTGGATCGACCGTGCCGAGCCAGGGCGCCGCGACCGCCACCATCGTCAGCAGCGCGAGCACCAGCGCACCGAAGCGCACTGCCCCGTTGCGAGCGACACGATCGAAGGCCGCCGCAGTCGCGCTTGCCGGACTCATCGCGGTGCGGTACGCAAAAGCGCACCGCAGGCGCTGCGGTCTCTCGCCGCAGCAGTCCGGCAGGACGCGGGTTCAGTAGCGGATACGGGGATCGAACAGCACATAGCTCAGATCCACCAGCAGATTGACGAGTACATACAGCACGGCGAAGAAGAGGATCACGCCCTGGATGACCGGAAAATCGCGCGCCAGGACCGCGTCGACGGTCAGGGTTCCCAGTCCGGGGATCGAGAACACGCTTTCGGTCACCACCACGCCGCCAATCAGTAACGCGAAACCGATGCCGACGACCGTGACGATCGGCACGGCAGCATTGGCGAGCGCGTGCCGGATCAGCACACGCCACTCCGGCAGCCCTTTGGCGCGGGCCGTTCGCACGAAGTCCTCGGTCAGTGCCTCGGCGACGCTGGCCCGCGTCACTCGGGCGATCAGGGCGACGTAGACGATCGACAGGGTCAGGGCTGGCAGCAGCAGGTGGCGCATCCACGGCGCGAAACCTTCGGAGAGCGGCCGATAGCCTTGTACCGGCAGCCAATCGATGCGCATGGCGAAGACATAGACCAGCAGATAACCGATCACGAACACCGGAATCGAAAACCCCGCCACCGAGAAGCCCATCAGGAGGCGGTCGAGCCAGCCGCCGTGCCGCCATGCAGCGAGCGTTCCGAGCGGTACCGCCACCACGACCGTGAAGACGATCGTGACCAGCGCGAGCGAGAGCGTCGGTCCAACGCGGTCGGCGATGAGCGAGAACACGTCCTGCTTGAAGAAGAACGATTGGCCGAGGTCACCCGCGACGACCCCCCGCAGCCAGACGACGAACTGCACCATCATCGGCCTCGTAAGACCGAGTTCTTCCCGGATGCGTGCGATGTCTTCGTTGGTGGCCATGTTGCCGGCGATGACGGCCGCCGGATCACCTGGAACGAGGCGGATCAGAAGAAAGACGAACACGGCCACCACTGCGAGCACCGGCACGGTCGCAAGCAGGCGTTTCACGACGTAGGCGAGCATGCCGCGCAATGTAGCCGACCGATGGAGGTTCACGGGGCGTCGCGGTAAAACGTCCGATCCCGTAACCAGCGTACGCAGAGTCCATGTCCACGCTACCTCAGTCCATGCGCTACATCGATCACGGAACGGGTGGGTCTGCGGACTCGATGCGGCTGGTCGAAGGGCCGCTTCCCATCGTGTCGCCTCACTCGCTGCTGATCGAGGTGCATTACGCCGGTATCAATCGACCTGACGTGCTGCAACGCTCCGGTCGCTATCCACCGCCGCCGGATGCCTCTCCGATCATGGGCCTGGAAGTGGCAGGTCGCGTTGTCGCCGTCGGCGAAGAAGTGGTGGGATGGACGATCGGCGATGAAGTGTGTTCTCTCGCACCCGGCGGTGGCTATGCGGAGTACTGCCTGGTGCCGGCAGAGCACGCCTTGCCTGTTCCCGCTGGTTTGTCCCTCCGCGAGGCGGCTTGCTTGCCCGAGACCTTCATGACGGTATGGGCGAACGTCTTCATGCGTGCGCAGGCCAAGGCGGGTGATTCCATCCTGATCCACGGCGGCGCGAGCGGCATCGGAACGACGGCGATCCAGCTCGCTCGTCTTTTCGGGCTCGGCCCCATCTTCGTGACATGCGGTGAGCGGCGCAAGCAGGACTACTGCCTGGCACTCGGCGCGAACGTCGCAATCAATTACCGGGAAGAGGACTTCGCGTCCCGTATCGGCGAACTGACTGGCGGGCGCGGCGTTGACTTGATCCTTGACATGGTCGGAGCGCCATACTTTCAGCGCAACCTCGCCTGCTGTGCCGAGGACGGTCGCCTCGTTCAGATTGCCTTCCTGCAGGGTGCGAAAGCGGATATCAACGTGCAACCGCTGTTGGTGCGCCGCCTGACCTGGACCGGCTCGACGCTCAGGGCGCGCAGTCGCGAGGCGAAGGCTGAGATCGCGCGAGAACTGCGCGAGCACGTCTGGCCTCGCTTTGGGTACGACGCCGACGCGCTCCGACCCCGCATCCATGCCGAACTCCCGCTTGCATCGGCAGCCGATGCACATCGGTCGATGGAGGCAGGCGAGCACATGGGCAAGATCGTCCTGCGCGTTCGCTGAATGGCCTTGGCGACTGAAACCGACTGACCGGCGAAGCCACTGCCGCCGTGCAGAATAGGCGGAGCATGTCTGCGCCTTCGTCTTCGGAAGCCCCGCATTCCGCTCGGCTCGGTGGCGTGCCGAGCGAGGTCTTCGTTCTGGTCGGCTGGCTGGTCGTTGCGCATACGGCGTTCGTCGGGATTCGCATCGCGACATCGCTGGCCGCGCTCGCGGTCGGCGGGGGGGCGCTCTGGGTCGGCCTGCTGACGGCGATGTTCAATTTGGTACCGGCGTTCCTGGCCATTCGCGCTGGTCGCATGGTCGATCGCATGCCGCTGCGCCGCCCGTTGCTCTGGGGAGCCGTTGCCATGGGCGGCGCTGGCCTCGTGGCTGCGCTCGAGCCGATGCTTGGCGTACTCGCCTTGACTGCATGCGTGATCGGTGTCGGCTGGATGATTGTTGCCGCCGCAGCGCAGTACGCGATCGGGGTCTTCGGTACGGAAGCGGCTCGGGGCAACCCGGCGCGGGTCGGGCCCATGCGGGTGCGCGCTTTCAGCCTGATGGCGATGGGATTTTCCGTGTCGAGCCTTATCGGCCCGCTGATTGCCGGCGTGCTGATCGACGGCTGGGGATACCGGGCCGGGTTCGCGGGTCTGGCGCTGTTCGCCCTCGCGAGCGCGGTCGCGTTCTCGCAGCGCCGTTGGGTTCGCTTGCCGTCGATCGCACACAAGGACCCCGACCAGCCGGTCGGCTCGGCGCGCGAACTGCTCGCACAGCCCGTCGTCCGCAACACGCTGGTGGCCGGAGCATTCATCACGGTGGGCTGGGATCTCTATCTGTTCATGGTTCCGGTGCTCGGTTCCGCGCTCGGGTTGACCGCAACCCAGATCGGCTCGGTGATGTCGATGTTCGCCGCTGCGGTGTTCACGGTTCGCTTCGCGATGCCGTGGCTGTCCGCGCGTCTCTCGGAGCGGGGGGTGATCGTTCTCGCGATGAGCCTGGCCGGCACGACCTTCGTGGCCTTCGTTTTCGCGCACTCCTATGGCGCGATGCTGGTCTTGTCGTTCATGCTCGGACTCGGGCTCGGTTCCTCGCAACCAATCGTTCTCTCCCTGCTGCATGGTGCTGCCCCGCCCAACCGGATCGGCGAAGTCAATGGCCTCAGGATGACGATGATTTCAACCAGCCAATGGACCATGCCGCTCGTGTTCGGCATCCTGTCGGCGAAAGCCGGCCTGCTGCCGCTGTTTTTGTTGGTTGGCGGCGGCTTGTTGACCGGAAGTTGGCTCGCCAAGCGGTTGCTGCCGAAGTGATGACGTTGTCAGGCGACGCCGGCCAACCACGCCGCTGCCAGTGGGCGATCTCGGTGCCCGACTTCTACATGCGCTACCACGACGAAGAATGGGGTGTGCCGTGTTTCGACGAGGGACGCATGTTCGAAATGCTGCTGCTCGAGGGCGCGCAAGCGGGACTGTCATGGCGCACGGTCCTCGCGCGACGCGACGGCTATCGGCGCGCGTTTTGCGGCTTCAACCCGGAACGTATCGCTCGCTTCGGCGAGGCCGATATCGCCCGCCTGCTCGCCGATCCCGGCATCATCCGCAACCGGGCGAAGATCGAAGCGGCGATTGGGAACGCCCGTGCCTTACTTGGCTTGCGCGACAAGGCAGCGCGGCCTGAACGCGCCTTGACCGATCTGTTTTGGTCGGTTGTCGATGGGCGGCCGCGTCAGAATGCCTGGCGAAGCCATGACACCGTTCCCGCGACCTCGAGCGCATCCGATCGCCTGGCGAAGGAACTCAAGCGACTGGGCTTTCGCTTCGTCGGATCAACCATTGTCTACGCCCACATGCAGGCATGCGGGCTGGTAAACGACCATCTGGTCTCGTGTTGGCGCTATGCGCCCGTGCGTGCGATGGGTGAGGCGATCGCCGATTAGCAGTTTGAAAAACGACTGTGGTGGGCCATCTGCCGTGTTGCGCGGTGTTGGCTCCGGCCGCCTCGCTTCACATCGGCATCGCCGATGTGAGCCTTCGCCGGAACTTCGTTTTGGCTTTCGCCGCAACTGCGTTGTCGCTCCCTCGCGTATCTGTTTGATGGGTCTTCGGTCGCTGCGCTCCGCGCGCCTCGCATCGGGCCGTCCTCGTTACGTTTTTTCAACGGCCCGTTAGGGACGGCTGACTGAGCTAGGATTCTTCTTGGTCTGGCCGCGTACGTCACGTCTGGCTCCCTCTGCAGCGGCCGTGGCCTTGCCGATAATGTCGGTAAGGAGGTCATCGAACGCCGTGGTGCCTGTCTCCGAGGCTCAATACCGCCAGCACAATCTGACGGCAGACGTTGCTCAGATGCGCTTCGCGTTGGTATTGCTGGCGTTGCCGAACGTTCTCTTCTTCGCCTACGAGGCAATCATCGGCGATGGCGCCACCCCGCCATGGCTGACGCTCGGAATGCGCGCATCGTTCCTGATGGCTTCGGTGTACTTCTGGACCGCGCTGCCAGGTATCAATCGCTCCGAGCACTTCGACAGGTTGGTGATCGGCTGGAGTGCCGTCGGGGTCGCGCTGCTGCTGGTGAATGCATATGCAGGTGCTGCCGACTACTTCGGCCACTACCTGTTCGAAATCTTCGCGTTGATGACGTACTTTGCCGTCGTTCCGCTGCAACCACCGGCCAAACTCGCCGTTGGGGCGCTCCATGTCGTTGGCGCGTTGACCATTCTGCTGATGTTCAAGACGCCGCCTCATCCGCTCTACCTTGCGAACACGGTCTTCATGCTGCTGCTGACCTGTCTCGCCGGGTATCTCATATCGCTGCGCATCGAAAAGTATCGCCGTGCGGCGACCTTTGCGACGCTCGAACTCGAGACGGCTGCGCGGACGGACGCGCTCACCGGCGTGGCCAACCGCCGTGCTTTCATGCAATGGGCCGACCGCGAAGTGGCCCGCTGCCGGCGCGTCGAGGAGAGCTCGCTCGCTGTGCTGTTGTTGGACATCGACAAGTTCAAGTCGGTGAATGATGCCTTCGGCCATGCCGCGGGCGATCGCTTGCTGATCGAGTTTTGTCGACGGGTGCAGGAGTGCCTGCGTAGTTACGATTTCTACGCCCGCATGGGCGGGGAGGAGTTCGTCGTGGGGTTGCCGCGCTGCGATCTGCCGCAGGCCTTTCAGGTGGCCGAGCGCATCCGCGCATCGATCGCTGAAACACCGTTCGAGGTAGGCGACCGTTCCGTCATCAAGACAGTGAGCATCGGGGCGGCCGTGCTGCATCCGGGAGAAAGCGAGATCGATGGCGCGTTGGGCCGCGCCGACGCGGCGATGTACATGGCCAAGAGGAGCGGGCGCAATAAGGTGGTGGCTGAGGCCGCGATTGATGGGCCGTGACGCGACGTTCGGGGATCGACCGTCGAGCAGTAAAGACAGAAGTACGCCCACAACGTCCCCGACAAGGTCGAGTTCATCGCCGCCGTAGGCAGCTTGTAATTCAGGTCGTGGGAGTCGCGAATCCGGCGTGTCGGCTCGCGTCTGTGGGCCTTGCTTGGCGTCAAGGCGCGGGCTTGCTCTACGGCCGGCGTAAGCCTCGGTCGCCGCGACCTAGCAGGCCGTTGGAAATCTAGTGCGGTAGGCCATCTGCTGCGTTCCGCCATGCTCGCTCCCTCGCCTATCTAGTTGATATGTCTCGGTCGCTGCGCTCCGTGCGCCTTGCGCTTCATCCCGCTCGCTGCTTTCTTCAGCGTTTCCCTAGGTGTTGTCACTGACACTCTGCGCGGGATGAATTGACGCTTGCGGTGTGACCTGCGGTCCGCCGTTACCGACGACTTGACCGTCATGAATGGCCGGAAACGTCCGCCGCTGCTGCCTTCTTGTTTTGGGCTTCCACCTGCGGCACGATACGAAACGCCTCGCTCAGCTGAAAGCCTCGGTTCAGCAGAAAGCGGATCTGTCGGGCGCGTTCCTTATCGCTCGCTGGCGGGCGCCCGAATCGACGTTCCCAGAGTGTTCGAGCCACCTCTGCATCGCTGCTCTCGCGGGTCGCAAGCGCAGCGTTGGCGGTCTCACGAGCGATACCGAGTTGTGCGAGCTTCTGAGCAAGGTACCGACGGCTGACCATGTTGCCGAGGCGTCGAACGAGTGCCTCTGCATAGCGCGCATCGGACTGCCAGCCCTCCGAGGCGAGCTCGGCGATGACCCTGGTGACTTCGTCGGACGGCGCCTCCGAGGGGACGTGCGTGGATGGCTGTGATGTCGTGCGCGCTGCCCGAGCACTTCTGATTTGCTCGAGTTTCTGTCGCAGTTCTTCCTGCGTGTGTTCGCGCTGGGCAAGCAGCCGAAGCGCCCGCTGGCGCAGCGCATTGCTGGAGGTCGGGGAAGGGGGCTTTGCCTGCATGGCGCGATGGTGGTTGGAGTGCCCAGAGAAGCGCTGAATCAATTGCTGCGCGGGTGCATCGCCACATTGCGCGGTGTTTGCTCTAGGGAAACGCTGAATAAATTGCTGCACGGGCGAATCGCTGCGGTGCGCGGTGTTGGCTCCGGCCGCTTCGCTTCACATCGGCCTCAACGATGTGAGCCTTCGCCGGAACTTCGTTTTGGCTTGCGCCGCAACTGCGTTGTCGCTCCCTCGCCTAACACATTGCTATGTCTCGGTCGCTGCGCTCCGCGCACCTTGCATTTGGCCATCCTCGCTACGTTATTCAACAGCCCGCTGGTCGTGCGTTGGCGCTTCGATCAGGCGTCGTCGGGCGAGCCTTCGTCCTGCGACACGGCGCCGCCGATCGAGATGCCAATCTTCTGTCGGATTTTGGACTCGATCTCGCGCGCGATAGCCGGGTTTTCGCGCAGAAACTCACGGGCGTTGTCCTTGCCCTGGCCGATACGGTCGCCTTGGTAGCTGTACCACGCACCAGACTTGTCGATGATGCTGTGCTCGACGCCCATGTCGATGATTTCGCCTTCGCGCGAGATGCCGCTTCCGTACATGATGTCAAAAACGGCCTCCTTGAACGGAGGCGAGACTTTGTTCTTGACTACCTTGACGCGGGTTTCGTTACCGATCACTTCCTCGCCCTTCTTGATTGCGCCGATACGGCGGATGTCCATGCGCACGGAGGCGTAGAACTTGAGCGCGTTGCCACCGGTGGTCGTTTCGGGATTGCCGAACATCACGCCGATCTTCATGCGGATCTGGTTGATGAAGATCACGAGCGTGTTGGTGCGCTTGATGTTGCCGGTCAGTTTGCGCAGCGCCTGGCTCATCAGGCGCGCCTGCAGGCCGGGCAGTTGGTCGCCCATCTCGCCCTCGATTTCGGCCTTTGGCACCAGGGCAGCGACCGAATCGACGACCACCACATCGACACCGCCCGAGCGCACGAGCATGTCGGCGATCTCGAGTGCTTGTTCGCCGGTGTCGGGCTGGCTGATCAGCATCTCTCCGACATTGACGCCGAGTTTTTGCGCGTAGACCGGGTCCAGCGCGTTCTCGGCGTCTATGTAGGCTGCGACCCCTCCCATCCGCTGAACTTCGGCGACGACGGAAAGGCAGAGAGTCGTCTTGCCGGACGACTCGGGGCCGTAAATCTCGATCACGCGACCGCGGGGGAGCCCGCCAACCCCGAGCGCGATGTCAAGGCCCAGCGAACCGGAAGAGACGACCTGTAGATCGTTCTCGATCGAGCCTTCACTCATCTTCATGATCGAGCCCTTGCCGAATTGCTTCTCGATCTGGGATAGGGCCGCGGCAAGGGCCTTCTTACGGTCGTCCATCGGGAGTTGTGTGGTCATGGTGAGCGTCCTTCGATTCTAGGTAGGGTGGGGAGCGTTGCCGGTTGCGAAGGTGGTTGCGCGACGGGCTGCCCTGTGCGTACAATGACTGTATGGATCGACACTGTATAGACACGCAGTATCTGTGTCAAGTGATTCGTCAAGCGACTCGTCAAGTAACGTGTCAAGTACGCGGTGACAGGCTGTTGAGAGACCGAGCGACGATGGCCGGATGCAAGGCTCAGCAAGCGCAGCGACCGACGCATATGGCGCGGATAGGCGAGGGAGCGAGCACCGCGCAACACAGCAGATGGCCCGCCGCAGTAGCGTTTCAACTTCCTGGTAACCCTTTGTCCGAATTGCTCCCCTTCGTTCCGCCATGCGTCCACTCACCTCACGCCAAGCCGAAATCCTCGCCCTGATCCAGGAGTACGTCGATGTTCAGGGCTTCCCGCCTACCCGGGCGGAAATCGCCGACCGTCTCGGATTTCGGTCGCCGAACGCGGCGGAGGAGCATCTGCGGGCCCTTGAACGCAAAGGGGTCATCGATATCCTGCCGGGCGCTTCGCGCGGTATCCAGTTGCGCCAAGCCGGCTTGCCGGGACTGCCGCTCATCGGGCGCGTCGCTGCCGGAACGCCGATCCTTGCCGAGGAGAACGTGGAGTCGCGCCACCGCGTCGATCCCGCCCTCTTTCGCCCGACGGCTGACTATCTGCTGCGCGTGAAAGGCGACTCGATGGTCAACGCGGGCATTCTCGACGGCGATTTGCTGGCAGTTCATCGGACGTCCGAGGCCCGTACCGGCCAGATTGTCGTTGCGCGCATCGATGGGGAGGTCACCGTGAAGCGGTTCCGCAGACGCGGCGCCGTGATCGAGCTGCATCCGGAGAACGATCGCCTCACGCCGATCACCGTTGGCGCTGATACCACGGACTTCGCGATCGAAGGTCTTGCGGTTGGCGTTATCCGGGCCGGCGGACTCCATCGATGACTGAAGCGGTGCCGTCAGACGCGGCGGCGGCCCGCAGTGATGTATTGCTCGCGGCCGAACTGGCCGAGGCGACCGGTCGCATGCTGATCCGGCTCCGACGGCATCGGATGGCGAGTGGATCGGCCATGACAGGCGCGAGCGATCGGCTCGCCGAGCTTGCGGACCGGCGTGCGCACACGTTCCTCGCCGGCGAACTCGCACGCCTTCGTCCCAGGGACGCAGTGCTTTCCGAGGAGGCGCTCCCGCCGCCCGATCGCGGCACGGCGCCTAGGCTCTGGATCATCGATCCGCTCGATGGCACCAGCGACTTTGCTGCCGGCCGACCGGACTTTGCGGTCCACGTCGCTCTGGTCGAAGGCGGTCGGGTGACGGCGGCTGCGGTCGCCGTGCCAGCGGAAAACCAGGTATTGGCGACAAACCGGGTCGCGCTAGCGCCGACGGGCGCGCGCCAGAACGCGCCGCTCGCCGTCAGTCGGTCCCGCATGCCGGTCTTTGCCCCAGTGGTGGCATCCGCTCTCGGAATCGAGGTGGAGGCGCTCGGCTCGGCTGGCTACAAGACTGCCCGGGTGGTTGCTGGCCATGCGCGCGCGTACGTGCATGCCGGAGGCATTCGAGAGTGGGACGTGGCGGCGCCGGCCGGCGTTGCCGTTGCAGCGGGCCTTGCCGTGACGGATCTGGACGGCCGACCAATCGTTTTCAATCAACCCGATCTGACACTTGCCCGGGGACTGGTGATCTGTCGACGTGAGGACCTGCCGGTCATCCTGCGCGCCGTGGCGACCGTCACGCTGCCGCCATGACCATTGCGGTTGCGGCCGTGACCTTCTTCGCATAGTCGATATGAAGAAACTCGTTTGGGCCATGCGCATTCGACTTCGGGCCGAGGACGCCGGTCACCAGCATTTGCGCTGAAGGGAACTTCGCTCCTAGCATGCCCATGAACGGGATCGTGCCGCCTTCGCCCATGTAGGCCGCAGGACGCCCGAAGTAGTGCATCGAAGCGGCATCCAGGGCAACCGTAAGCCACGGGGCGAATGTCGGTGCGTTCCAGCCGGTGGAGGCGTTATCCGCGTCAAAGGTCACATGCGCCTGATAAGGCGTGTTTTCGCATACCAGCCGCTTGACCTCGGCGGCGGCGACCGTGCCGTCCACCGTCGGCGGAATGCGAAGCGAAAGCTTGAGTGCGGTGTAGGGCCGCAGCACGTTGCCGGCCGCGTGCGTTGGCGGGAGACCGTCAGCCCCGATGACCGCCAGCGAGGCCCGCCAGGTTCTGTTCAGGATGAGTTCGACCGGATCCTTGCTGGTGGGCAAGGCGAACTCGTGTGCGCCGCCGCAGCTCTGCCACGGAAAGCGCTGCCAGATGCCTTCGCCCAGGATATCGGCCGCTTGCCTAGCCTGAGCGAGCCGTTCTTCGGGAATCTCGGCGGCGAATACCGGCGAGCGGGTCATGCCGGTCATTGAATCATCGATGCGGTCGAGCAGCTGCCGTGCGATCCGGAACGTGCTTGGCACGACGCCGCCAGCGTCACCGGAGTGCACGCCTTCCGTGAGCATGCGGACCGTCATCGTACCGTTGACCAGTCCGCGCAGCGAAGTCGTTACCCATAGCTGCTGATAGTTACCAGCGCCGGAGTCGAGCGCGACGACCAGGGCGACGTCACCCATGCGGGGTGCCAGCAGGTCGAGGTAGGCCGGCAGATCGTAAGAGCCCGACTCTTCGCAGGTTTCGATCAGGCCGACCACCCGAGGCCGCGCGACGCCCTCGCGGTCGAGCGCGAGCACCGCAGCCAGCGTTGCAAACACCGCGTAGCCATCGTCCGCGCTGCCGCGGCCGTAAAGCCGCCCGTTCTCCAGCACGGGCTGCCACGGGCCGCCGTCCTCACGCCAACCCGTCATCTCCGGCTGTTTGTCGAGGTGGCCGTAGAGAACGACTGACCGCCCGCCCACCTTGCCGCCAGTCGCGGGAATATCGAAGAAGAGCACCGGAGTGCGACCTTCGAGCCGAATGACTTCCAGCGTCATTCCGCGAACCGGCTGAGCGGCGACGAAGCGTCGCGCCAGCTCGATCGCACGTTCGATGTGGCCGGCGCGGGCCCACTCGGGCTCGAAGGCAGGCGACTTTGCGGGCAGTCGCACGTATTCAATCAGTTGCGGAACGATCTCGTCGTCCCATTGCCGGCCGACGCGATCGAGCACCCGACCGGCCTGATCCGGGTCGAAAGGAAGGGCTTCGGGGCGTGCGGTCATGGCGGCCTCCCTGACGGGCGTACGTGAAATCACGAGCGTAACGCAGCTTAGGGCAACGTTGGCGAGGCAGCAAGCGGAATGAAGCGCTAGGCGCACGGAGCGCGGCGGTCGAACACCTATCAAACTGACAGACGACGGGGCAAGTACCGTACAGCGCAGCCATTCGCCCGCGCAGCAATCTAGTCGGCGTTCCGTTGGGCGTTCTCTATGTGATCTGCGATCCAGCGGCCAACCGCCTCCGTCGAGGCAGTGCCGCCCAGATCGCGTGTGCGTACCTCGCTCGCGGTCGAGGCTTCGATGGCCTGCACGATGGCGTCGTGCGCATCGCGGTGGCCAAGCCAGTCGAGCATCATCGCGCCGGACCAGATCTGCCCGATCGGGTTGGCGATGCCCTGGCCGGCGATGTCGGGAGCGCTGCCATGCACCGGCTCGAAGAGACTGGGAAACCGTCGTTCCGGGTTGATGTTCGCGGAGGGGGCGATGCCGATCGTCCCCGTGCATGCGGGGCCGAGGTCCGACAGGATGTCGCCGAACAGATTGCTCGCCACGACGACATCGAAATGGGTGGGGCGTTGTACGAAGTGTGCGGTCAGGATGTCGATGTGAAACTTGTCGACGGTGACGTCCGGATACTCCCGGGCGATGGCTGCCACTCGCTCGTCCCAATAGGGCATGCTGATCGAAATCCCGTTCGACTTGGTGGCGCTGGTCAAGTGCCGCCGTGACCGCTTGGAGGCGAGTTCGAACGCGAAGCGCACGATGCGGTCGACGCCAGTTCGCGTGAAGACGGCTTCCTGCAGGACGAATTCCCGCTCCGTGCCGGCGAACATGCGCCCGCCGATCGACGAATACTCGCCTTCGGTGTTCTCGCGCACGATCAGGAAGTCGATCTCGCCGGAACGATAGGACGTCCCGTCCTTGCGCACCACGGGGGCGGTGACGCCGCGCATCAGTCGGGCCGGACGCAGATTGACATATTGGTCGAATTCACGCCGAAACTGAATCAGCGAGCCCCAGAGCGAGACATGATCCGGCACCTTGTCCGGCCAGCCGACGGCGCCAAAGAAGATGGCGTCGTGACCACCGATCCGGGCCTTCCAGTCTGGCGGCAGCATGCTGCCGTGCCGTTCGTAGTAGTCGCAGCTCGCAAAATCGAACGGCTCGAACGCGAGGTCGATCCGGAAGCGGCGCGCGGCTGCATTGAGGACGCGCAGCCCCTCAGGCATGACCTCGACCCCGATGCCGTCTCCTGGGATGACCGCGATGCGATGTGGCATGGTGAACTCCTAGCAGGCTGTTGAAAAACGTGGCGAGGATGGCCAGATGCGAGGCGCACGGAGCGCAGCGACCGAAGACATATCAACTAGATAGGCGAGGGAGCGACAACGCAGTTGCGGCGAAAGCCAAAACGAAGTTTCGGCGAAGGCTCACATCGTTGAGGCCGATGTG
>OGCL01000274.1_pt1 | contig 58902 bp, 49 predicted proteins | sample 1570041 | NCBI WGS metagenome assembly OGCL01 (sample SAMN06266162, study PRJEB24511) | hot springs metagenome | isolation source: Hot spring water | place: South Africa: Limpopo | collected 2015-06-22
GATTGTCCCATGGGCGGCGCAGGGCGCCCGGATGCTGGGCGCGCAAGCCACCCCCTATGATGCGCACCACCTCGCCGGCATCGCACCAGCGCTGAACCCCTTCTGAGTGAGCCCCATGTTTTTTGACGCTGTTGCCGCACCGCTGTTTCTGGTGGCTTTGACGCTGCCTTTTGTTTTTGGCTACACAGAAGCCCCGATTTTCAATTTCTGGCCTGTGGTGGCTTCGTGGTCGTGCGGTTTGGTGATTTTCGTGTTGATGGGGGCCCGCTCGTGGCATGCGCGTGCCATTGCGGGCGGATACCCAGTCCGTGCAGATGCGCGGACCTTCATGGCGTCGCACCTGGCGCTCGGTCTGGTGCTGGCGGGTGTGCTGGGTGGCGGTATCGGGCTGGCGCAGTTTTTTGGTGGCGATCTGGGGCTGTCTCCCTGGGTGCACGCCTCTGCACCGGGCCAGGCGATCGGCAACCTGCGCCAGCGCAACCAGCAGGCCTCGTTGCTGAGTCTGGGGGTGTGGGCCTTGTTGTGGCTGGTGGTCCAGCTCCAGGCGCGGATCGAAGGTGGCGACCAGGCCAGCGCGGCACCAAGCGCCCTGCTTGGCGGGGGGCGGGCCTGGCCCTCCTGGCTGGTGGGGTTGCTGCTGGCCTGGGGCTTGGCCCTGCTGGCCATAGCCAGTGCAGCCACGGCATCGCGCACAGGTGCCCTGCAGTGGCTGCTGGTGGTGTGCGTGCTGTTGGTTTGGAGCCGTCGTGGGGGCCGCGTGGCGCTGGTGCTGTCGCTGGTTGGCGTGCTGATGTACATCGCGGCAGCCTGGCTGCTGCCACGCCTGTTGCTGGAGTGGACCGGCTTCAGTACCGATGGCCTCTTCACACGCATCCTCGGCGACGAGCAGGGCTGCAACAGCCGCCGCGTGCTGTGGGCGAATGTGCTGCACCTGATCGCGCAAAAACCGTGGCTGGGCTGGGGCTGGGGTGAACTGGACTACGCGCACTACATCACCTTGTTCCCAGGAGAGCGGTTCTGTGTGTTGCTCGACAACGCCCACAACCTGCCTTTGCAACTAGCCGTAGAACTGGGAGTGCCGGTGGCCGTGTTGGTGTGTGCGGTGGTGCTGGCCTGGGTGGCGCGTGCACGGCCCTGGGCCGAAACCGATCCTGTGCGCCAACTGGCCTGGGGTGTGCTGGCCGTTGTGGGCGTGCACAGCATGCTGGAGTTTCCACTCTGGTACGGGCCTTTCCAGCTGGCCTCGGTGTTGGCAATGGCCCTGCTGCTGTGGCCGCAGACCTTGCCTGACTGGGCATACTCTCGTGCCACCAAAGCCGCAGCCACGCTGGTACTGGTGGGCGCCGCCGGAGTGGGCGCGCTGGTGTTGTGGGAGCACTACCGGGTTGGCATGCTTTACAAGCCTGTGGCGCTGCGGCCTGCCGCCTACCAGGAAGACACCATGTCCAAGGTGTCCGACACCCTGTTTTTCTCGGACCAGGTGGATTTCGCGTTGTTGTCCACCATCGGGCTCACCCGCGAGACCGCCCCGCAGATCAACCTGCTGGCGCGGGAGTTGTTGCATTTCTCGCCCGAACCCCGCGTCATCCAGGCGCTGATCGAGAGCGCCGTGCTGCTGGGCAAAGACGATGAGGCCGCGTTCCACATGAAGCGCTACCGCATTGCCTACCCGGCGGAGTACGAGCGCTGGAAAGGGCCTGGGGCTGCCAGTGCGTCGAGGGCTCGGTAGCGCATTTTTTTGCCTTGGTTCGGGGTTGAGGCTCAGGCCAGGTCCAGAAACTCCACCACCTGCGGCAGGTACTCGGCAAAGTTGCCCAGCGCATGGTCTCCCCCCTCTTGCACAATCTGCCGCGCCTCGGGGTACCTCCCCGCCATCTCGCGCCAGTCGAGCACTTCGTCTCCCTTCGCAATGATGGCCAGCTCCGGGCCCGCCGGAGGGCGGTCGCGCATGTCCAGGGCCTGCAGTTCGGCGATGTACTCGGGCAGAAAGTAGAAACGCTCTTCGGGGTTTTGCCAGGTGGTCTGTTCGCCGATGTAGCGGGCCAGGTCGCGGGCAGGGTCCACGGCGGGGTTCAGCATCACGCTGGGACAGCCCGTGTGCTGCGCCACCCAGCTGGCATAGAACCCGCCGAGCGACGACCCCACCACCGCCATGGCCGCGCGCGGCCAGGTGGCAATGCCCTCTGCCACCAGCGCCATGGCCGCCTGCGGCGAGGGTGGCAACTGCGGGCACCAGAAGGTGACCGCCGGGTGGTGCTGGGCCACATACGAAGCCATCTGGCGGGCCTTGGCCGACAGGGGCGAGGAGCGGAAACCGTGCAGGTACAAAAGGTGCGTGGTGGCCATCAGGAGACAAAAAAAGCGAGAAAAACGCGGGGCAGGGGAATCACTGCTCCAGACCGGGCGGCGCAGGCATAAGATGGGGGTATCAAATCGTAACCACGGGCGCCATGCAGCGCGGCGCCTTGATTCGCTCTCCGCACCATGCCCGATTTTGCCCCGCTCTCCACCACCCGACGTTGGGCGCTCGGATCAGGCGACAAGCCTCCCGCCACGCTGGGCCGGTTTGAGCTGAAAAAGCAGCTGGGCCGGGGTGCGCAGGCCACGGTGTGGCTGGCGGTGGACCCGCGCCTGCAGCGCGAGGTGGCCATCAAGCTCATGCGGCCCTTGCAGGACCAGGACCCTTCGGTGCTGGAGCAGTGGCTGCGTGAGGCGCGCCATGTGGGGCGCCTCGCCCATCCGAACATCGTGCCCGTGTTCGAGGCCGATGTGCAGGGCCTGCAGCCCTACATCGTGTTCGAATACGTGCCCGGCCGCACATTGGCGGAGCATCTGGCCCAGCAGGGGCGGTGCACGCCGCACGATGCGGTGGCGCTGATGGTGGATGTGCTCGACGGCCTGCAGGCCGCGCACCAGGCGGGCATCGTGCACCGCGACCTCAAGCCCTCCAACATCATGGTCGATGCCCAGCGCCATGCGCGGGTGATGGACTTTGGCATGGCGGCCCCCGTGCAGGCCGCGCCCGATGCGCAACTGGCCAGCGGCACGCCGGCCTACATGGCCCCGGAGGCTGCCGCAGGCGCTGCCCCCACCCCGGCGATGGATGTGTACTCCGCCGCCCTGGTGCTGGTCGAGCTGCTCTCGGGCAAGCCGCTGATCCACCAGAAGGACACCTGGCAGGCGCTGTACCGTCTGGCGAACGAAGACCTGGCCCTGCCCGAAGACCTGGGGCCGGGCGTGGACGACGGCCTGCGCGCCATCCTGCAGCGTGGCATGGCGCGCGACCCGGGCCAGCGCTACGCCTCGGCGGCAGAGTTTCGTGACGCGCTGCGCGCCTGGGCCGCCCCGGCCAGTGCCCCCACAGCCGCGAGCAATGCCACGCTGGACTTCTTGCTGCGGCGCATGCGCCACAAAAGTGATTTCCCGGCGCTGTCGGATTCGGTGGCGCGCATCCAGCGCGTGGCCAACTCGGAAGACGACAGCATCAGCGACCTCACGCACGAGATCCTCAAGGACGTGGCGCTGACCAACAAGCTGCTGCGCCTGGTCAACAGCGTGCACTACGCCCATGCCAGCCGGGGCACCATCAGCACCGTGTCGCGTGCGGTGAGCCTGGTGGGTTTCAACGCGGTGCGCAACATGGCGCTGAGCCTGGTGCTGCTGGACCATATGCAGGACAAGCAGCATGCCAGCCAGATGCGCGAGGAGTTCCTGCGCGCGATGATGGCAGGCTCGGTGGCCGCCGAGCTGTGCGGGGCCAGCCAGGCGGCCGAAGAAGCCTTTATCGGCGCCATGTTCCAGAACCTGGGGCGCATGCTGTGCGAGTTCTACTTTCCTGAAGAAGCGCGCCAGGTGCGCAGCCTGGTGGCCTCGGGGCGCATGGAAGGGGGCGAGGAATCGGCCTCCCTGCAGGTGCTGGGGCTGGGGTTCGAGGACCTGGGCGTGGGCGTGGCCCGCGTCTGGGGTCTGCCAGAGAGCCTGCAGCGCTGCATGCGCAAGCCGCTGGGCTCACCCACACAGCGCGCGCCCGAACAGGGCGCGGAGCGCATGCGCTGGGCGGCCATGGCGGCCAACGAGGTGGCCAGCACGCTGCTGTTTGGCGATCCTGCCCAGATGGAGGCCCAACTGGGCCAGGTCGGTACCCGGTACGCCCGCCCCCTGGCCCTGTCGGCCGAGTCGATTGCCGAGGCCACTTTGCGTGCGCGCCACAAGCTGGTGGCGCTGGCCGAGGCGCTGGACCTGCGGGTGGCGCCCGACACCCCCGCTGCCCGGCTGCTGCGGCTGCCGCAGCCTGCTAGTGCCCAGCCAGTGGTTGAGGATGCCCTGGGCTCCCACGAGTTGCGCCCCAGCGAAACTCCGCCCCTGCCGGCCGTGCTCGAATCCCAGGCGGGCGGTGCGGTGTCGGTGGCGCAGGTCAACGAAGTGCTGGCGGCAGGCATCCAGGACATCACCAACGCCATGGTCGAGAGCTTCCAGCTCAACGATGTGCTGCGCATGATCCTGGAGACCATGTTCCGGGCGCTGGGCTTTCGCCGCATGGTGTTTTGCCTGCGCGACCCCAAGACGGAGGTGCTGACCGGCCGTTTTGGCCTGGGCGAGGGCAGCGAGGCTGCCGTGCGCGCCATGAAAGTGCCGCTGAAGGCCCAGGGTGACCTGTTTGCCGCCGTGTGCCTGCGCGGCGCCGACACGCTGATCAACGACGCCACCGAGCCGCGCATGCAGGCGCGTTTGCCGCAGTGGTACCGCACGGGGCTCAATGCCCCCTCATTCCTGCTGCTGCCGCTGCAGATCAAAGGCCAGACCTTTGCCCTGATCTATGCCGACCAGACGGTGGCGGGCGGTATTGTGGTGGACGACAAGGCCCTGGGCCTGCTGCGCACCCTGCGCAACCAGGCGGTGATGGCCTTCCGGCAGGCGGGGTGACGGCGCAGGGGGCAGGTGCCACGTTGTCCTGGCCATCCGATAATCGGGGGATGGCCGTCGTATTTGAAAAGCCCACGCTGTCCCAGCGCCTTGTTCCCCTTTTCCGTGGGTTCGACCTTCCCCTCATTCTGGTGGTGGCCCTGCTGACCTGCGCGGGCCTGACAGCCATGTACTCCTCGGGCTTTGACCACGGCACCCGTTTTGCCGACCACGGGCGCAACATGCTGATTGCGGGTGCTATTCTTTTTGTAGTGTCCCAGGTGCCGCCGCAAAAAATCATGGCCTGCGCCGTGCCGCTGTACGCAGCGGGGGTGGCGCTGCTGGTGGCCGTGGCGCTGTTCGGCATCACCAAGAAGGGGGCCACGCGCTGGATCAACGTGGGCATCGTCATCCAGCCCAGTGAAATCCTCAAGATTGCGATGCCGCTGATGCTGGCCTGGTGGTTCCAGAAGCGCGAGGGCACCTTGCGCCCGCTGGATTTTGTGGCGGCGGGGCTGCTGCTGGTGGTGCCGGTGGGTCTGATCATGAAGCAGCCCGACCTGGGCACCTCGCTGCTGGTGCTGGCGGCGGGCCTGTCGGTGATCTTCTTTGCCGGCCTGTCCTGGAAGCTGGTGCTGCCGCCGGTGCTCATTGGTGGCCTGGGCATTGCCATCCTGGTGATCATGGGCGATGCGTGGTGCGCGGACGGGGTGCGCTGGCCCGTGTTGCACGATTATCAGCAGCAGCGCATCTGCACGCTGCTGGACCCCACCCGCGACCCACTGGGCAAGGGCTTCCACATCATCCAGGGCATGATCGCCATCGGATCGGGGGGCGTGTGGGGCAAGGGCTTCATGGCTGGCACGCAGACCCACCTGGAGTTCATCCCCGAGCGCACCACCGACTTCATCTTCGCCGCCTATTCCGAGGAGTTTGGCCTCGCAGGCAACCTGTTCCTGATCGTCTGTTTCCTGCTGCTCGTCTGGCGCGGCCTGGCGATTGCCGTGGGAGCCACCAGCCTGTTCGGGCGCCTGATGGCCGGGGCCGTGTCGATGATCTTCTTCACCTATGCCTTCGTGAACATGGGCATGGTCAGTGGCATTCTGCCCGTGGTGGGGGTGCCGCTGCCCTTCATCAGCTATGGCGGCACGGCCATGGTCACGCTGGGGCTGGCGCTGGGCATCCTGATGTCGGTGGCACGGGCGCAGAAGCAGGACACCAAGGACCCTCGGGCGGCGCTTTAGGGGCTGATTGCTATCCCCTGCGAGACCGCAGGTTCGCTCATGGCCGGGGCTGGCACAGGGGTTTGTGTGGCGTTGCGTGCGCCGGGCCTTCCGGTTACAAAGCGGCTGCCAACTGTGTTTTGGCAACCTCTGGAGGTACTCCCATGGCGTCGAAGTTCGAGCTGAAGAAGTCCAAGAACGACAAGTTTGTGTTCAACCTCCTGGCGGGCAACGGGCAGGTCATCCTGACCAGCGAGATGTACGACTCCAAGGCCAGCGCGCTCAACGGCATCGAGTCCGTCAAGAAGAATGCGCCCAATGACGGCCGCTATGGACGGCTCTGTGCCAAGGACGGCTCCCCCTACTTCACGCTCAAGGCGGCTAACGGCCAGGTGATCGGCCAAAGCCAGATGTACTCCGGCGAAAAGGCGCGCGACGCGGGCATCGAGTCCGTCCAGCAGAACGCCCCTGGCGCGCCAACCAGCGACCTGACAGCGGCAGGCTGAGGGGCTGAAGCCCGGGTGCGGGCGCTGCCGCCCGTGCCCTTGCGCCCGTGCGGGCATGGCCGGGCGCCTAAAATGCCCCGATGACTTTCCGCACCCCCACTGCCGCCCCCCAGCGCGCGGCAACCAGCCAGCGCATCGATGTTGCCCGTGAACTGCTGCTGACCCCCTTCGGCCTCGACGAAAGCCACCTGGCCCGAGCTCTGGCCGAGATCCGTGCCCACCAGGTGGACGATGCCGACCTGTACTTCCAGTACACGCGCAGCGAAGGCTGGAGCCTGGAGGAAGGCATCGTCAAGACGGGCTCCTTCAGCATCGACCAGGGCGTGGGTGTGCGTGCCGTGAGCGGCGAGAAGACGGCCTTTGCGTATTCCGACGACATCTCCGAGGCATCGCTGCTTGACGCGGCCCGTACTGTACGGTCTATTTCGGCCTCTGCGCGCGCTGGTAAAGCAAAGATTGCTACTAAAAAGGTAGCATTGAGCCGCAGCCTGTACCAGGGTGTAGACCCGATCGCTTCACTTGACAGCACGGCCAAGGTCGCGCTGCTGGAGCGGCTGGAGCAGCGCGCCCGCGCCAAGGACCCGCGCGTGGCCCAGGTCATGGCGGGCCTGGCCAGCGAGTACGACGTGGTGCTGGTGGCCCGTGCCGATGGCACCCTGGCAGCCGATGTGCGTCCGCTGGTGCGCCTGTCGGTCACGGTGATCGCCGAGCAGAACGGCCGCCGCGAAATGGGCTCGGCCGGTGGCGGCGGGCGTTTTGGCCTGGCCTACTTCGACGACGAGCAGATGGGCAAGTATGTGGATGAAGCCGTGAACGCCGCCCTGGTCAACCTCGAATCGCGCCCCGCGCCGGCGGGCGAGATGACGGTGGTGCTGGGTTCGGGCTGGCCCGGCATCCTGCTGCACGAGGCCGTGGGCCACGGCCTGGAAGGCGACTTCAATCGCAAGGGCTCCAGCGCCTTCAGCGGCCGCATCGGCCAGCGTGTGGCTGCCAAGGGCGTGACGGTGCTGGACGATGGCACCATCGCCGACCGCCGGGGCTCGCTCAACGTGGACGACGAAGGCCACGCCAGCCAGCGCAACGTGCTGATCGAGGACGGCATCCTCAAAGGTTACATTCAGGACAGCCTCAACGCGCGCCTGATGGGCGTGGCGCCCACCGGCAACGGCCGCCGCGAGAGCTATGCCCACATCCCCATGCCCCGCATGACCAACACCTACATGCTGGGCGGCGACAAGGACCCACAGGAAATCATCGCCAGCATCAAGAAGGGCCTGTACGCCAGCAATTTCGGTGGCGGTCAGGTGGACATCACCTCGGGCAAGTTTGTGTTCTCGGCCAGTGAGGCCTACTGGGTCGAGAACGGCAAGATCCAGTACCCCGTGAAGGGCGCCACCATCGTGGGCAGTGGCCCCGAGTCGCTCAAGAAGGTCACCATGATCGGCAACGACATGCGCCTGGACAGCGGCGTGGGCACCTGTGGCAAGGAAGGCCAGAGCGTGCCCGTGGGTGTGGGCCAACCCACGCTGCGCATCGAGGGGTTGACGGTGGGCGGGACGGCCTGAAGCGCTGTTTGAGAAAAACAGCATGCACTCGGCGCAGCGACTCTCTTGGAGTGCCTTGGGGCGTTCTGCAGTTTTGCTGTGGAGCTTGATCTTGTTCGGCGGGAACAGTCTCGCTCAACAGTGTTTGAGTGGGGGGGGCTCGCCCTCCGCGCCGGTGCGAAAGCTCTTTGTTGTTGCTGGGCAGTCCAATGCTGTGGGTCTCGCGTCAGTTAAGGACATCACGCAGGGACCAAAGGATTTGGTGCGCGACACTACAGTCTTTCCGAATGTCAAAATTTACGGAATTTATGGTGCGCAGCCCGGTGTCGCTGGAAACGATGATGCTGTGTTGTCCAAGGGTGTGCCGTGGAGTCGCTTCGCGTCCTGGCAGGTGGCAAGGCCTGGCTTTGGCTATAAAAACGTAGCTTCTGCACCGGAAGTGTTTCCAGCGGGTGTTTCTGCGAAAGAGGTTTTTGGGCCAGAGTTGTATTTGGCTCGGTTTTTGAACGAGCGTGCGCCTTATGAACATTACATCGTCAAACTGGCGGTTTCAAACACGTCGCTGAATTTCGTCGCCGATGCCGATAACTGGGCGCCAGGCAGTCATCTGTTTGGTGAGTTAATGAAAATGATTGCGAGTGCCTACAGTGACAAAAGCTCGGTGGCGCAGGTTCAGGTTGCGGGTCTTTTTTTTATGCAGGGCGAAACAGATGCTTTGCATGAACATTGGGCGAAGAATTATAAAAATAATTTGATTGAATTTATCGAAAAATTTCGACAATCCATGGTTCGTATGGGGTGCGCGAAAGATTATCGAATTCCGGTGGTAATAGGTAGAATTCAAGATAATTCTGTTTGGAAATTTAGAAAGTACGTGCGAAATGCGCAGGAGCAGGTTTCGCACGAAATTTTGAATGTTGCTCTCGTCAATACAGATGATTTTTCGGAGCATCTTGTTGTTGGGGGTGTTCATTTTGATGAGTACGGGCAGGCGCGTCTTGGTGAGCGAGTTTATAGAGCTTTCTACCCGCTGCTTGGCCGCAAAAAAGACCAGTAATGGTGTTCGGGTTGAAGAGGTTTTATTTGGCGAGGGGGCTTTGTGCTCCCTTTTTGCCTCCGAGTATTGAATTGCGGCGATTGGATCTATGAATATATTGGGAATATCAGCGTACTATCATGACAGCGCCGCAGCAGTCTTGCGATCTGGTCAGATTATTGCTGCTGCTCAGGAAGAGCGCTTCACCAGAAAAAAGCATGATGCACAGTTTCCAAGGCATGCAATTCAATACTGTTTGCAGGAAGCCAAGGCTCGCGTGCAGGATCTGGATTCCATCGTTTTTTACGATAAGCCTATCCTGAAGTTCGAGCGATTGCTGGATACATATCTGAGTTATGCCCCAAGTGGGTTTCGTTCATTTGTCGCAGCTGTGCCTGTATGGTTGAAAGAGAAGCTGTACCTTAAAAGAACTCTTAAACAAGAGCTCGCCATTTTGCTGGAGTGCCGGGAATCAGACTTGCCTCCGATTCTATTTACCGAGCATCACGAGTCACATGCGGCATCGGCTTTTTACCCGAGCCCTTATAAAAATGCGGCTGTGTTGTGTTTGGATGGTGTTGGAGAGTGGGCCACGACATCGGCTTGGTTGGGGGCGGGGGCTGAACTGACGCCCTTGTGGCAGATTGAATTTCCTCACTCGCTTGGGCTGTTGTATTCCGCTTTTACCTACTACACGGGTTTCAAGGTGAATTCGGGAGAGTACAAGCTCATGGGCCTTGCGCCCTATGGAAAACCTGTTTTTGCACAATTGATTTTCGACCATCTTATCGATGTTAAGGCAGATGGTTCTTTTCGCTTGAATCTGGACTATTTTGATTACTGTACCGGGTTGCGGATGACCAACCAGAAGTTTTCAGACCTGTTCGGTGGTCCACCCCGGGACTCAGAGTCCACACCAACGCAGCGTGACATGGATCTCGCTGCATCCATCCAGGTAGTTACCGAGGATGTTGTGTTGAAACTGGCCCGGCAACTCCAAAAAGAAACAGGGGCCGATTACCTGTGCATGGCTGGTGGCGTGGCGCTCAATTGTGTTGCGAACGGACGACTATTGAGAGAAGGTATTTTTAAGGACATCTGGATCCAGCCGGCTGCAGGGGATGCGGGCGGAGCGTTGGGTGCAGCCTATGCCTCGTATTACAAGTACCGTGGGCAGCAGCGTGTGCAAGCGGACGGGCAGGACCAGATGCAAGGTGCATTGCTGGGGCCCCGGTATGAACAGGCAGATGTCATTCAGTCGCTGGATGAGTTGGGTGCCGCCTATACCGTTCTGGATGACGCCAGTCTTTACGACACGGTCGCTGCTCTGTTGGCGAACGAAAACGTGGTTGGTTGGTTCCAGAACCGCATGGAGTTTGGTCCACGTGCGCTGGGGGCTCGGTCGATCATCGCGGATCCCCGTTCCAGTGCGATGCAGTCGCAGTTGAATCTAAAAATCAAATTTCGAGAGTCATTCCGTCCATTTGCCCCGGCGGTCAAAGAAGAGGATGTCGAAAAATATTTTCACCTCGATCGCCCCAGTCCTTACATGCTATTGGTGGCGCAAGTGCATGAAGATATCCAAACACAGCCAGACGAATCTCTGGAGGGGTTGGCCCAATTGCACCAGGTGCGCTCCAGCATCCCGGCGGTCACACATGTGGATTATTCCGCGCGCGTTCAGACTGTGAGTGCAACCAGCAATCCGGAATTCTATAAATTGTTGAGTGCCTTTGAGCGAAAAACGGGTTGTGCCGTCCTTGTTAATACCTCGTTCAATGTGCGTGGTGAGCCGATAGTGTGCACACCCGGGGATGCCTATCGCTGCTTCATGGGTACGGATATGGATTATTTGGTGGTGGGTAATTTGCTGTTGGCTAAGGAGCTCCAAAGCAACGCAAAAATCGAATCCCGCAAAGGTGCCCTGGCGCTGGATTGATGCTATGAAAAATGATTCTCATCTCCCAGTAAGCGATTCCGAACTCCGTAAGTTCGGGTACGTGATGGCGGGCTTTTTTGCTCTGTTTTTTGGCGTGCTGGTGCCTTGGTTGTGGTCTGTAAAGTGGGCGTACTGGCCGTGGGGCGTTGCAGTCCTTTTTTTCGGGGTGGCTGCTCTGCAACCTGGTCTCTTGAGTGGCTTTTACAAGCTCTGGATGCGTCTTGGTAAGGTGCTGGAGTGGGTCAATACGAGGTTGGTTTTGGGGTTTGTCTTTGTTCTGGTTTTTATACCCCTGGGGCTGGTCCTTCGCGCAATAGGAAAAGACACGCTGCAAAAAAAATGGGATCGCCGTTTGGAAACTTACCGAGTCAATAAAATGCCTAGAAAGGCTGATCATATGGAGCGACAATTCTGATGTTGGAATTAATTAAAGAACTTATATTATTCTTTCGAGAGCATAAAAGATATTCACTGATTCCAGTGCTGATCGTGTTGCTGCTTTTGGGTGCGCTGATTGTTTTTGGGCATGGATCCGTGTTTGCGCCGTTCATCTATACTCTGTTCTGATTTATGAAGAAATTTCTGTACATCCTGGTGCCCTCGGTGATACTTTGTCTTTTGGTTGCATTGGGCTATGGGGTCGGGGTGTACACGGTGGCAGGCAGGTTCGAAAGAACAATTCAATGGGTTGAGCAAGGTGAGACGTTGGCGGGTGTTTTGGCCGTGACTCCGCTGAATGACGAGCAGCGCAACAACTACAAGGACGCTTACAGCAACCCCACTGTAGATGCCAGAACCATCAGCTGGTCTGTACCGAATCAACCAACACCTTTTGTGGGCACTGCTCCCTCTCCCGGTGCGCATCACAATGCGCAGATTAATTCTTGGCAGATGCGCAACACCCAAGAGTTGCAAATGCCAAAACCTGCAGGGGTTTATCGTATCTTTCTGACCGGTGGCTCTACGGCCTTTGGTTCAGGGGCTCCCACGCAGGAGCAAACGATTGGCAGTTTGCTGAATGAATTATTGGTGACGAAGCTTGCTGAAAAAATGGGGCTGCGCTATGAGGTCTTTACTTTTGCAAATCCAGCCTGGGCTTCAACGCAGGAACGTATTGCAATCGAAAATTATCTATCGGAACTTGATCCTGATTTGATTATTTCGCTCTCAGGAAATAATGATGTTTTTTGGGGTGATGCAGGTCGAAACGTACAGTGGTTTTATGCTGGGGCCGATGAGTATTTTCATGCTTTGGCCAACGCGGGACTGAGAACAGCGGGTAGAAAAGAGTTCTCCACATTGCCTCAAGCACACCCTGTATCGCAGCCTATTGCTCCACAGACCGTAGCGTATCGTTTGGAAAAGAATGTCAAACTAGGTGCATACGCACTGGGCAATGTCGGACGAGAATGGGTGTTTTTTCTGCAGCCTACGCTTTCCGTGACGAAAAAAGCCTTGAGCTCGCGGGAAAATGCCTTTATTCCAAAATCGAAAGACTACTACATCCAGTGCTACCAAGCCATAGCGTCGAAGCTCACCTCTTTGGAGCAGCAGAATTTTAGTTTTGTGGATCTTTCGGGTGTATTTGATGGTTTGGGTGCCAAAGATGAAATATTCATAGATCAATTTCATTTTGGTGATAAAGGTAACGCGATTATTGCAGGTGCCATCTTTTCTGCATTGACTCCCCGTTTGGAGCGTGGGCAGACGAGTCAGCAGAAATCCTAGCTCCGCGCCTGTGGCCTTGCTTGGGCAGCTTGGCCATCGTTGCAGGGAGGCCTCATCGTCTGGATGTTTTGAGCATTTAGGTTGAATTGTTTTCGATTCGGCAGCACAAAATATCGCTATGCCTGCCACGCGTCCCAGCCAACTGCTGACACTCCAGTCGTTTGGGGACATCAGCCGTTTTCTGCGGGAAGGTGTCGCCGACGAAGACTCGCGCCAGTTACGCGACAGTTTGGGGGCGCTGTCCATGCAGATCGACGAAGCAGTTCGCGCCCGCCGCACCAGTACGGACACGACCGAGATCACGCGGCGCGTTGTGGCGCTGTCGCACTGCGCGCGAGAGCACCAGCTTTTCCTGACAGGCCTGGGTTCCGCTTGGCATGCGCTGTACGAGTTTGGCGCCTACCAGCGCGCGTTGCGCGACTTGCGCAATGCCATTGCCGACTGGCAGCAGATGCTGGAGCGCCGCAGCACCCGCGAAAGCGCGAGTTTTGACCACTTCGAGCTGCTGGCATGGCGCACGCTGGGCGAGGCTCTGTTGCTGGTGGATATGTACGAGCACCAGAGCGATCCTCCCAGCGATCTTCAGGAGGCGCCGCCGCGCAAGGTGTCAGCGCTGCAGCGCATGCAGGCCTGGTTGCGCCGCTTGCGAAGCTGAGGCGCAAGCCTGGGCATTCGGTTTTAAATGGTGCAGGTTGTCGTGCAATCGCAACAGTCTGGGGTTGCTGCACTGCCGCACTCCTGTGCTACATTGGGTGCCATGCAAGTTCGCAGCGCGTTTTATTTTTGGTTTTTTATCTCGGTCCCCGGCGGATGAGAGGAAAACGCGCAAGCAAACACAACCTCCCCATACCAACCGCCGACGCTGCAAAGCCCGGCGGTTTTTGTTTTTCAGCCCTCCCGTTTTTCCATCCACTCCAACCGACTCCACGAGGAAGCAACCATGACGGTCTCCAACACCCCCACCAGCGATGCCTGGTACCGCAGCGTCGAGAAAACCAGCCAGACCGACGACGAACGTATCAAGGACATCACCGTGTTGCCTCCTCCTGAGCATCTGATCCGCTTCTTCCCCATCGGCGGTACGCCGGTGGAGACGCTGATCACCCAGACCCGCAAGAACATCCACAACATCATGGCTGGCAAGGACGACCGCCTGCTGGTCATCATCGGCCCCTGTTCCATCCATGATCCCGCTGCTGCGGTGGACTACGCACGCCGCCTGATGGCCGTGCGCACGCAGTACGCCGACACCCTTGAAATTGTGATGCGTGTGTATTTCGAGAAGCCACGCACCACCGTCGGCTGGAAGGGCCTCATCAACGACCCCTACCTGGACGAGAGCTACCGCATCGACGAGGGCCTGCGCATTGCGCGCCAGTTGCTGATCGAGATCAACCGCCTGGGCATGCCTGCAGGCAGCGAGTTCCTCGACGTGATCTCGCCCCAGTACATCGGCGACCTCATCAGCTGGGGCGCGATTGGTGCGCGCACCACCGAAAGCCAGGTGCACCGTGAACTGGCCTCGGGCATCTCCGCGCCCATCGGCTTCAAGAATGGCACGGACGGCAACATCCGCATCGCCACCGACGCCATCCAGTCGGCCAGCCGGGGCCACCACTTCCTGTCGGTGCACAAGAACGGCCAGGTTGCCATCGTCAACACCAAGGGCAACAAGGACTGCCACGTGATCCTGCGCGGCGGCAAGACGCCCAACTACGACGCCGCCAGTGTGGCCGCTGCCTGCAAGGACCTCGAAGCCGCCAAACTGCCCGCCACGCTGATGGTGGATTGCAGCCACGCCAACAGCAGCAAGCAGCACGAAAAGCAGCTTGAAGTGGCGCGTGACGTTGCGGCGCAATTGGCGGGTGGCTCGCGCAGTGTGTTCGGTCTCATGATTGAAAGCCACCTCACGGCAGGGGCCCAGAAATTCACCCCGGGCAAGGACGATGCGAGCAAGCTGGAATACGGCAAAAGCATCACTGACGCCTGCCTGGGCTGGGACGACTCGCTGCAGGCGCTGGCAGAACTGTCTAACGCTGTGAAAGCGCGCCGCGCGCGCTGAGTGCCTACGCAGCGACTGGCTCTAAACTGAGACCCCAGAAGACTGCATATCCCGTGCAGTTCCGGGCTTCCATGGGCCTCTTGGATGGGCCCTTGGAGCAAGTCCGCAGTTCAGAAGAAAGGTGAGTCACCATGCATAGCGAAGTGTCGGTCAAGCTGACCGGAGATCAAGAGTTCCGTTTTGACCTGGAGGGCGCAGAGCCCATGGGCCACGAGGCAGGTCGGCGCTGGCTCGATGAGCAATTCATCTCGCTGGACTGCGAACCACTGCGCGCCAGCGGCAAGGTGCTGCTGGCCGACAAGGTGCTTACCGTGGCCCGCGCCGCAGGGGCGCCGCTGATGCAAGACGCCGCCTGGTCGCGCGACTTTGCGCGCGCTGCCAGCGCTGCGCTGGCCAAGCCCATCGTGCGGGTGGATGTGCCGGGCATGGCGGTCACGTTTTAGTCTGCTTTTTACTAAGCAAAAAGACGGTCTGCATGCGTTGGATAAGCGCAGGCAGCTATTATTTTTGTAGTGCTTGCAGCAACTTGGCGTGGATGCCCCCAAACCCGCCATTGCTCATGCACACCACGTGATCTCCCGGCCGGGCGGACTGCGCCACCTGGGCCACCAGGGTGTCGATGTCGGCTGCGGTTTGCGCGCGCTGGCCTGGGCCTACACCGAGGGGAGCGAGCGCCTCGGCGGCATCCCAGTCCAGCCCTGCCGTGTGGCAGAACGCGAGATCGGCGGGCTCCATGGCCCAGGGCAGCTGGCTCTTCATGGCGCCCAGTTTCATGGTGTTGCTGCGGGGCTCGAACACGGCCAGGATCCGCGCGCTGCTGCCCAGGCTGCGGCGCAGGCCGTCCAGGGTAGTGCGCAGCGCCGTTGGGTGGTGTGCAAAGTCGTCGTACACGGCCACGCCGCCCACGGTGCCACGCAGTTCCATGCGCCGTTTGACGTTCTGGAAGGTGGCGAGGGCGCTGGCTGCTTGCTCGGGGGAAACTCCGACATGGTGGGCAGCCGTGATGGCGGCCAGTGCATTGAGCTGGTTATGCACGCCGGTGAGCGCCCACTCCACACGTGCCACGCGGCGGCCCTGGTGCATGACGTCAAATGCCTGGGGGTCGCCCACACCATAGAAATCGCTCACCGCTGCGCCAAAGCTGGTCACTTCGCTCCAGCATCCGGTGTGCAGCACCCGTGCCAGGCTTTCCTCCAACCCGTTGGTCACGACGCGGCCTGACGGGGGGACCGTGCGTACGAGGTGGTGGAACTGGCGCTCAATGGCGGCCAGGTCGTCAAAGATGTCGGCGTGGTCGAATTCGAGGTTGTTGAGCACGGCGGTGCGGGGCCGGTAGTGCACGAACTTGCTGCGCTTGTCGAAGAAGGCGGTGTCGTATTCGTCCGCCTCGATCACAAACAGCGGCGTCGCACCCAGTGGGGTGGACGCTGGTACGGGGCGCTGTGCCGCGCCGAGCCGGGCAGACAGGCCGAAGTTCAGTGGCACACCCCCAATCAGGAAGCCGGGCTGCTGGCCCGCGCTTTCCAGGATCCAGGCCAGCATCGAGGTCGTTGTGGTCTTGCCGTGCGTGCCGGCCACGGCCAGCACATGGCGCCCCTGCAGCACATGTTCGGCCAGCCACTGGGGGCCGCTGGTGTAGGGCAGGCCAGCGTCGAGGATTGCTTCCATCAGAGGGAACTTGGGGGTGCCGTCGGGCAGCCGGGCGCGGCTGACCACGTTGCCGATCACAAACATATCGGGCTGGAGCGCTATCTGGTCCGCACCAAAACCTTCGATCAGGTCGATGCCCAGTGCCCGGAGCTGGTCGCTCATCGGGGGGTAGACGCCGGCGTCGCAACCGGTCACCTTGTGGCCTGCCTCGCGGGCCAGCGCTGCAAGGCCTCCCATGAATGTGCCGCAGATCCCTAGTATGTGTATGTGCATGGGCGCTGATTCTAAAGCCGCTGCGATGCGGGAAAATCTTGGCAAAAAAGCCCTTCTGCGCGCACTGTGTATGCCCTGTGAGCTACAAAATGCATAGCATCTTGGGTGGTTTCGTTTCTGGGGTGTCTGCGGGCCTTGTGCGGGGCGCAGGCGGCCCGTCATGGATCGCGCGCACAATGCGGACTCCTCCGCTGTCTTCCACTTTCATGCACACACCTTTGAGCGAAGAAATCGCCCACACCACGGCACGCCTGGTGGTTGAGGAAGGGCTGGAATGGGGGCCCGCCAAGCGCCGGGCCCTGCGCCAGATGGGGCTGCCTGCCCGGACCCCGCTGCCCGACAACGATCTGGTGGAAGCGGCGGTGCGGGAGTACATCGAGATCTTCTGCGCCGACACGCAGCCGCGCGAGTTGCGGGCGCTGCGCCAGCTGGCACTGGTCTGGATGGAGCGTATGGCGGCGTTTCGTCCACACCTGGCGGGGGCGGTCTGGCACGGTACTGCCACGCGCCTGTCGGATATTTACTTGCAGTTGTTTTGCGATGACCCCAAATCTGCGGAGATCGCGCTGATCGACCACCATGTGGACTATGAGCCCCGTACGGTGACGGGTTTTCATGGCGAATCGCTCGAGGCCTTGAGCCTGGGCAGCAAGTCGCCGGAGCTCAATGAGATGATCGGAGTGCATTTGCTGATTTACGACCTTGATGACCTGCGGGGTGCCTTGAAGCCCGATGCCAAAGGCCGCGTCCCGCGCGGTGACATGACGGCCGTGCGCCGCCTGCTCCAGGAAACCAGTGCCCCATGACGAAGACGACCCCCTCCGATTTGCCTGAATCCGCGCCTGCACCACCGAATGTGCTGCCTCAGGTTTCCTCGCCCGCTCGCCGCCGCCTGCTGTATGCCGGTGTGGCCGGGGCTGCGGCCGTGGGAGGGGCCGGCTTGGCATGGTGGAAGTTTCAGCCGCACGCCGTGGAGGCAGGGGCGGAGCAGGCGCTGTGGGGCATGGAATTTGAAAAGCCGGAGGGCGGCGTGGTCGCGTTGAAGTCTTTCTCTGGCAAGCCGCTGCTGCTCAACTTCTGGGCCACCTGGTGTCCACCCTGTGTGGAAGAGTTGCCCATGCTGAACGCTTTTTATCGCGAACATGCTGCCAAAGGCTGGCAAGTGCTGGGTTTGGCGATTGACCAGCCCTCGGCGGTACGCAAATTCCTGGCGCGGCTTCCTCTGGAGTTTCCCGTGGGGCTGGCGGGTTTGGGAGGGACGGATCTGGGGCGTTCGCTGGGTAACTTGACGGGTGGGCTGCCCTTTACCGTGGTGCTGGGCGGGGCGGGGCGGGTGCTGCACCGTAAAATGGGGCAGGTGACCCCACAGGATCTGCAGCTGTGGGCCCCTTTGCGGTGATGCATGTGACGGCAGATTTCGGGTCGCCGCAGTGATTCTGGAGGGCTCCGGCCGTCTATTTCCATGACGAAGTTCATGGAAAATGCATGTGGAAGACTGCGATAGGGTGAAATTGGAGTAAATTCGCGCCCTATTCAGTTTTATAGCCGTTGGAGCTTCCATGGATCTGCGAAAACTCAAAACCCTCATCGATCTCGTGTCAGAGTCGAATGTGTCCGAACTCGAAATCACGGAGGCCGAGGGCAAAGTCCGCATCGTCAAGAGCGGTGGCGCCGTGGTTCAGCAGTATGTCCCGGCCCCCATGCCGGCCCCGGCGGCGCCTGCGCCTGCAGCTGCGGCCCCTGTGGCAGAACTGCCCGCTCCGCCAGCGGTGCCCGCAGGCCATGTCGTCAAGTCGCCCATGGTTGGCACCTTCTACCGTTCGTCTAGCCCCGGCGCCAAGGCATTTGTCGAAGTCGGCAGCCAGGTGAAGGAAGGCGAGACGATTTGCATCATCGAAGCCATGAAGATCCTCAATGAGATCGAGGCGGACAAGTCGGGTACCGTGACCCGCATCCTGGGTGAGAACGGCCAGGCCGTGGAGTACGGTCAGCCGCTGTTCATCATCGAATAAGGCGCCCATGTTCAAGAAAATCCTGGTCGCAAACCGGGGGGAAATTGCCCTCCGTATCCAGCGCGCCTGCAGCGAACTTGGGATCAAGGCCGTGATGGTCTATTCCGAGGCCGACCGCGACGCCAAGTACGTCAAGCTGGCCGAAGAGGCGGTGTGCATCGGCCCCGCACCCTCGCCGCTGTCCTACCTCAACATGCCGGCCATCATCTCGGCGGCCGAAGTGACCGACGCCGAGGCCATCCACCCCGGCTACGGCTTCCTGTCCGAAAACGCCGACTTTGCCGAGCGCGTGGAAAAGAGCGGCTTCCAGTTCATCGGCCCCACACCCGAGTCGATCCGCATCATGGGCGACAAGGTGTCTGCCAAGCAGGCCATGATCCGCGCGGGCGTGCCCTGCGTGCCGGGCTCTGAGGGCGAGTTGCCCGATGACCCGGTGCAGATCCGCCGCATCGCCAAGGCCATCGGTTACCCCGTGATCATCAAGGCAGCAGGCGGCGGCGGTGGCCGTGGCATGCGCGTGGTGCATACCGAGGCCGCACTGGTCAATGCCGTGCAGATGACCAAGGCCGAAGCAGGCGCTGCGTTCGGAAATCCTGCGGTGTACATGGAGAAGTTCCTCCAGAACCCCCGTCACATCGAAATCCAGATCCTGGCCGACAAGCACCGCAACGCGGTCTACCTGGGCGAGCGCGACTGCTCCATGCAGCGCCGCCACCAGAAGGTGATCGAAGAGGCACCAGCCCCTGGCATCCCACGCAAGCTGATCGAGAAGATTGGCGAGCGCTGCGTGGCTGCCTGCAAGAAGATTGGCTACCGGGGTGCGGGCACCTTTGAGTTCCTGTACGAAAACGGCGAGTTCTACTTCATCGAGATGAATACCCGCGTGCAGGTGGAGCATCCGGTGACTGAATGGATCACCGGTGTGGACATCGTGAAGACGCAGATCATGGTGGCGGCTGGCGAGAAGCTGCCCTTTACGCAGCGCCAGATCGAGATTCGTGGTCATGCCATCGAATGCCGGGTGAATGCGGAAGACCCGTACAAGTTTGTCCCCTCGCCCGGGCGCATCACGACCTGGCACCCACCGGGCGGCCCGGGTGTGCGTGTCGATTCGCATGCCTACACCAACTACTTTGTGCCGCCGAATTACGACTCGATGATCGGCAAGATCATCGTGCACGGCGACACGCGCGAACAGGCGCTGGCCCGCATGCGCACGGCGCTGTCCGAGACCGTGATCGAAGGCATCAACACCAATGTGCCGCTGCACCGCGAACTGATGGTGGATGCGAAGTTCATGGCCGGTGGCACCAACATCCACTACCTGGAAGAGTGGCTGTCGCAGCATAAGCGCTAGGCTGGGTACTGCCCCCTGAGTCGTTTCGCACCTTCCCCTTCCTCTTGAATGGCTGCGCCGTTTGGGAAGGGGAATACCGCCAGTGCTGGCGAGGGCCCTGTGCGTTTCTTGGGTTGCAGGTTTGTGTCAGGCACCCTGCTGGTGCGGTAACAGTGAGTTCACATGCTGGCTCTTGGCAACGAGGGTCAGCATTTCATTTTTCTGAGAGGCGTCTATGTTTGAGTTGAGTCTGATGTGCCCCGAGGAATGTATCGAGCCAGTCAGCGATGCGCTGGATGCGCTCGATGCGCTCTCCGTGTCGGTGGAGGATGCCGATGCCCAGACCGACGCCGAGCAGGCGCTGTTTGGTGAGCCCGGCATGCCACCGCCCAAGGATGGCTGGCAGCGCAGCCGTGTGGTGGCGTTGTTCCCGTCTGAAGTGGCGGCGCGCGAGGCGCAGCAATTGCTGGTAGTGCAGGACTTCTTTGTGGGCTGCCAGGTGTTGGGCGTGGCGCAGGTGGCTGAGCAGGACTGGGTGCGGCTCACGCAGTCGCAGTTTGCGCCGGTGGACATCACGCCGGATTTCTGGATCGTTCCCACCTGGCACGAACTGCCTGCCCAGGCGGTGCGCAGCATCCGTCTGGACCCGGGCCTGGCCTTTGGCACGGGCACGCACCCCACCACGCGCATGTGCCTGCGCTGGATTGCGCGCAACGGGGCGGTGCAGCCGGGGGCTGGCAACAACCCGCTGGGCCGGGTGCTGGACTACGGCTGCGGCTCGGGCATCCTGGCCATTGGTGCGGCCAAGTTTGGCGCCACGGACATTGACGCGGTGGACATCGATCCTGCCGCTGTGGAATCCACGGCACAGAACGCGCAAGCCAACGGCGTGCAGCTGAGTGCCGGACTGCCCGACAAGGCGCGGGGCGAGTACCAGACGGTGCTGGCCAACATCCTCGCGACACCCTTGCGGGTGCTGGCGCCTTTGCTGTGTGCCCATGTGGCGCCGGGAGGGCATTTGGTGCTTGCGGGCATCTTGGAGCGCCAGGCTGAAGAGCTGAAGGAAGCTTATGCACCATGGGTGCGCCTGGAAGTGGCGGATGCCGAAGACGGCTGGATACTGATGACTGCCCAGCGCTGAGCCTGCGCGTGTTCCGCCTGGGCCGAGGTGGCGCGGCCCCTACAATCCAACGCTGATGAGCCAGATCACTCGCTGCCCGTCTTGCGCCACCTCCTTCAAGGTGGTGGCAGACCAATTGCGCATCTCGGAAGGATGGGTGCGGTGTGGCCAATGCAAGGAGGTGTTTGATGCCTCTGCGCATTTGCTGCCAGTGGCCCCGGCGGCCCTTTTGCCCGATGTGTCCCTGACAGATGTGCGGCCGCCGCCGGCGCCCACCGCTCGAAAGAGCGATGCGGAGCGTGCTTGGGGGGGCGGGGCCGCGCCGCCTTCGTCCCCGGCGTTGGGGAGGGGCGCTCAGGCGGCTCCGATGGCAGCCCACGCTGCGCATTCCACTGCGCATCCCCCTTTGCATGCAGATGCTGGAGTCCATCGCGCAGGCGCTTCACTGCCCACGGCTGTGGCACCCCTGGCACCAGCAATGCCTGTGCTGGATATTCCTGCGCCCACGGTGCCTGCGTTCCTGGCCGCAGGCGCGACGGCTTCCGGTACAGATGCCTTGAGCCTCGCGCCGACTGCGCCGTTTTCGTGGCGGTCCGTCCCCACGCCGTGGGTGGCAGAGGCGGTTGATTCCAGCCTACATTCTTCCAGTCCATCGCTTTCGGGGCCGACAGTCGATGTGCAGACTATGGAAGAGGTTTTGGCAAGGCCGGTGCTGGATGCTGCTGCGGGAGAGGCTGCTGAGGAGGTGGCGTTGCCCACCATCGCGGCTGATGCCGATGTGGCCGGGGCTGCGGACGTCGCGCGGGGTGGGTACGAGCTTCCTGCTGCCGATCCGCATGACTCCATGGGGGTTGACGACCTGATGACCTCCGGGGAGGTCGGAGTCGAAGGTTCCTTGGCCGGGGTCAGTGAGGCACTGGTCGGGGCGACCGGGCACGCTTTGGCAGCAGCGCCCGCGCTGGAGCACCCTGAAGAGGCGCTTTCCTCTGGCTTGCCGAGCGCTGACCATCACGATGCCCCACCGGTAGTGCCTGCGACTCCGGGGGCAGTGCCTGAGCCCCTGCCGTCGGTGGATTTTGTGCAGCGGCCCGTGGTGGATGAGATACCGGCTGCGTTGGAGCTGGTTGCCGATGATTCTCCGGCTGCGGTGTTGCAGGCCCGCGTTCGCCAACCCGGGCCCCGCCAGGCTGAGGGAGATGAACAGGGCGAAGATGCGGGGGATGAGGCCGGGCCTGAGGTCAGTTTTGTGATTGCTGCGCGGCGCAAGGCTTTCTGGCGCAAGCCTGTGGTGCGGGCCGTGCTGGTGCTTGTATTGCTGGTCTTGGTGGTGGGCATGTTGCTGCAGGTCGCCGTCCAGGAGCGTGACCGCATTGCAGCCACGGACCCGCGTGCAAGGCCGTGGCTGCTCAAGTTGTGCGAGCCTTTGCAGTGCGAGGTGGCTCCCCAGCGCCAGATTGCCGATGTGGTCATCGACAGCTCTTCGTTCAACAAAGCCCGTGGCGACAGTTACCAGTTGGCGCTGACCATGAAGAGCAAAGCGGACATTCCATTGGCCATGCCTGCGGTGGAGTTGACCTTGACCGATGCCCAGGACCAGCCTGTGCTGCGCCGGGTGCTGCTGCCGAACGACATGGCCGCACCGGCGGAGCTGCCGGCGCGTGGCGAATGGAGCACTTCGGTATCGGTGATCGTGACCACAGGCGGTGCGCGCGTGGCTGGGTACCGGCTGCTGGCGTTCTATCCCTGAATTTTTACCAACCTACGGACCGATTCATTTCTATGGCTGCCCTCATTTGTGGTTCCCTGGCATTCGACACCATCATGACCTTCGAGGGGCGCTTTGCAGAGCAGATCCTGCCTGACCAGTTGCACATCCTCAATGTGTCATTCCTGGTGCCTTCTCTGCGCCGCGATTTTGGCGGGTGTGCGGGCAACATTGCCTACAGCCTCAAGCTGCTGGGGGGGGAGCCTTTGCCCATGGCGATGCTAGGCAGCGATGGGGCGGACTACCTCCAGCGACTGCAGTCGCTGGGCATCGATTGCCGCCACGTGGGCCAGGTGCAGGACACCTACACCGCACAGGCCATGATCATGACGGACCGCGATAACAACCAGATCACGGCCTTCCACCCGGGGGCCATGATGCAGGCGCATGCCAACCGCATTGATGTGGGCTCCAAGGCGAGTGTGGGGATCATTGCACCCGATGGGCGCGATGCCATGCTGGAGCATGCAGCCCAGTTCGTGGCGGCGGGTATTCCGTTTGTGTTCGATCCTGGCCAGGGGCTGCCCATGTTCAGTGGGGGCGAGTTGGCGAAGTTCATTGACCAGGCATCCTGGGTCACAGTCAACGACTACGAAGGAAAGATGCTGAGCGACCGCACCGGCTGGACCCTGGCTGAAATCTCGCACAAGGTGGAGGGGCTGGTGGTTACCTTGGGGGCTGAGGGCTGCGAGGTGTGGGTTGCAGGTGAGAAGACCCATGTGCCTGCCGTGGTGCCGACGCAGGTGGTGGACCCCACGGGATGTGGGGATGCCTGGCGCGGTGCGCTGCTGTTCGGCCTGGAACGGGGCTGGGCGCTGCCACGTTGCGCGGCGCTGGGCAACCGCGTGGGGGCTCTCAAGATCGCGCAGCGCGGGCCGCAGAACTACACGCTGGATTTTTCGGTGGAGTGAGCCGTGATCGGCGTTGGGTAAAGGGGGCTGAACAGATGTTTGAGCCCGGTCCAACGCCTATTTGATCTGATGCCGCCGGGAGGTGTGGCCCGTGCTGCCCCGCTGTTTGTGGGCTGGCGTGCCGCAGGCGAAAAAAAACCCGGTGCACAGGCACCGGGTTGAGCGTGCAATACGCCTGAATTAAGGCTTGTTGCCCGTAGGGAAGGGCCAGGCAGCCTGAGGATTCAGGGTGGTCTGCGCTGCTGGTGCGGCTGCAGGGGCAGGCGCCTTGGGGGCCTTTTTGGCAGGGGCAGCTTTCTTGGCGGGAGCCTTGGCAGCGGCCTTCTTGGCGGGGGCTGCTGCCTTCTTGGCAGGAGCGGCCTTCTTGGCGGGGGCTGCGGGCTTCTTTGCTGCTACGGCCTTCTTTGCTGGGGCGGCTTTCTTGGCCGGTGCTGCTGCCTTCTTGGCGGGTGCAGCCTTCTTTGCTGCTACGGCCTTTTTGGCTGGAGCGGCTTTCTTGGCCGGTGCTGCTGCCTTCTTGGCAGGTGCAGCCTTCTTTGCTGCTACGGCCTTCTTGGCTGGAGCGGCTTTCTTGGCCGGTGCTGCTGCCTTCTTGGCAGGTGCAGCCTTCTTTGCTGCTACGGGCTTTGCAGTTGCAGCTTTTTTCGCGGGTGCAGCCTTCTTGGCGGCGGGTTTTTTCGCAGTTGCCATCATGTTCTCCTTGGGTCAATTTGCAAAGAGCACTTGCTGTCTACAGTGGACAGCAAGCGATCCATGGAGATGGAATAGAACTCCATCTCCATGAACACGGGAACGCTCCACACGGCGGCGCTCTGCGGCGCTGTCTGTCTGGGGCGTGGTGTAAAAATCCATGGTGGTGTGATGCGAAAAGGCGCTAGTCCCAGGACAGCGCACCACCGGACTGGTATTCAATAACCCGGGTTTCGAAGAAGTTGCGTTCCTTCTTCAGGTCGATCATCTCGCTCATCCATGGGAACGGGTTTTCTTCGTTGGGGAACAACGTCTCCAGCCCGATCTGCGTCGCGCGGCGGTTGGCGATGTAGCGCAGGTAGCCCTTGAACATCGAGGCATTCATGCCCAGCACGCCGCGTGGCATGGTGTCTTCGGCGTAGCGATACTCCAGCTCAACCGCCTTGAGGAACAGCGCCTTGATCTCGGCCTTGAACTCGGCGGTCCACAGGTGCGGGTTTTCCAGTTTGAGCTGGTTGATCAGGTCGATGCCGAAGTTGCAATGCATGGACTCGTCACGCAGGATGTACTGGTACTGCTCGGCCGCACCAGTCATCTTGTTCTGGCGGCCCAGCGCCAGGATTTGTGTGAAGCCCACGTAGAAGAACAGCCCTTCCATCAGGCAGGCAAAAACGATCAGCGACTTGAGCAGCGTCTGGTCAGTCTCGAAGGTGCCGGTGTGGAAGTTAGGGTCCATGATCGCCTCGATGAAGGGGATCAGGAACTCGTCCTTGTCGCGGATCGAGGCAACTTCCAGGTAGGCGCTGAAAATTTCGCCTTCGTCCAGGCCCAGCGATTCCACGATGTACTGGTAAGCGTGTGTGTGGATCGCTTCTTCAAACGCCTGGCGCAGCAGGAACTGGCGGCACTCGGGTGCTGTGATGTGGCGGTAGGTGCCCAGCACGATGTTGTTGGCTGCCAGCGAGTCGGCAGTCACAAAGAAGCCGAGGTTGCGCTTGATGATGCGGCGCTCGTCTTCGGTCAGGCCGTTGGGGTCCTTCCACAACGCGATGTCGCGCGTCATGTTCACTTCCTGCGGCATCCAGTGATTGGCGCAAGTGGCGAGGTATTTTTCCCATGCCCACTTGTACTTGAAGGGCACCAGCTGGTTGACGTCGGTCTGGCCGTTGATGATGCGCTTGTCGGCTGCGTTGACGCGCCGATGTGCGGTTGCTGCTGCAGCGGTCGGAGCAACGGCAGAGGCTGTCATCGTTGCATGCACGGCTTGTAGGGAGGGGGTCTGGAAAGACAGGGGCGGCTGTTCCGCCGGGTGGCTCTTGTTCAGTCCACCGTCCAATTGATTTTGCGATGAGGGCTTGACTTCTTCGTCCCAGGACAACATAGATTTTCCAGTGTTCGGATTATGAAAGCAGTGCTGCAAAAAGGAAAGCACTGCAGCGTTGTGCAGCAACGTTTTGTTGCTTCACAGCACCGGCACAACACTCCGGATCAGTCCGAAGTGTTGTGCGCGAAGTCCTTATTGGCAGGCTTCGCAGCCAGGATCGTCGATGGCGCAGAATTTCACATCCGTGGCGGGCACCGCTGCGGACTGTGCAGCAGCGGTGGCAGCCGCCGCTTCGAGTGCGCTGGGCTGTGCCTGCACGGGGGCGGATGCTGCGGACGCGCCGCCGTCGTTGCCCGAGGACACCGCGTTGAGCTGACGTGTGTTCACCGTGCTCATCTCGACGTGCGTGGCGCTCTGCGTGCGCAGGTAGTACGTGGTCTTGAGGCCACGGATCCAGGCCAGCTTGTAGGTGTCGTCGAGCTTCTTGCCCGATGCGCCAGCCATGTAGATGTTCAGGCTCTGGGCCTGGTCAATCCACTTCTGGCGGCGCGATGCGGCTTCCACCAGCCACTGCGGCTCGACTTCGAAGGCGGTGGAGTACAGCGCCTTGATGTCCTGTGGCACGCGGTCGATGGGGTGCAGCGAGCCCTTGAAGTGCTTGAGGTCCATGATCATCACGTCATCCCACAGGCCCAGACGCTTGAGGTCGCGCACCAGGCCGCCGTTGATGACGGTGAATTCACCTGAAAGGTTGGACTTCACGGACAGGTTGCCGAACGATGGTTCGATCGATGCATCCACGCCGATGATGTTGGAGATGGTGGCCGTCGGGGCGATGGCCACGCAGTTCGAATTGCGCATGCCGTCCTGCGCGATTTTCTTGCGCAGGGCGTCCCAGTCCAGCGTGGACGAGCGGTCCACTTCCACATAACCGCCCCGGGCCTGGGAGAGCATGTCCAGCGTGTCGAAGGGCAGGATGCCACGGTCCCACAGCGAGCCCTTGTAGCTGGAATACTTGCCGCGCTCTTTGGCCAGCTCGGTGGACGCCCAGTAGGCGTAGTAGCAGATGGCCTCCATCGACTTGTCGGCAAACTCCACCGCTTGCTGCGAGGCATAAGGAATGCGCAGTTCGTACAGGCTGTCCTGGAAGGCCATCACACCCAGGCCCACCGGGCGGTGGCGCAGGTTGGAGTCGCGCGCCTTGGTCACGGCGTAGTAGTTGATGTCGATCACGTTGTCCAGCATGCGCATGGCCACCGTGATGGTCTTCTTGAGCTTGTCGTGATCGATCTGCCCGTTCTTCAGGTGCTGCAGCAGGTTGACCGAGCCGAGGTTGCAGACAGCGGTTTCGGTGTCGCTGGTGTTCAGTGTGATCTCGGTGCACAGGTTGGACGAGTGCACCACACCGGCGTGCTGCTGGGGCGAGCGCACGTTACAGGCATCCTTGTAGGTGATCCAGGGATGGCCGGTTTCGAACAGCATGGTCAGCATCTTGCGCCACAGGTCGGTGGCCTGCACCGTTTTGGCGGGCTTGATCTCGCCGCGCGCTGCCTTTTCTTCGTAGGCGACGTAGGCCTTCTCGAAGTCGGCACCGAACAGGTCGTGCAGGTCAGGCACGTTGGAGGGCGAGAACAGCGTCCAGGTGCCCTTTTCCATCACGCGGCGCATGAACAGGTCGGGGATCCAGTTGGCCGTGTTCATGTCGTGCGTGCGGCGGCGGTCGTCGCCGGTGTTCTTGCGCAGTTCCAGGAACTCTTCGATGTCCAGGTGCCAGGTTTCCAGGTAGGTGCAGACCGCGCCTTTGCGCTTGCCGCCCTGGTTCACGGCCACGGCCGTGTCGTTCACGACCTTGAGGAAGGGCACCACGCCCTGCGATTCGCCGTTCGTGCCCTTGATGTGCGAGCCCAGGGCGCGCACGCGGGTCCAGTCATTGCCCAGGCCGCCGGCAAACTTGGACAGCAGGGCGTTTTCCTTGATCGATTCATAGATGCCGTCCAGGTCGTCGGGCACCGTGGTCAGGTAGCACGAGGACAGCTGCGAGCGCAGCGTGCCGCTGTTGAACAGCGTGGGCGTGCTCGACATGAAGTCGAACGACGACAGCACTTCGTAGAACTCGATGGCGCGGGCTTCGCGGTCGGTTTCGTTCAGCGCCAGGCCCATGGCCACGCGCATGAAGAAGGCCTGGGGCAGCTCGATGCGGGTCTTCTTGACGTGCAGGAAGTAGCGGTCATACAGCGTTTGCAGGCCGAGGTAGTCGAACTTCAGGTCGCGGTCGGACTTGAGGGCGGCACCCAGGCGCTGCAGGTTGTACGTCAGCAAGCGTTCGTCCAGCAGCTCGTTGTCCACGCCCTTTTTAATGAACTGAGGGAAGTATTCGAGATAGGCTTGGCCCATCTCAGCCTGGGTCACTTCCTTGCCCAGCACTTCGCGCACGATGGTGTGCAGCAGCAGGCGGGCCGTGGCGTAGGTGTAGTCGGGGTCCTTTTCGATCAACGTGCGCGCGGCCAGGATGGACGCCTTGTAGACCTCGTCCATGGGCACGCCGTCATAGAGGTTGCGCATGGTCTCGGACACGATGGGGTCCGCCTTGACGTCCGCACCCAGGTTCACGCAGGCCGACTCGATCAGTGCCTGCAGGCGGCCCAGGTCCAGGGCAATGCGTGTATCGCCATCCATCACGTGCAGCAGCGGGGCAGATGCCACAGGGGCTTGCTGTTCGCTCTGGCGAGCGCGCTCCTGGGTGCGGCGTTCGCGGTACAGCACGTAGGCGCGGGCCACTTCGTGGTGGCCACCGCGCATCAGGCCCAGCTCTACGTGGTCCTGCACGTCTTCAATATGGAAGGTGCCGCCACCGGGGCGCGAGCGCACCAGTGCCCGGGTCACGTTGTGGGTCAGGGTGTCCACCACTTCGCGGACGCTGGCAGATGCTGCCCCCTGCGTTCCGTGCACTGCCAGAAAGGCCTTCATCATTGCCACTGCAATTTTTTGTGGTTCGAACGGCACCACAGCGCCATTGCGGCGAATGATCTGGTGGTGTGCGAACTCATTGCCGGCTGTTGCCGCCGGGTTGGCCTGGGATTCGTTGGAGTCTGCCGGGCCGGGCTGGGCGGTGGAAGGCGTGTTCAAAGCAGCTTGCATGGGTGTCCTCTTCTTTGGGCTGTCTGGAGTGGGAGAGCGGCGCAAGTGGGCGCCGCGATGGGGAAGTGGTGCGCCGGACTTCAGTCTGTCGCACACTATATATGGTGTGTCATGTGTGTTCAAGACACTACCGGTAGTGTACCGCCTGAACCGGACTGAAAAAGGGAAACAAGCTGTGTTAGGCCTCCGGTACACGGGCGGAGCACCCGGCGTGAAGCCCTTGCGGGTGCTGCGATGGGCTCAGCAAACCCAGCAGTGGTGGGTGTTGGCGGCGGATTGTCCCTTCGGGGCCGCGTGGTGGTTGGATGAAAAAAAATGTGCAGATGCACAAAGAAAAATACCGGGCTGACGCTCAAATGCGACAGCGTTTTTCAGTGCTGCTAAAGCGCAGGGGACTGTGCGGCGCCGGGAAACTGGTGGCGTGGCCAGTCCAGCGTTTTCTGAAGGATGGCCCAGTCGAATCCGGGGCCAGGGTCCTGCTTGCGCCCGGGGGCAATGTGTTCATGCCCTGCCACATGGGCGATGGGATAGCGCAATGCGATGTCCTGGCACAGCCGGGCCAGGGTCTGGTACTGAGGGGGCTCGAAGCCCAGGCCTTCCAGGCCCTCCAGCTCGATGCCGATGGAGTCGTCGTTGCATTGGGCGCGCCCCCGGTAGAACGACTGCCCCGCATGCCAGGCGCGCAGATCGCAGTCCACAAACTGCCATGGCACCCCCAGGCGGTCGATGAAAAAGTGGGCAGAGACCTGCAAGCCACGGATGCCCTGGTAATAGGGGTGGGCGTTCCAGTCCAGGGTATTGGTGAACAGCTGCTGCACAGCGCCCGTGCCAAATTCTCCCGGCGGCAGGCTGATGGAGTGCACCACGATCAGATCCACCGCCTGGGCCGTTGCCGGGCGTGCACCGTGGTTGGGCGATTCCAGGCGGCGTGCGCCTCGGTGCCAGCCTCCGTCCCAGACGGAGACGCGCTGTGCGTCATCCCATGTCGTCATGCGGGTCCTGGTCGTTCGGGACGGCGATGTTCAGGCGCGCGATGCGGTAGCGGATCTGGCGCAGGCTGATGCCCAGCCGCGCGGCGGTGGCGGTCCGGTTGAACCCGGCCTCCTTGAGCGCGCGGATCAGTATCTCGCGCTCTTGCTGGTCCAGCCAGGCCTGTAGGTCACTGGGCAGGGGCGCGGCGCAGGTGGTGGTTTGCGGGGGCGAAGCGGTGGCATCGGCGGTCTGCGTCTGGGGACTGCTCCCAGGTGATGCCGCCGGACGCACTGCCTGTGGGTCGGTGGCGCCGGTCGGCCAGTCCACATGCAGCTCCTCGCCATCGCTGAGCGCCACGGCGCGGTGCAGCAGGTTCTCCAGCTCCCGCACATTGCCTGTGAGCGGGTGGGCGGCAATGGCGGCGAGCGCGCGGTCGGTGAGGGCTGGCACGGGCATGCCGGATTCCTGGGCGATGCGGGATAGCAGCGCCGTACAGAGCGCAGGCAGGTCTTCGCGCCGCTCCCGCAGCGGCGGGATCACGATCTCGATCACATTGAGCCGGTAGTACAGGTCCTGCCGGAAGCGGCCGGACTGCACATCGGCCGCCAGATCCCGGTGGGTGGCGCTCACGATGCGCACATCCACGGTCTCTTCCTGGGTGGAGCCCAGGGGACGGACACTGCGTTCCTGGATGGAGCGCAGCAGCTTGGACTGCATGGCCAGAGGCAGATCGCCGATTTCGTCCAGGAACAGGGTGCCCCCGCGTGCGGCCTGAAAGTACCCGTCCCGGTCCTGGGTGGCGCCGGTGTACGAGCCCTTGCGGGCGCCAAAAAATTCGGCTTCGAGCAGGTTCTCCGGGATCGCGCCACAGTTCACAGCCACCAGGGGGCCGTCGGCCCGCTGGCTGCTGGCATGCAGCGCCTGGGCCACCAGCTCCTTGCCGGTGCCTGACTCGCCATGGATGAGAACCGGCGCCATGCCGCGCGACACCTTGGCCACCCGCTGCTTGACGTTGCGGATGGCTTCCGACGCACCCACCAGCTTGTCCAGCGCCGCGTTGCCCGATGCGTGCTCGGCCGCCGTGGCCGATTGGCGTTGTTGTCCGGGGCTGCGGGCGGCCCGGGGGGCGGGCACCCCACCGGTGCCTTGCACTGCCGATGCCACCACCGAGCGGAACTGCTTCAGGTCCACCGGTTTGGTCAGATAGTCGAAGGCGCCTGAGCGCAGCGCCTCGACCGCGTTTTCTGCCGAGCCGTAGGCGGTCATGACCACGCAGCGCTCCCGGCGCTGCTGGTCACGCAGGTCCTGCAGCAGCTCCATGCCAAAGCCATCAGGCAGCCGCATGTCGGTGATCACGGCATCGAAGCGGTGGGCCTTGAGCTGGTCGCGCGCCTCCTGCACGCTGGACGCCGTCTCCACGCGATAGCCTTCGCGCAGCAGGGTCAGTTCGTACAAGGTGCGCAGATCGGGTTCGTCATCAACGACGAGGATAGAGGCGGCAGGGGCGTTCATGGCAATCCGGTTCAGACCACGATGGTGTCAAACAGCGTCGCGGCGTCGGCAGGGCGGGTGGTGCGGCGGAAGCCCACGGTGAACGCGTTGCCTCCGGTCTCGCCCCGCAGCGTGGTGCGGTTCAGCCGCTGGTAACTGATGGACGCTCCATGGCGTTGGCACAGTTCGCGGCAAATATAAAGGCCCAGGCCGCTGGAGCGGCTCTCGGACGAGAAAAACGGTTCGAACAGGTGGCGCTCCACGGATTTATCCATGGGGGCACCGTCGCTCCACACCTGCAGGCTGACCTGGCCCGCCGGGGTGGTGCGTGTCGCAACACACAGGGAGTCAGGCTCCGGCCCCATGTAGCGCAGGGCATTGTCCAGCAGGTTCACCAGCACGCGGCGCAGGTGCTCACCATCAAACTCCACCTGTGTGGCCTGGGTGTCCAGCATGACCACGGCACGGCGCTGCACCGGGTCCTGGGCCTGCCAGTCGTGCCAAATCTGGGCAATGGTCTCGTCCAGCTGCAGAGTGGAGGCGGGCGCATGGCTGATCTGGTGCTGGACACGGGCGATATCGAGCACTTCTTCTGCAATGCGTGCCAGCCGGTCGGCGTTTTGCTGGACCATGTGGGCCAGGCGCTTCTGTGCCGGGTCGTGCAGGTCTTCCTCCAGCAGCGCGTTGGCCTGCACGATGGCCGCCAGGGGGTTGCGGATTTCATGGGCCACGGCCGCAGACATGCGGCCCATGGCTGCGAGTTTTTCGGTGCGCAGGCGGGCTTCCATTTCGCGCAGATCGTGCAAAAACATCACACACAGCCGCTCGGTGTGGGCCTCGCGGGCGGCTTCCCGGGTCGATGTGAGCCAGGTGCGCACATGCAGGCCGGTCGGGCTTTGGCCGGGGTGCAGCAGGTCCACATCCGCTGTCTGGGGTTGTTCGTGGCGAAAAGTGCGCCGGGCCAGGATCAGCAATGGCTTCCAGGGGGAGGCGGACTGCAGGGTCAATGGAAGGTCGGGCAGGGCACCACTGGCCAGCAACTGCAGACCGGCCGGGTTGGCAACACGCACCACATCGTTCTCGTCCACCACCAGCACACCATCGGTCAGGTTCTGGATGACCAGGGCACTGACCTGGGTCTGCACGCGGGCCGCAATCTGGCTTTGCTGCGCCACTTCCTGTTCGCGCGCCAGCCGGGTCGCCAGTTGGTGCACCAGATAACTCACGATGAAGTAGCCCGTGCCGGTGAGTGCGCTTTGCAGGTAGCGCTGTGCATCGTCATCGCCCGTGCGTGCACCCATCCACCAGGCCCAGCCCAGCAGCAGCAGGGTCACGCCCGCCGTGGTGCCCAGCGCCAGCGTGAGTGTGCCCAGCACGGCCGCCATCAGGATGGGCAGGCCGAACAGGGGCGTGAAGTTCATGGTGCCTGCGTGCAGCAGCTGCAGGGCCGTGATGGCTGCAAGGTCAATGCCGATGGACGGGAGCCATTGGGGGCCCGCGCCGGGCGAAGGAGGGCCCTGCCGAGCCAGCACGCGCAGGGCCACGGTGGCTACCAGATACGCCACACACAGCGCCAGCACCGTGGGGTCCGCCACCTGGTTGATGATTTGTCCCGCTCCTTGCAGGACCAGCAGGGCGAGCGCCACCATGAGGCGGCCGGTGAGGAACCCACGCCACATGCGCACAAAAGGCGCATCCACCGTGGCCAGGTAGTTGCCAGCAGGCAGGGTTTGCATGGCTCAGGCCGGGCCCAGCTGCCGGTGTTCAGTGCTGCAGTAGGCCTGGTTGCCGAGCATCACGGCCTCTGCCTGAGGGATGTGCACGCCGCAATGCGCGCAGGCCAGCATGTCCTGCGGCAACGCGCGTGGCGAGGGAGAAGATGGCTTGGGCACGGCATCGTCCGGCGCGCGGCGGCTGCGCCAGATACCGATGGCCACGGCCAGGACCAAGAACAAGACCAGGTACTTCATGCACTGCGCCCCAGAACCACTTCCAGCACAAACCGCGAGCCCACATAGGCCAGCAGCAGCAGGGCCGATCCGGCATACAGCACCCGCACCGCGTTGCGTCCGCGCCAGCCAAACCGTGCGCGCCCCAGCAGCAAGGTGGCAAACGTCAGCCACGACAGCAGGGAGAAGATGGCCTTGTGGTCCCAGCGCCAGCTGCGGCCATAGAGGGCCTCGCCAAACAGCCATCCCGCCAGCAGGGTGGCGGTGAGCAGCACAAAACCAGCGGTCACGAAGCGGAAGGTCAGCCGCTCCAGGGTGAGCAAGGGGATGCCGCTGTGCGGGTCTTCTGCCTGGCGGATGTGGCGCTCTGCGCGGGTCATGAGCCAGGCGTGCACCACGGCCGCCGCAAACAGGCCATAGCAGGCAATGCCCAGAGCGAGGTGCAGCGGCAACCAGGCGGATGCCGCGACATGCAAGGGTTGGCCCGGGAAGACCATGGCCAGCACGATGGCCGCGGCGCCCAGGCCCGCCAGCACCCAGCGGGATTGCATTTGCGGAAACAACTGTCGCTCCACCGCATACACAGTGAGCACCAGCCAGGCGGTCATCGACAAGGCCGGTGCAAAACCAAAGCGGGGGGTGTCGCCCCACAGGCCCCACACCAGCACCGCACCGTGCAGCACCCAGGCCACCAGCAGGGCGTTGCGGGCGGCTGTGGCGCCCAGGCGCGAGGCCGCGGCGGCTGGCACGGCATATGCCACCGCGGCGGCCAAGGCCAGCAGCCAGCTGATGGGGGAGCTACTCGCTAAAATCATGGGTCACAGTTTAGCCTTTTGCCCCCACCGCCAGCGCCCTGGCGGGCCTGTCCGCCCCGACCTTGTGTTGATCGCGCGCAGGCAACACCGGAACTTCCCCTATGGCCTCCGCCCTTACCGACAAACTCTCGCGCCTCGTCAAGGAGATGCGCGGCCAGGCCCGCATCACCGAATCCAACGTGCAGGACATGCTGCGCGAGGTCCGCATGGCCCTGCTTGAGGCCGACGTGGCCCTGCCGGTGGTGCGCGATTTCATCGCCCGCGTGAAGGACAAGGCGCTGGGCCAGGAGGTGCTGGGCTCGCTCAAGCCCGGACAGACACTGGTCTCCATCGTCAATCGCGAGCTGGCTGCCACCATGGGCGAGGGCATCTCCGACATCAACCTGGCCGCCCAGCCCCCGGCCATCATCCTCATGGCGGGCCTGCAGGGTGCGGGCAAGACCACCACCACGGCCAAGCTGGCCAAGCACCTGATCGAAAAGCGCAAGAAGAAGGTGCTGACTGTCTCGGGCGACGTGTACCGCCCGGCCGCCATCGAGCAGCTCAAGACCGTCACCAAGCAGGCGGGCGCCGAGTGGTTCCCCAGCACGCCCGACCAGAAACCGCTGGATATTGCGCGTGCCGCGCTCGACTACGCGAAGAAGCACTATTTCGACGTGCTGCTGGTCGATACGGCCGGCCGCCTGGCCATTGACGAAGCCTTGATGAAGGAAATCAAGGATCTGCACGCCACGTTGAACCCGGTCGAAACCTTGTTCGTGGTCGATGCGATGCAAGGGCAGGACGCGATCAACACTGCCAAGGCCTTCAAGGAGGCGCTGCCCCTCACCGGCATCGTGCTGACCAAGCTCGACGGCGACTCGCGCGGCGGTGCAGCGCTGTCGGTGCGGCAGATCACCGGCGCGCCCATCAAGTTTGCCGGTGTCTCGGAAAAGATCGACGGGCTGGAGGTGTTCGATGCCGAGCGCCACGCGGGCCGCATCCTGGGCATGGGCGACATCGTGGCGCTGGTCGAGCAGGTCACGGCCGGGGTGGACATGGAGGCTGCGCAAAAACTCGCGGCCAAGGTCAAGAGCGGTGACGGCTTTGACCTGAACGACTTCCTGGCCCAGATCCAGCAGATGAAGCAGATGGGCGGCCTCTCCAGCCTGATGGACAAGCTGCCGTCGCAGCTCACCGCCAAGGCCGGAGCCCTGGACATGGACAAGGCCGAGAAGGACATCAAGCGCAAGGAAGGCATCATCCAGAGCATGACGCCGCTGGAGCGCCGCAAGCCCGACCTCATCAAGGCCACGCGCAAGAAACGCATCGCCAACGGGGCGGGCGTGCATGTGCAAGAGGTCAACCGCCTGCTCAAGGAATTTGAGCAGATGCAGGGCATGATGAAAAAGATGAAGGGCGGCGGCCTCATGAAGATGATGAAGCGCATGGGCGGCATGAAAGGCCTGGGCGGTGGTGGCATGCCCAAGATGCCGTTCTGACGTTCTGACGTTCTGACGTTCTGAGGCTTCTGGCGTCGGTTTGAAAAAAGCCCTGAAGAGGCGTGGCCTCTTCAGGGCTTTTGTATTCAGGGCGGCAGCAGCGCCACCTGCCTGGGGGCTGGGCGCCCGGATCTACTTATGGCGCCTGCAGCCAGTGCTTGAGCGGCTGATTCGCCCACGCCTTGGCCTCTTCGCCCACAAAGATGCGGGGCTGGGAGGCCGGGAGCTTGCGGCGCTTTTCCTGTGCAGCGATGGACTTTTGCGCCTCGCCCATCCAGTCGGACACCGAAAGGCTGGCTCCGCCCGCCTGGCCAAACAAGGCTTCGGCAAAGGGCGTGTGGTTGCCGCCGTATTTGCATTGGAAGCTGGTGCGGCGTGCGTCCGTGGCCGTGATGACCACGCGGTTCGGTGCCTTCAGGGGCTCGACAAAGGCGCCGCTGTAGCAGGCGGACAGTACCACCAGCACGGGCACCTTGTTGAGCGGTGCCAGCGCATCGCTCAGGGCTTGGGGCGTGAGGGGCTGCAGGTTTTTGCCGCCCGCGCTGATGTTGAGCAGACCGGGGTTGCTGTGGGTCGATATGAACAGCAGCACGCGGTCGCGCGGGCGTGCCACCTCGGCCGTCTTGGACATCACCAGCGCAAAATTTTCTGCCGTGGCCTGGGGCCAGTCGGTGGGCTGGTCGCGCGCCGGGTTGGCCAGCTTGAGCATCAGCGCGTTGGGGTCGATCTCCTTGACCCGTTGTTCGGCCAGCAGCACGTCGTTGCGGAAGGCCTTGGCCTGCGAGTGCATCGCAAAGCCCGCAAAGATGATGCGCCCGGGCGGTTCGGGGGGCGGAGGTGGGGGCGCCGGGGTGGCGATCGGGACGGGCTTGTGGGGCGGCGCCGGGGTGGGCTGGGCGCAGCCCACCAGGGCCAGGGTCAGGGCCAGTGCGCTGGCCTGGATCAGCCGCCAGCGGGCGGCAGGGAACAACAGAAGAGGTGGCATCGATAGCGGGGCCGCGCAGTGCCGCAGACCACCGTCAGGCAGAACGGTCTGGGCGCAGGGGCCAGGTGAAAAGGACACGCATCGTAACGACTTGCCAGGCACGGGTTACACGGCATAGAGGCCCAAAGTTTGAAGGTTTCTAAGGCATCTGCGCGCGATGGTAAACACTTTATTGCTATCAAATATATGGCAAATGCGAAAAAGCCGGTGTGGAAACCGGCTTGTGGTTTGTGCCTGATTTTTCACATTGTCACAAAACCGCCAGCGGCGTGGGCCGGGCCAGGCGGCTGGCGTGCAGCCAGGCGCGGCGCAGCACCGGGGGCGACCAGGATTCCTCGGGGATCAGCAGCAGGCGCTGAGCACGCAAGGCCTGGCCCAGGGCGATCTGGCTGGTCCAGACCGCCAGTGGAATCGCCAGCGCCAGCGGCAGGCCCACGGGCATCAGCCACAGCAGGGCGCTGCTGTCGATCATGGCCACGCCCAGGGCCAGCAGGCCGATCACCCCGCTCATCGGTGCCAGCTGGCGCACCGCGTGGCGCCAGGGCACGGCATGGGCTTCGCGCGGGGGCGACTTCCATTCCAGCTTCAGGCCGGTGAGCGCAATCAGCACAAACAGCGAATGCGCCAGCATGCGGATGGGGGCCTGCAGGATGGCCAGCACGCTCTCCAGCGCAGCGCTTTTGAGCAGGCTGAAGGTGCCGCCGTATTCCTTTTGCTCGCGCCGCATGAACACGGCGGCCACGCCCAGGATGCGGGGCAGGAACAGCAGGCACAGCGTCCACGCCCACAGCGCCAGCAATTCGGCGGGCAGGATGTGCCAGTCGGCCACCAGCTTGGCGCCCGACAGCCACAGCGCCGTGCCCAGCGTGAGGAAGGCGAGCCACAGCGGCGCCGACAGGTACGCCATGGCCCCGGTGACGAACATGGAGCGGTGCACGGGGTGGATGCCGGGCTCGGCCATCAGGCGCGCGTTCTGCAGGTTGCCCTGGCACCAGCGGCGGTCGCGCTGCAGCTCGGCCAGCAGGTCGGGCGGCTGCTGCTCGTAGCTGCCGACCAGGTCGGACACCAGCCACACGTGGTAGCCGGCGCGGCGCATCAGCGCGGCCTCGACAAAATCGTGGCTCATGATGCCGCCGGCCAAGCCCCCCTTGCCGGGGATGGGCGCCAGCGCGCAGTGCTGCATGAAGGGCGCCACGCGGATGATGGCGTTGTGGCCCCAGTAGTGCGACTCGCCCAGCTGCCAGTACTGCATGCCCAGCGTGAACAGGCGGCCGGTGACGCGCGATGCAAACTGCTGCGCGCGGGCATGCAGCGTGACGTGGCCAATGGCCTGCGTGGCGGTCTGGATGATGCCGGCTGAAGGGTTGGCCTCCATCAGCTTGGCCATGGAGACGATGCACGAGCCGCTCATCACGCTGTCGGCGTCCAGCACCACCATGTAGCGGTAGTCCTTGCCCCAGCGGCGGCAAAAGTCGGCCACATTGCCCGCCTTGCGGTGCGTGCGCCGTGTGCGCAGGCGGTAGTACACCTGCACCTGGGGCTGTGGGCTGTGCTGGGCCAATGCGCTGCGCAGTGCCTCCCAGGCCGCGCGCTCTGCGGCGGCAATGGCGGGGTCGTTGCTGTCGGACAGCACGAACACGTCGAAGCTGGCGCCGTGGCCGGTGGATGCGACCGACTCGCAGGTCGCCCGCAGCCCGGCAAACACCGTGGCCACATCCTCGTTGCAGATCGGCATGATGATCGCAGTGCGTGCCTCCGGGGCCAGCGCATGCCCTGCCACGCTGCGCACCGACAGCGCATGGGGGTCGCCACGCAACATCACCCAGAAGCCCATCAACCCGGTGAGAAAGCCGGTGACCACCCAGGCCGACAGCAGTGCAAATAGCGCAATCTGGCCGTAGCCCAGCCAGGCGTTGTCGTAGTCGGGCTGCACGCCTGCAAACAGAAAACTCGCCAGCGCCGTGGCCAGCACGGTGAGCAGGGCAAAGGTCCATCGGCGGCGCTGCGCCGCCTGCTCCCAGGCCTGGGGGGGGCGGTCGGCTGGCGATGCATGGGGGGCATTGCCGCTGCCCCGGCCGGTCAGCCGCAGCAGAAGTGCCGTGCCTATGCTGTTCCAGAACCCGCGCCAGGGCAGGGGCACCATGGATCCTCGCTGCAGTGGTGGTGCGGTGACGGCATTGGGGTGCCGCTCCTCGCGCAGGGGGCTGCGGGGCGGATGGGCGGGCACCGGGGGGCTTACTCGGGAAGAATGATGTGCGTCCATGTTTCACTCACAGCGTGGTTGTCGTGTTGGAGAAAAGCGCGCAGCTCGATGGGCCGGTCGGCCTGCTGGCGCTGGATGCGAACGGTCATGCGCCACTGGCCGGTGGCGGGGTTGCGGTAGACGATGTTTTCCAGCACCTGGCCATTGGCATCGCTGGTCACCACCGCCTTCACCGTGGCGTCGGCGGGCAGGGCCTGGAGGGCCGGGCCGTCGAAATCGACTACGTACTGCACCTGCTGGCGCAGTGCCTCGGCGGGCTGCTTGGAGTAGCCCATGCCGCGCCGCGATTGCGTGGCCCAGGCGCTGGGCGGGCGCTGCTGCGTATCGCCCTGCCAGCTCAGCTCGTACGCAAACTCCAGCGGCTGGCCGGGTGTCGGCATCTGGGCGGGCACCCAGTACGCCACGATGTTGTCGTGCGTCTCGTCGGGGGTATGGAGCTGCACCAGCTCCACGCGGCCGGCACCCCAGTCATGCAGCGGGCGCACCCAGGCGCTCGGGCGGCGTTCGTAGCGGGCCTCCACGTCCTCGTAGCTGGCCCACTGGCGGTCGCGCTGCATCAGGCCGAAGCCCTTGGGGTTGTGGGTGGCAAACGAGGTGACCAGCGTCTGCTGCGGGTTTTGCAGCGGACGCCACAGCCATTCGCCGTCGCCCGTGGCCACCATCAGGCCGTCGGAGTCGTGCACCTCGGGACGGAAGTCGCCCTTGCGGGGCTGGTTCTCGCCAAAGAAGAACATGCTGGTCAGCGGCGCAATGCCCAGCGTGGCGATGGACTTGGCGCTGCCGTTGCCCGTGGGGGGGCGCACAAAGATGCGGCTGCGCACCGTGGTGGTGGTTTGTGTGCCGGGCTGGATGTCAAAGCGGTAGGCCCCGGTGGCGCGGGGCGAGTCCAGCAGCGCATACACGGTGACCTGGGTGGCCAGCGGGTCGGGCCGCACCAGCCAGAACTCGGTGAAGCGCGGGAACTCTTCGCCACTGCCGCCCACGGTGTCGATGGCCAGCCCCCGGGCCGACAGGCCGTATTGCTGGCCTTTGCCCAAAGCGCGGAAGTAGCTGGCGCCCTGGAAGACCACCAGCTCATCCTTGTAGGCGCTGGTATTGAGGTGGTTGTGCAGGCGAAAGCCCGCAAAACCCAGGTCGCCCCAGGCGTCGGGTCGCACTTTGTTTTTGCCGTAGTCGAAGTCGGCACTGCGGTAGCTGATGTGGCGAACGCCCTGGGGCGTGACTTCGTTGATCAGGACGGGTTCTTTCTGGTACAGGCCCAGGTGGAAGAACATCGCCTCGAACGGCAACTTGTCGGCGCGCCACAGGGCGCGGTCGGGGCGCCAGCGGATGTCGCGCACCTGGTCGTAGTCGAGCTGCACGAGGTCTGCAGGCAGCGTGTCGCTGGCGGCTTGGTAGGGCTTTTCGGCCCGCTCGCGTGCGATGCGGGTGACGGTGTCGAAATCGAAGGCCGGGCCCGGTGTCTGTGCCTGGGCTACCCCGGTCAGCAGGGTGGTGAGCAGCACCACCGCAGTCCACAGGGAGTGGCCAGTGGCACGTAGGCGGCAGGAAAAAACAGCTTGCATGCCGGCACTAGGGCAAACCCTGTGCCAACTTGAGAAAACTGTTTTAAATCAGTGGCTTACGCTGCCATCTGCACGTAAGCAGTTGTGCGGGGTACTGGTAGCCGCCAAAAATCGGTCTTTTTGTCGCCATCTGGCGACGGCATGGAGACGTCACCAGAGAAAACTCAGAAAAATCAATGACTTAATCGTGTCGCTCATCGGCGACGTCGTCGGATTCAGGCGCGTCGGTCTTGAAGTTTCCGGGCGTGAGCGCGTGTTTTTGCAGCAGCCGGTAGAACTCGGTGCGGTTGCGTTGCGCCAGGCGCGCGGCATCGGCCACATTGCCGTCGGTCATTTTCAGCAGGTCCACCAGATACTCGCGCTCAAAGCGCTGGCGCGCCTCGGCAAAGCTCAGGACCTGCGCCGAGGGAATGCGCAGGGCGCGCTGCACCAGCGACAGCGGCACCAGCGGTGTGGTGGACAGGGCGCACACCTGCTCGACCACGTTGTACAGCTGGCGCACGTTGCCGGGCCAGGCGGCGGCCGTGAGCGCCTTGAGGGCTTCGGGCGCAAAGCCCGACAGGCGCTTGTCGTACTTGCGGGCCAGCCTGTCGAGAAAATGGTTGGCCAGCAGCGCAATGTCCTCGCGCCGCTCGCCCAGTGTGGGCAGCTGCAAGGTCACCACGTTCAGGCGGTAGTACAGGTCTTCGCGGAACTGGCCTGCGGCCATGGCTGCTTCCAGGTTGCGGTGTGTGGCCGAGATGATGCGCACATTGATCTGGATGGACTGGCTTGCGCCCACGGGCCGCACGGCGCGTTCTTGCAGCACACGCAGCAGCTTGACCTGCAGGGCGGGTGGCATGTCGCCAATCTCGTCCAGCAGCAGCGTGCCGCCCTCGGCCGCCTGGAACAGGCCCTTGTGGTTGCTGACCGCATCGGTGAATGCGCCCTTGACGTGGCCGAACAGCTCGGATTCGAGCAGCGCCTCGGGGATGGCGCCGCAGTTCACGGCCACGAAGGGTTTGCTGGCACGCGGGCTGGCCCGGTGGATGGCCTGGGCCAGCAGCTCTTTGCCGGCGCCGCTGTCGCCCAGCAGCAGCACACTGGCGTCCGACTGGGCCACCAGGTAGGCCTCGGCCAGCAGGTCGGTCATGCGGGCCGAGCGGCTCACGATGTCGGCCCGCCAGACTTCGTTGGCATGGGCCTGGTGCAGGGCAGGGGCGCTCAGGGCCAGGGCCTCCGCCACTTTTTCCAGCAGCTCTTTGCCGTCGTAGGGCTTGGTCAGGTAGGTGAAGACACCGCGCGATGTGGCCTCGACCGCATCGGGGATGGTGCCGTGCGCCGTGAGCAGGATCACTGGCAGCGAAGGGTGGCGCGCGTGCACCTCGTCAAACAGCGCCAGGCCATCCTTGCCCGGCAGGCGCACATCGCTCAGCACCAGCTGGGGCCGGGCCATGTCGAGTTGCGCCAGCGCGGCCTCGGCCGAACCCACGGCCACCACCTCGTGCCCGGCTGCCTTCAGGCGCAGCGACAGCAGGCGCAGCATGTCGGCATCGTCATCCACCACCAGGATGCGGTGCGCGGTGCTGCGCGGCTCGGATGGACGTGTGGATGCTGGCATGGCGTGGTGCCTCAGGGTTTGGCGTTGCCGTTGTTGCCTGCGCCGCTGGCCGCTGCGCCCGGGGGCGGTGTGGCCGGGGCTGCCGGTGCGGGGCGTGTGGTCAGGCTGCGTTCGATGGCGCGCACGGCCTCCAGGCGTTCGCTCAGCTGGTCGTTGCGGCGCTGGGCATCGCGCAGCTGCTGGGCCTGGCGTTCCAGCTGCTCTTCCAGGCGGCGCTGCTGGGTCAGGCGCGCCTCCAGCAGGCGGGCCAGCGGGTGCAGGTCTTGGGCGGCAGGGTTGGTCAGGGTGCGCTGCACCAGGCCCAGAGCGCGCGCCGTGTCTGCGGGCTGGCGGCTTTGGGCCAGCACCAGCGCCAGGCGCAGCGCGCGCGAGGGCTTGTTCTCGTCCAGGTCCGACAGGCGGGCGGCCTCACGTGCCAGCTCGATGCCGCTCGCGCCCAGGGTGCGGTCGGCATAGGCGAGAGTGTCGCGCAGCAGGTCTTTGGGCGGTGTGGTGGGCTCATCGCTTTCAGGTGCCAGTGGCTCGGGCGGGGTGGCAGCGGGCTCCGGGGCCGGATCAACCGCAGGGGCAGCTGTCGCCACCGGGGCCCCATCCGGCGGTGTAGGGGCTGTGGCGCAACCAGCCAGCCATGCTGCACCCACGCACAGGGCGGCGCGCAGGCACCAGGGCACCCCCCGGTACGCTGGGCGGTGGGTCGGCGAGGCTTGTGGTTCAGGAAACATCGGGCAATTCAATCCGGAAAAAAGAGCGGGGAGCGTCGCCTGGCATCTGGAGCACCTGCACCCGGCCGCCATGCGCATGGATGTATTCCTGCACGATGGACAGCCCGATGCCGGTGCCGCGCACGGCGTTCTCAGGCTGGCGTTCGCCCCGGTAAAAGGGTTCAAACACATGGGCCCGGTCGGCGGGGGCCACGCCGGGGCCTTCATCGGTCACATCCACCCGCACCTGGCCGGGGGCGCGCGAGACGGCCATGCGCACGGTGCCTTGCTCGGGCGAGAAGCGGATGGCGTTGGACAGCAGGTTGCCCATGGCCGAGGTGATTTTCTCCGCATCCAGCAGCAGCACGGTGCGCTCGCCGCTCACCTCCACCCGCAGGCTGCGGGCCTGCCATTGCAGGCGCTGGGCCTCCACCAGGTCTTCCAGCAGGGCGACCAAGTCGGTCTCGCGCCGCTGCAGCTGGCGGGCCTCGAACGCGGCGGCGTTGAAGCGCAGCAGCGCCTCGATCTCGCCTTGCAGCACCAGGGTGTTCTGGTGCAGGATTTGTGTGACTTCTTTCTGGCCCTCGCTGAGCGCGCCGGTCACGCCGTCTTGCAGCAGGGCCACGCCTTCGCGCAGTGCGGCCAGCGGGGTTTTGAGTTCGTGCGAGACATGGCGCAAAAACCGCGCCTTGTCGGCGTCCAGCTCCACCAGCCGCAGGCGCAGCCACTCCAGTTGCTGGCCCACGCGGCGCACGTCGGCAGGGCCGGTGATGGCCACGGGTTGTTCCAGCTGGTTCTCGCCCAGGCGGCGAATGGCACGCTCCAGCCGCTTGAAGGGGCGCGCCAGCCAGATGCCCAGCCACAGCGCCAGCACCAGCGCCAGCACAATCGCCCCCACCAGCTGGTGCATCACGGTGCGGCGGCTGGCGTCCACCCGCGCCTGCAGTTCGCTGGCCTGGCGGGCGTTGAGTTCTTGCACCGACTGCGTGATGGCTGCATGCAGGGTGTCGAGCGCCACGAACTCTTCGGCCACGCTGCGTTCGTTTTCCAGCGACTGCCAGGGCGGGGCGCGCAGCAAGTCGTGCACGGTTTGCATATGGGCCTGCCACTGCTGTGCCTGGGTGGGCGGCAGGCCCGCGTCGCTCAGCTGGCGCACGATGCCCTGGGCATCGGCGGCCATGTCGTCAAAGCTTTGGCGCAGCAGGGGATCGTTCAGCACCAGCGACTGCCGGGCCGACCGCTCCATGGCCTGGCCGCGCTGGTTGAGCGCCTGGGCCGCCACGTTCAGCGCGGCCGCCTGGGCGGCGCTGGCCTGGCTTTGGCCCATCAAGGCTTCGAGGGTGAACACTGCCCGCAGGGCACTGGCGCCCAGCACAGCCGCAATCAGCAAGAAGGCGAGCAGCAGCAGTTGCTGAAACGATGGGCCGTGTGGGCGAGCCTGCGGAGGGCTCGTGGGGTTTGGGGCCATGCGACGAGGGGTCAGGCCGGGAGGGCGGCGCCCTCACGCACCAGCACCTCGCCGCGCAGGGTGTAGGCCTTGGCTTCGGTGATGGTCACATCCACCATCTGGCCCACCAAGCGGGGCTGGCCCACAAAATTGACGACGCGGTTGCACTCGGTGCGGCCCATCAGCTCGGTGGCGTCGCGCTTGGAGGCGCCCTCCACCAGAATGCGCTGCACCGTGCCCACGCGGCTTTCGCTGATGGACTTGATGTTTGCGTTGATGACGCCCTGCAGGTGCTGCAGGCGGCGCAGTTTCACGTCGTGCGGTGTGTCGTCGTGCAGGCCTGCCGCGGGTGTGCCGGGGCGGGGGCTGAAGATGAAGCTGAAGCTATTGTCGAAGTGGATGTCGTCGATGAGCTTCATCATCTTGTTGAAGTCGTCCTCGGTCTCGCCGGGGAAGCCCACGATGAAGTCACTGCTCATGGCCAGGTCGGGTCGGATGGCGCGCAGCTTGCGTACCGTGCTCTTGTATTCCATGGCGGTGTAGCCGCGCTTCATGGCCATCAAGATGCGGTCAGAGCCATGCTGCACGGGCAGGTGCAGGTGACTCGCCAGCTTGGGCAGCTTGGCATAGGCATCGATCAGCCGGGGTGTGAACTCGTTGGGGTGGCTGGTGGTGTAGCGAATGCGTTCGATGCCGGGGATGTCCGACACGTATTCCAGCAACAGCGCAAAGTCAGCAATCTCGGCCGTGCCCCCCATCTTGCCCAGGTAGGCGTTCACGTTCTGGCCCAGCAGGGTGATTTCCTTCACGCCCTGGTCGGCGAGGCCCGCCACTTCCACCAGCACGTCGTCAAACGGGCGGCTCACTTCTTCGCCACGGGTGTAGGGCACCACGCAGTAGCTGCAGTATTTGCTGCAGCCTTCCATGATCGACACAAAGGCGCTGGCACCCTCGACGCGGGCGGGCGGCAGGTGGTCGAATTTTTCAATCTCGGGGAAGCTGATGTCCACCTGTGGCTTATCGAGTTGCTCGCGCTGGTTCAACATCTCGGGCAGGCGGTGCAGGGTTTGCGGGCCAAACACCACGTCCACATAGGGGGCGCGCTTGATGATCTCGGCGCCTTCCTGGCTGGCCACGCAGCCGCCCACGCCAATCTTCACGCCGCGTGCCTTCAGGTGCTTGATGCGGCCCAGGTCGCTGAACACTTTCTCTTGCGCCTTTTCGCGCACCGAGCAGGTGTTGAAGAGGATGAGGTCGGCCTCGTCCACGTTCTGGGTGGGCTCGTAGCCTTGGGCAGCATGGAGCACGTCGGCCATCTTGTCCGAGTCGTACTCGTTCATCTGGCAGCCGAAGGTTTTGATAAAGACTTTTTTGGCCATGGCAATGTCGCAAATAGCAAATGGTCACCGTCGCCAGCAGGGCGCGGAGAGGGGCTGTGGAGGTCGCAAGGGCGTGGCCGCCAGGGCCGCACCGCAGGAATTACTTCAGAACGGCGCCAGAGCCGGTCGTGATGTTGCTGGTTGTGCTGTCGCTGCCCTTGCGGGGTTGCGCCGCCTCACGCTCGGTCAGGATCCAGGCCGCGTGCAGCATGCCGGTGCTGGCTTCCAGCACGTAGTTGACCTTGAAGGTCTGGCCCAGCACGGTGTGCGCCATGACCAGGGTGTTCTGGGGGCTGAACAGCCGCATCCCGGGCGCCATGCGGATGGATTTGCCGTTGAGCACGGCTTCGGCGGTGGTCGAGAGGGTCAGTGTGCCGCGTAGCGCGGCTTCCGGGAAGGGACGGTTCATGCCCAGTCCAGGCTCCACCTGGGCGGCCGCTGGCAAGGCGACAGACATCAGGGTGCCGCAGGCCAGGGCCACGAGCCATGCATGCCGACGGCGGGAGATGGGGGTTGAGGTGGGAGTGTTGCAGCGGTTCATGGTTTACATCCAGGGGCTGAAGTCACGATTTTAGGGGGAGGCGGTGCGGGCAGGTCCCACCGGCAGACTGTCGGGCTGCGAAAGCCGGTACCTCAAAGAAAAAACCCACAGTGAGTTGCCGCACTGTGGGTTTCGATATGGTGGTCGTAGGTGGACTTGAACCACCGACATCAGCATTATGAATGCTGCGCTCTAACCAACTGAGCTATACGACCGCAAGACCAATATTATAGAACAAAAATTATTGGTGTGTGAAGTTGGCTGTGCGTTTGTTCATGAAAGCGTCCATGCCTTCCTTCTGGTCCTGGGTGGCAAACAGCGCGTGGAAGAGGCGGCGCTCGAACATCACGCCGTCGGACAGGGTGCCTTCGAACGCCCGGTTCACCGACTCCTTGGCGGCCATCACGGCGATCTGTGAGAAGCCCGCCACGATGATGGCCGCGCCCAAGGCCTCGTCCATGAGCTTGTCGTAAGGCACCACGCGGCTGACCAGTCCGGCGCGTTCGGCTTCGGCAGCGTCCATCATGCGGCCGGTGAGGGCCATGTCCATGGCCTTGGACTTGCCCACGGCGCGGGGCAGGCGCTGCGTGCCGCCAGCGCCGGGGATCACGCCCAGCTTGATTTCTGGCTGGCCGAAGCGGGCGTTGTCGGCGGCGATGATGAAGTCGCACATCATGGCCAGCTCGCAGCCACCGCCCAGTGCAAAGCCACTCACGGCGGCAATCACGGGTTTGCGGATGGAGCGGATCGTCTCCCAGTTGCGGGTGATGTAGTCGCCCTTGTAGGTGTCGGCAAAGCTGTACTTGGCCATCGCGCCGATGTCGGCGCCCGCTGCAAAGGCTTTTTCACTGCCCGTGACGATCATGCAACCGATGTTCTCGTCGGCATCGAACGCCTTGAGGGCTGCGCCCAGCTCGTTCATCAGTTGGTCGTTCAGCGCATTGAGCTGTTTGGGGCGGTTGAGCGTGATGACGCCGACCTTGTCCGCTTCAACGCGAACCTCGATGGTTTCGTAGGCCATGAAATCTCCTGTGTATGGATTGTTGTGACAGCGCAGGGAATATACCCAACCCGGTCACGCCGTCAGGCCAGCCAGCGCGCCAGCGCCGCCGTATCGGTGGGGGTCAGACTGACCGTGTCCACTGCAGGCTGTGCCAACTGCGCAGGGGCGGCTTTGCCGCGCGTCCTGGTGGCAGCCTCACCAGCCTTGCCGCCAGCGGTGGAGGGCAGTGCCAGCGGCAGCCGCAGCAGGCGCCCGTCCCGGGCCACGATGGCAGTCAAGGCCGTCTCGGTGCCTGCGTAGAACGTGACGTCATCCAGCTTGCCAATGCGCCAGCCTTGGCCTTGCACTTCCAGGCCCAGCCACTCGTCGCCTGCCGCCATGCCGGCCTTTTCGGCCGCGCCGCCGCGCAACACGGTCTTGACCTGCACGCTGTGGTTCTCTGCCACGCGCAGGCCCAGGCGCTGGGCCAGTTGGGGGGCTTCGGCCTTCAGGGTCACGCCGTGAGCGGCCAGCAGATCGGCCAACGGTAGCTCAGAGGTGCTGTGCACCCATTGCGCCAGCTCCGAATCGAAGGAGCGGCCCGCCAGTTGTTCCAGCACCGCCCGCAGGTCGGCCTCGGCCATCGGGCCGCCCGCCGTGCGGGCCCACAGGGCGCGCATCACGGCGTCGAGCGTGGTCTTGCCTTCGCGGCGCAGGGCCAGGTCCAGGCACAGGGCCACCAGCGAGCCTTTGGTGTAGTAGCTCACCGTGGCATTGGGCGTGTTTTCGTCCTGGCGGTAGTACTTGACCCAGGCGTCGAAGCTGGCCTGGGCCACGGTTTGCACGGCTCTGCCCGGGGTTTGCAGCACCTGGTTGATGGTCTTGGTGATGAGCTTGAGGTAAGTGGCGTCATCGATCAGCCCGGCGCGGCGCAGCAGCAGATCGTCGTAGTAGCTGGTGAAACCTTCGAAGAACCACAGCAGCTCGGTGTAGTTCTCCCGGCTGTAGTCGTACGTGGCGAACTCGGCAGGGCGCAGGCGCTTGACGTTCCAGGTGTGGAAGTATTCGTGGCTGATCAGCCCGAGCAGCGTGGTGTAGCCCTCGCTGGCCCGGGGCTCTCCCTGGCGGGGCAGGTCGCGGCGGCCACAAATCAAGGCCGTGGAGTTGCGGTGCTCCAGCCCGCCATAGCCGTCCGCCACGGCATTGAGCATGAACACGTAACTTTTGAACGGCGCCTTGCCCTCGGCGCCATGCCAGAAACGGATGGCGGTCTCGCAGATCTTCTGGGTGTCGGCCAGCAGCCGCTTGCCGTCAAAAGAGGGGGCCGCACCGGCCACCACAAACTGGTGGGGAACGCCGCAGGCCTTGAAGCGGCCCACCCAGAACGGGCCCAGTTCTACAGGGCAGTCCACCAGTTCGTCGTAGTCGGCAGCGCCATACAGGCCAAAGCCCTGCTTGTCGGTGGCCAGCGCCTGGAGCCCTGTGGCCACGGACCACTGCGCGGTGGCAGCGGTGCGGGCCATGTCCAGCGTGTGGCGGTGCTTTTCCTGGCCATGCACGCGCAGGCACAGGCTGGTGCCGTTGAAGAAGCCACGCGAGGCGTCCAGCCAGGCCGTGCGCACCGAGTTGTCGTAGGCGCAGACGGTGTAAGTCAGATCCAGCGGCTTGCCCGGCGTGCAGGCCACTTGCCAGCGATGCTTGTCAAGCTGGGCCAGGGGCAACGCACGTTTGCCTTGGCGCGCACCCAGCTCCTGCAGATTTTTCGCAAAATCCCGCACCAGATAGCTGCCCGGGATCCAGACGGGCAGGGACAGCTCCTGCAGCGCTGCAGGGCGGGCGATGGTCAGCGAGACGCGGAACAGGTGCGCATGCAAGTCGGATGGAGTGATGCGGTAGTGAACCTCGGCGGGCTGGGTGCTGCGTGGGGAGGGCATGGGCGGCGGGGCGGAGGTGCTCGGAATCAGTTGGTTGTGCCAGAGGTCTCGCTGCTGGCTTCCGCCAGGCGTTTTTCCACCTCTTGCGTACCGATGGCGCCAGGCACGCGGGAGCCATTGGCAAAGATCAGCGTTGGCGTGCCGGTGATCTTGTGTTTCTTGCCGAACATCAGGTTGCGCTGCAGGGCGCTGGTGTCGCAGCTGGCCGAGGCGACAGGCTTGTCGCGCACCATCATGTCCTGCCAGGCACCCGCCTGGTCTTTCGAGCACCAAATGTTGCGTGATTTTTCGGCAGAGTCGGGGCTCAGGATGGGGTAGAGGAACAGGTACACCGTGACGTTGTCCACCTTCTGCATGTCGCGCTCAAAGCGTTTGCAGTAGCCGCAGTTGGGATCTTCGAACACTGCCACCTTGCGCTTGCCATCGCCGCGTACGATGGTGAACGCGTCCTTGAGCGGCAAGGCCGAAAAGTCGACGGCCGTGAGCTTGGCGATGCGGTCTTCCGTGAGGTTCCGGCGCGCCTTGGTGTCGATCAGCTCGCCCTGGATCACATAGTTGCCCTTGGCGTCGGTGTAGAAAAGGTCGGTGCCGATGCGCACCTCAAACAGCCCCGCCATGGGCGTGGGCCGAACCTCGTCGATCTTGTCCATCTGGGGAATGCGCTCAGCCAGCGCCTTGCGGATGGTGGCCTCTTGCGCTGTCGCGCTCAGGCTCAGGGTCATGGCGGCGATGGCCAGCAGGCGGTTGGTCAGTTTCATGGTGTTCTCGTTCAGTCTCGATACCTTGCAGGACGCATGGGCGTCCCAACGTGTTTTCAGCGCATCCCCATGGCCCGGCGGGTCACAAAATCCTTCAGCGGGCCACTGCGTTCAAAGCCCTTCATGCCCCAGTTGCGCAGCGCCTGCCAGGGGGCTTCCTGGCGTGCAAACAACTGCTGCAGTCCGTCTGTGGCCAAACCCATGGCAACCAGGGCCGCCTTGCGCTCGCGTTCGTAGCGCCGCAGCAGCCGCAAGTCGGCCACACTGCGCCAGTAGTCACGCGTGCGCAGCACCTCGGCCAGGGCCTGCACATCGGCCAGCCCCAGGTTGAGCCCTTGCCCCGCCAGGGGATGCACGTTGTGGGCTGCATCGCCTGCCAACACCCAACTGCCCTCGTTGCGGGGGCTGGCCCCGGCAGCGAGCGTGCTGCCACACCAGCGGTCTGCCTTGGCCAACTGCAAAGGCCAGCTGGCACGATCTGCGCACAAGGTCAGCGTGCCCAGCACTTGCTGGCTGGCGGTTTGCAGCGCCTGGGTGAAATCTTCGGGGGGCAGGGCCATCAAGGATGCGACCTGCTCCTGTGGGACGGACCACACAACGGCCACAGAGTTCCCCTCGGCGCCATCCAGGGGCAAAAAAGCCAGGATGCCATCGGGAAGGAACCACTGGCGCGCAACCTGGCCATGGGGGTGTTCGCAGCGCACGCGGGTGGCGATGGCATGCTGGGCGTAGGGCGTGACCTCGAAACGGGCACCGAACTCGGCCCGGGTACTGCTGGCGCGGCCCTCGCAGACCACGGTCAGTGGCGCGGCAACCGGGGCGTCTACCACCTCGACCTGGGGTTGGAACCGCACTGCCTCGGCAAGGCGGGCTTCAAGGGCGGGTACATCCACGATCCAGGCCAGCGCGTCCACGCCCTGCGACCCAGCGTCAAACACCACGGCGCCACCCTGGTCTCCCTGCACCTGCATTTGCCGCACGGCCGTCGCGTGCTCGGCATCCGGCCAGCTGCGCAGGGATTCGAGCAATTGGCGCGACGCGGTGTTCAGAGCATAGGCCCGGACGTCGGCCGCCTTGCTGACCGGGGCGGGGGCTGGCACCAGGGCCACTTTCAGCCGCTCGCGTGCCAGCAACAATGCCAAGGTCCTGCCCACAATGCCGGCGCCGCGTATACAGATATCAAAGGTTTGGGCCATGGCGGCCATTGTAGGAGGGCGCCTGCACCCCAATGCCACAAGGCAGAATTGCGGTTTCTGCCCTGTCGCCATTTCTCAAGAGGAACCCCTGGCTGTGAGCTTCAACCCCGATTCCGATTTGTCCGGCACCATTGCGCGGCTGTTTGTGTACCCCATCAAGTCCTGTGCGGGCATCGAGGTGCAGGAAGCCCTGCTCACGGACACCGGGCTGGACCTGGACCGGGCCTGGATGGTGGTGGATGCCGACGGCATGTTCCTGACCCAGCGCGCCCTGCCGCGCATGGCGCTGATCCGGCCACAGCTCAAGAGCGACGAGATGGTGCTGCGTGCGCCCGGCATGCTGGCCCTGCATGTGGCGGTGGACGCCGTCGAGGCACCGGCCACCGTGACCGTGTGGCGCGACACTGTACCCGCCTGGGACATGGGGGCCGTCGCTGCCCAGTGGTTCACGGACTTCCTCGGGCAACCCTGCCGGCTGGTGCGGTTTGACCCCGAGCACCGGCGCTTGTCGAGCCTGGAGTGGACGAACGGGTTGGAGGTGCCCAACCAGTTTGCAGACGGGTTCCCCATCCTGGTGGCCAGCGAGGCCTCGATGGAGGAGCTCAATGGACGGCTGGCCGCTGCAGGCCATACGGCAGTGGGCATTGAACGCTTCCGGCCCAACGTGGTACTGGCTGGCGTTGATGCCCACGATGAAGACCGGGTGGACCTGGTGCGTGTGGACGGGGGCGCGGACGGCGAAATTCACCTGCAGCCGGTCAAACCCTGCGCGCGCTGCCCCATCCCCGACATCGATCCGGCCACGGCGACTTCCAGCCCCGAGGTGGGCGACACCCTGCGCACCTACCGCAAGGACAAGCGCGTGGATGGCGCCATCACCTTTGGCATGAACGCCATCGTGCGCCAAGGCGCGGGCCAGGTGCTGCGTGTGGGGCAGCGCGTGGCGGCCGATTTGCGGTTCGAGTGACGCAGTAACCGGGGGCGATGGAAGGGGGAGCTGGCAGCCCCGTAAAATCGGCGGTTTGTCTCCGAATTCCAGAAAGCCCTGCCATGAGCCTCCAATGCGGCATCGTGGGCCTGCCCAACGTCGGCAAGTCCACCCTCTTCAACGCGCTGACCAAGGCCGGCATTGCCGCCGAAAACTACCCCTTCTGCACCATCGAGCCCAATACCGGCGTGGTGGAAGTGCCCGACCCGCGCCTGCAGCAGCTGGCCCAGATCATTTCACCCGAGCGCATCGTGCCCGCCATCGTCGAGTTTGTGGACATTGCCGGCCTGGTGGCGGGGGCATCCAAGGGCGAAGGCCTGGGCAACCAGTTCCTGGCGCACATCCGTGAAACCGATGCCATCGTGAACGTGGTGCGTTGCTTTGAAGACCCCAACGTGATTCACGTGGCGGGCCGCGTGGACCCGATTGCGGACATCGAAGTCATCCAGACCGAGCTGTGCCTGGCCGATCTGGCCACGGTCGAGAAGGCGCTCAATCGTTACAGCAAGGCGGCCAAGTCCGGCAACGACAAGGAGGCCGCCAAGATCGTTGCGCTGCTCACCCCCATCCAGGCTGCGCTGGACCAGGGCAAGCCCGCGCGCACGATTGCCGTGAGCAAGGAAGATGCGCCCCTGCTCAAGCAGTTCTGCCTGATCACGGCCAAGCCCGCCATGTTTGTGGGCAACGTGGCCGAGGACGGTTTCGAGAACAACCCGCTGCTGGACAAGCTCAAGGCCTATGCCGAAGCCCAGGGTGCGCCGGTGGTGGCCATCTGCGCCAAGATCGAAGCCGAAATGGCCGAGATGGAAGACGAAGACCGCGACATGTTCCTGCAGGAGCTGGGTCTGGAAGAGCCCGGCCTGAACCGCCTGATCCGCGCAGGCTTCAAGCTGCTGGGCCTGCAGACCTACTTCACGGCCGGTGTGAAGGAAGTGCGTGCCTGGACCATCCATGTGGGCGACACGGCGCCCCAGGCGGCCGGTGTGATCCACGGCGACTTCGAGCGGGGCTTCATCCGCGCCCAGACCATCGCCTTCGACGACTACATCCACTACAAGGGCGAGCAAGGCGCCAAGGATGCGGGCAAGATGCGCGCCGAAGGCAAGGAGTATGTGGTCAAGGACGGCGATGTGTTGAACTTCCTGTTCAACGTCTGACCCACCCCTGACCTGCCTACGGACCTGCGAATGGGTCCATGGCCCCGTCCCTGTCCGGCTGCTTGGCTGGCAGGGATTTTTTTCGGCCCTCTCTGCGTCTCTCTTTCCACTTTCCAGCGGGCTTGCCCATGAACACCGGAATTCTCTACGCCGCGCTCGCCTACATCGCCTGGGGCCTGTTCCCCTTGTACTTCCGGCAGGTGGCGGATGTGCCCTCGCTGGAGGTCGTGATGCACCGCACGCTGTGGTCGCTGGTGGTGGTGCTCGGGCTTCTGGCCGTGCGCCGGCATTGGGCCTGGATGGCCACCGTGGCGCGCCAGCCGCGCGTGCTGGGAGCCTTTGCGTTGTCAGCAGTGCTGTTGTCCGGCAACTGGTTGACCTATGTGTGGGCCGTACAGAACCAGCATGTGGTGGATGCCAGCCTGGGCTACTTCATTCTGCCGCTGGTGAATGTGGCGCTGGGTTTCGTGTTCCTGCACGAACGTCCCCGCCCGGGCCAGTGGCTGGCCGTGGCCGTGGCGGCTGCGGGTGTGCTCTGGCTCACGCTGCAAGCCGGGCGCCTGCCCTGGATCGCGCTGGTGCTGGCGCTGAGCTTTGGGTTCTATGGCCTGCTGCGCAAGGTGGCAGTGCTCGGCGCGCTCGAAGGGCTGGCGCTGGAAACCCTGATGCTCGCGCCGGCGGCTGCCGCCGTGCTGGGGTGGTGGGCATGGCAAGGGCAGGGGGCCTTGGTACAAGGCGACGCGGCCGCGATTGGCTGGCTGGTACTCGCGGGCCCCATGACGGCCGTGCCCCTGTTGTTGTTCGCAGCGGGCGCGCGCCTGATCCCGATGTCCACGCTGGGCATCCTGCAGTACATCTCGCCCAGCCTGCAGTTCGCCTTGGGGGTCTGGATTTTTCACGAAGCCTTCGAGCCCGCGCGGCTGGTGGGTTTCGTGTTGATCTGGGGGGCACTGGTGGTCTACAGCCTCGAAGGCTGGTGGATGCGCCAGCGGGTGGCGGCTGCCTGAACGGGGCGGGGCAAGCGGTGGCGCTACTGGAAAACGCGCAGATTGCTTGTGTCAGTTCCACGTAAGATCGCGCGCGGTTCCAAGGGATCGTCTGCACGGTGCTGAGGATCCGCGCCTGGGCCCTTCGCCATTCGGCCCCCTGTTTTCCGAACAAACCCAGGCATGTGCCTGCCCCCGCATGTTCTTTGCACGCAAAAACCTGTTCTCGGCGACAGACGCTTTCCCCCTGACCGACGCCGTGCTGGAGTTCGACGACTCGTCGTATGCCGCCTCCACCGCCGTGCGGCCCGGGCGCCGGGCCCTGGACGGCCTGGGGCCCCGGGGAGACTGGCATGAGCGCAAGAAGTGGTGGGCCGTTGGGGGGCTGATCAGCCTCTACGCCCTGGCCCTGCTGGGCTTTTATGCCCTGGACATGGTGGCGGGCGAGGCCCTGGCGCTGCTGGCGGCGATGGTGGTGGTGGGTTTTCTGGCTTTCTGGGTTGTGCTCCGTGCCGACGTGCAGCAGAAGATCCGGCTGCGGCACCTGCAACTGGCCATCGTGTCCACCGCGATTGGCGGCATGCTGGTGGTGTTCTATCTCGCCCCTGTCACGCAGATCCTGTTCGCACCCTTCATGTTTGTGGCGGTGGCATATGGCATTTTTACCGTGCCCCGCCGTACGCTGCTGGCGCTGACGGCCGTGGTGCTGATGGCCTATGCAGCTGTGATCGGCCTGCACCACAGCCACCAGCACAATGCCGCGCTGCTGCGCCTGGAGCTGCTGCACCTGCTGGCGCTGGCGGTGTCGGTGCCCGCATTCATTGTGCTCATGGGCCGGGTACAGCACCTGTACCGCAGCCTGTACCGGGCCAGCCGCAAGATCAAGAACATCCAGGAGGACGCGCAGCGCGACACGCTGCTGGGCTGCTTCAACCGCCGCTACATCCTGGCCGCCCTGGAGGAGCAGAAACAGCTGGCCGACGAAAGTGGCATCCCGCTGTGCCTGGCCGTGCTCGACATCGACCACTTCAAGCGCATCAATGACGAGCTGGGCCACCTGGGCGGGGACGAGGTGCTGCGCACTTTTGCACGCATTGCGCAGCAGGGTGTGCGGGGGGGCGACCTGTTCGGGCGCTATGGCGGCGAGGAGTTCTTGCTGATCTTCCCTGCCACTTCGCTGCTGCCCGCGCTCAACACCTGCGAGCGGATCCGCGCCCAGGTGGAAACGCATGCCTGGAGCGGCCTGCTCAAGGGCCGCGTGACGGTGTCGATTGGTGTGACGCAGTACGTGCTGGGCGAGTCGGTGCTGGAGTTCTTCTCGCGCGCAGACACGGCGATGTACATGGCCAAAGAAGGGGGCCGCAACCAGGTGGTGGTGGAAGAGCCCATCGCCAAGGGTGACTCCCTGCTCTCAGAACACAGCGGCCACGCGTTTTTGTAGCCTGGTCCGGGGAAGACCGCCTCTGCTGTCCTACGTCCCGACCTGCCCCGGCATCAAGTACAGCAGCGCAGTGGTCATGACCAGGTAGCGCAGGAACTTGCCCACCGCCATGTAGGCCAAGCAGGGCCAGAAGGGCAGCTTGAGCCAGCCCGCCACGGCGCACAGCGGGTCGCCCACCCCCGGCAGCCAGCTCAGCAGGCAGGCACGGGGGCCAAAGCGCTTGAGCCAGTTCAGTGCCCGCAGCTCCGTGGCGTTGCCGCGTGCCCTGTCCACGGCCCGGTGTGCGCCCAGGCCCATCCACCAGCTCACGCCACCGCCCAGCGTGTTACCCACGGTGGCCACGGCGATGGCGGGCCAGAACAGGTCCGGGTTGAGCTTGACAAGGCCAAACACGGCGGGCTCAGAGCCCATGGGCAGCAGTGTGGCCGACACGAACGACACCACAAAGACCGTGCTCAGGCCAAATTGCGGCAGGGCCAGCCATTCCAGCAGCTGGTGCATCCAGATTTCCATGGGGGGAGTGTAGGGTGCGGCTCCCGGCCGACGGCGATGCGGGGCACCGGCGCACTGTCCTACAGCAGTCTGCGCTGTCCCGGCATGGGCGAGGGTGCAGGGGTTTTGTAAGGTGCAGCTTGGTCACCCCCGAATCTCGCGACAGGAGTACGCCATGCCCGCCACTGCTGCATCCCCTCAGACCCGCCCGCGCTCCGGCCACTCCGGCAGCTTCGCCCCCTGGCCCCGCGTGGTGGGCTGCGCAGGGGGCATCGCCGCCTTGACGCTGGCGGCTTGTGCGCACAATCCGCAGGCAGGGGTGTCCAATGCAGGGCCCACCGGGTCAGGCAGCCCAGCTGTGGCGATCAACACCGCGCAAGACAGGGCGCTGTGCCGGGACGAGCCCGCTACCCGCGCAGAGCTCGGACGTGCTGCCCACACGCTGTTGGCCCAGGGCCTGGCGCTGCAAGCCACCTGCTTGGCTCCCGGCGGCTGGGTGGTGCAGGTGCTGGTGGTAGACGGCATGAAGGCCCGCCAGGTGGTGCGGGGGCCGCTGGCCGATGGCCAGGTGGTGGACATGGGGACGCCATCCGGCAGCTTTCAAGCCGGGGCGGCGGCCACGGCACCGGGCCATTCGCCGGACGTAGTGCACAACCGCCAGTGGCTGCGCGCCCTCATGGCACACCACCAGTTCGACAACCTGCCGGATGCCTGGTGGCATTTTGCGCAGCGCCATGGCGACACCATCCTTGAGCCACCCGGTGGCGCCGATCTCGCGGCCCGCTAGAACCTGTTCAAAGTCTGTTTTGTGCATCGCCAATGGGGTCCTGCGCGGGGATAGCCAGCGTTGCCGGAATATTTCATTTGCTGAAATTTTGAGCAGGTACAATCCCGCCTCCTTTTTCAGCATTCGCTGTCGCCCCTCCCGCACCCCTCCCATGCACATCGGCCACATTCCTTTGGCGAACCGGTTGTTCGTCGCCCCCATGGCGGGCGTCACCGACCGGCCGTTCCGCCAGCTGTGCAAGGCGCTGGGCGCGGGTTATGCGGTCAGCGAGATGGTGACCTCGCGCAAGGACCTGTGGAACAGCCTCAAGACCTCGCGCCGGGCCAACCATGAAGGGGAGCCCGGGCCCATCGCCGTGCAGATTGCCGGCACCGATGCACCGATGATGGCCGAGGCTGCGGTCTACAACGTGGAACGCGGCGCGCAGATCATCGACATCAACATGGGTTGCCCGGCCAAGAAGGTCTGCAACAAATGGGCGGGCTCTGCGCTGATGCAGAACGAAGCCCTGGCGGTGGAGATTGCCGCTGCCGTGGTCGAGGCTTGCGCGCCTTTCAACGTGCCCGTCACGCTGAAGATGCGCACCGGCTGGTGCCAGGAGCACAAGAACGCCGTCGCATTGGCGCGGCAGTTCGAAAGCGTGGGCATCCAGATGCTCACCGTGCACGGCCGCACACGCGAGCAGGGCTACAAGGGCCATGCCGAGTACGACACCATCGCCGCCGTCAAGGCGGCGGTGAAGGTGCCCGTGGTGGCCAATGGCGACATCACTTCGCCCGAAAAGGCGCGCGATGTGCTGGCCGCCACCGGTGCCGACGCGATCATGATCGGCCGCGCCGCCCAGGGCCGCCCGTGGATCTTCCGCGAGATCGGCCACTTTCTGGCCACGGGCGAGCACCTGGCGCCACCGCTGGTGGCCGAGGTGCGCCGCCTGCTGCTGGACCACCTGCAAGACCACTACAGCCTGTACGGCGAGCTGACCGGGGTGCGCAGTGCGCGCAAGCACATTGCGTGGTACCTGCGCGCGTTGCCGGGTGGCGAGGCCTTCAGGCAACACATCAACACGATCGAAGACTGCACCACGCAGTGGCAGGCCGTGGCCGACTACCTGGATGCCCTGGGGCAACAGATGGACCGGCTGCCTGCCGCCACGGGCGTGGACGCAGAACCAGAAGAACAAGAGGGATTGGCTGCATGAGCAAGAAACACATAGAAGAATGCGTGCGTGAGAGCCTGCAGGGCTACTTTCGCGACCTGGGCGGCGAGACGCCCGATGGCATGTACGACATGCTGGTGCGTGTGGTCGAAAAACCGCTGCTGGAAGTGGTGATGACCCATGCGGACAACAACCAGTCGCGCGCGGCCGAGTGGCTGGGCCTGAACCGCAACACCCTGCGCAAGAAGCTGGTCGAGCACAAGCTGCTCTGATGCCGTCGTGCTGTTTGCTATCTAATTTATAGCTATTAGCCCTTGATGGACAGGCGCAAGGGCCCATTTTTATTCAAAACCTCCCCCCACCACTGCCATGAACGCACTTCTTTCCGTCTCCGACAAGACCGGCATTGTCGAATTTGCACAAGCGCTGCACGCGCTGGGCATCAAGCTCTTGTCCACCGGCGGCACCGCCAAGCTGCTGGCCGACAAGGGCCTGCCCGTGACCGAAGTCGCCGAAGTCACCCAATTCCCCGAGATGCTGGATGGCCGCGTGAAGACGCTGCACCCCAAGGTGCACGGTGGCCTGCTGGCGCGCCGCGAGCTGCCCGAACACATGGCCGCCTTGAAGGAACACGGCATCGACACCATCGACCTGCTGGTGGTCAACCTCTACCCCTT
>OGCL01000277.1_pt1 | contig 58085 bp, 46 predicted proteins | sample 1570041 | NCBI WGS metagenome assembly OGCL01 (sample SAMN06266162, study PRJEB24511) | hot springs metagenome | isolation source: Hot spring water | place: South Africa: Limpopo | collected 2015-06-22
ATCGCGACCTGCACCGCCAGGCGGAAGAACTTGGTCATGGCGAGCAGCGGCGCGGCGCGGTCCATCGCCTGGTTCATCGGGACGGACATCTCGGCCACGCCGCGCTGCCAGCGCGCCATGACCGCCGGCAGCATGCCCATGCTGTCGATCACCTCGGCGTTGCGCACGATGGATTCGGCACGGCGCTGGCTGCCCATGGCGGCGGTATTCGCCTCCCGCAGCAGCTTCGAGGTGGCGAGCTCGTTGAGGATCGTCAGCCCCAGCAGCAGCACCGCGCCCACCAGCGCGACCCAGCCGAGCGTCGGATGCAGCAGGAAGATCACGAACAGGTAGGCCGGCACCCAGGGCACGTCGTAGACGGCGAGCGAGGCCGGGCTGCCGAGCCAGCCGCGCAGCTGCGCAAGTCGGCTGACCGAGTCCCGACCGAGACGGGCTCGGGCGCTCGCAGAGCGGTAGAAGATCCAGACCGGCTCGAGCGACAGGCTGCCGAGCGATACGAGCGTCTCCTCGCTTGCGCCGTCGTCTTGGTGCAAGCGGCCGTCGCCCTGCACGAAGCCGATTTGCACGGCCCCGCCGGGAGCGCGCAGCAGGTCCAGATTCTCGCGCGAGCCCTGCGTCGCGCGCCGTTCGACGCGAATGCCGTGACGCGCGAGCGCTTCGGCGTAGCGGCGGCCGAATTCCGCATACGCGCTCTGCTCCGGCCCGGTGGCCAGCACGACGCGGCGCGGCGGCTGCGGCTCCAGCCACCAGTACGCGGCGGCGACCAGCAGCGCGGCAACACCGAGGAAGGGGCTGCTCGCCGCGACCAGATCGCGCGCCGAGTGCAGCCGCTCGCGCACTGTGCGCGGCATGCGCCCGTCAGAAGGGGTTGTAGGTTTGACGGCGCGTATAGTGCACGTAGCCGAGGCTCGCGCCGGCGCGCAACCCCACACCGACGCGGATGGGCGCAAGCACGATCCCGTCGCGCCGCTGGTAATTGAGACCCACGCCGCCGACGTAGTAGAAACTGCCGTCGACCGCGGGGAAGCGGAGGTAAATCGCATCGGCCGACGGCAGGCGATAGACGAGCACGAAGACCTTGGCGACGTTGCCGCCGAGGTCGAAACCGATCGACGGCCCCTGCCAGTACACGGTGCGCGAGCCGCCTGTCTTCATGACGAGGGTGCCTTTGCCGTATCGCAGACCCACGGTGATCGCGCCGCTCGCTTCCTCGCCCCGGATGAAGGCGTTCGGTCGGCCATGATCGCGGAACGCTTTCTCGATCACTTTCGCCAGCCCTTCGCTTGCCCCGCCGAAGAAACGCTCCGCCTCGCGCAGCACGGTGTCCTGGTCGTAGCCGTCGTCGCGCGCGCCGCCCTTGCGTGGGGCGTCGGCGGCGAGGGCGGTGGCGCAGATGAGCCACAGGAGTGCAGCGGCAAGGCGCCTGGTCATGAAACGGTCTCCCGCAAAAGTGGCTGTCGCAGTCTAACGCGGCGCGCTCCACGCCTGCGCGTACACGGCACCGGGCAGCGCGCCCCTACGGCGCCTGACCGCGCCAGGTGTCGCGCAGCGTCACGGTGCGGTTGAAGGCGCCCCGGTCGAGGACGAAATAGCCGTGCCGCTCGAACTGGAAGCGCTCGCCCTCGCGCGCCTCGGCGAGCGCCGGCTCGGCCTGGGCGGTCACCACGCGCAGCGACTGCGGGTTGAGGTCCTGAAGGAAGGGCCGCTCGCTGCCCGGCGTCGGCACCCGGAAGAGCCGGTCGTACAAGCACACGGTCACCGGCCGCGCGTGTAGCCTGCTCACCCAGTGAATGTTGCCCTTGACGCGCGGCGCTCCGGACTGTGTGCCCGAACGCGTGCCTTCGACCAGTTCGCACCGCACCGCGCCTTCGCGCAGGCCGATGCAGCGCACGATCCAGCCGTAACGCAGGCGTACCTCGGCACCGGGTGAAAGGCGCCGGTAGCCGGGCGGCGGCTGCTCCGCGTAGTCGTCGCGCTCGATCCACAGCTCGCGCGCAAACGGCATGCGGCGTACGCCGAGGGCTGGCTTCTGCGGGTGGTGGGGCGCCTCGAGCCATTCGACGCGGTCGGCGGGCCAGTTCTCGATCACGAGCGGCAACGGATCGAGTACCGCGAAGCGCCGCGGCGCGACCTCGTTCAGGTGTTCGCGCATGCAGTCTTCGAGCACCTCGAAGTCGATGAGCTGAGGCGATTTGGCCACGCCGATGCGCTCGGCGAAGCGCCGGAACCCTTCGGGCGTGTAGCCGCGCCGCTGTGCGGCCGCCAGCGTGGGCATGCGCGGATCGTCCCAGCCATCGACGTGTCCTTCCTCGACCAGCTGGACGAGCATGCGCTTGGACAGCACGACGTAGGTGAGATTGAGGCGCGCGAATTCGATTTGCTGCGGCAACGGTCTCTGCAGCAGACCGGCTTCGGCCAGACGTTCGTTGAACCACTCGTAGAGCGGGCGGTGATCCTCGAACTCGAGCGTGCAGAGGGAATGCGTGATGTTCTCGAGCGCGTCCGAGACGCCGTGCGCCCAGTCGTAGGTCGGGTAGATGCACCAGCGCGTCCCCGTGCGGTGGTGCGGCAGGTGCCGGATGCGGTACATCACCGGGTCGCGCAGGTTGAGGTTGGGCGAGGCCATGTCGATCTTGGCGCGCAGCACGTGCGTCCCGTCCGGATACTTGCCGGCGCGCATTGCGCGCAGCAGCCGTAGATTCTCTTCGGGGCTGCGTCCGCGCCAGGGGCTGTCGCGGCCGGGCTCGGTGAGCGTGCCCCGCGTGGCGCGGATCTGCTCGGCGCTCTGGCTGTCGACATAAGCGTGTCCGCGCTGTACGAGCACTTCCGCGAACTCGTACAGCAGCTCGAAGTAATCCGAGGCGTAATACAGATGCGGACCCCAGTCGAAACCGAGCCAGCGCACGGTGTCGACGATCGAGTCCACATATTCCTGCTCCTCCTTGGCCGGATTGGTGTCGTCGAAGCGCAGGTGGCAGACGCCGCCGTACTGCGCCGCCAGTCCGAAGTTGAGGCAGATCGATTTGGCGTGCCCGAAGTGCAAATACCCATTCGGTTCGGGTGGGAAGCGGGTGCGGATGCGCGCAGGATCGAGAGCGGCCTGCGCATGCTGGCCGGCCGGTCCTGGCGCGCCGGCCCAGCGCCGGCCACGGTATTTGCCCGAGGCGAGGTCCGCCTCGACGATCTGGCGGATGAAATTCGACGACGCGGCGGCTGCCGCGTCCGACTTGTCGTGCGCGGGCATCTCGACGGGCACAGGAACGGCGGGCATTCTACTGGAACGGGGCTGCGCCGACGCGCGGTAAACTCCGCGGCGACAGGGGCACGGAGGAGGCGGGGTGAAGTTCTACCTGGTGGACGACGATCTGGACATGCTGGCCTTGGTCGGGCGCATTCTGACGGAAGCCGGACACGAGGTGCGCACGCAGGTCTCCAGCCGCGCCGCCCTCGCCGAGATCCCGGTGGTACGCCCGGACTGCGTGATCACGGACCTGATGATGCCGGAGATGGACGGCTTCGAGCTCACGCGCGAGCTGCGTCGCCGCCCGGACCTCGGCGCGCTCAAGATCCTCGTGCTGTCGATGAAGAGTTACGACTTCGACCGCCGCCGTGCGCGCGAACTCGGTGCCGATGGCTACCTCACCAAGCCGCTCGAACGCGAAGCGCTGCTTGCGGCCATCGCCTCGGTGGTCGCGCAGACGCTGCGCGTCTCGTACTGGGGCGTGCACGGAACGCTGCCCGTACCCGGGCCGGCCACCGCGCGCTATGGCGGCAACACGCCCTGCGTGTCGGTGCAAGTGGGGAGCGAGCCGCTTTTCATCTTCGATTGCGGCACGGGAATCAAAGCGCTCTCGGACCGCCTGCTCGCCGCCCCCGGCGAACGCGTCACCGCGCGCATCTTCATCTCGCATCCGCACTGGGACCACATCAACACCATCCCGTTTTTCGGTCCGCTCTACCTGCGCGGTAACGAGATCGAGATTTACGGCCCGTACCAAGGCGACCTCACCCTCGAGCGCGTGGTCACCGCGCAGATGGAGAGCGTTTACTTCCCGGTCACCGTGCGCGAATTCGGAGCGCACGTCCGCTTTCGCGACCTGCGCGAGGAAGCGCTCGCCTTCGGACCGGTGCGGCTGGAGACGATGCTGCTCAACCATCCGGGCTGCTGTCTCGGCTATCGCCTGAGCTGGCGCGATCGCGTCTTTTGTTATGTCACCGACAACGAACTGTATCCGCGCGGTCACGCGCAGCGCGACGAGCGCTACGTCGAGCGTCTCGCCGAGTTCGTGCGCGGCGCGGACGTGCTCGTCACCGACGCCACGTACCGGGACCACGAGTACCCGCCCAAGGTGAACTGGGGTCACTCGAGCGTGAGCCAGGTCGTCGAGCTGGCGGTGCGCGGTGGAGTCAAGCGGCTGCACCTGTTCCACCACGACCCGGACCAGACCGACGCCGACATCGACGCCAAGCTCGCCGAGGCGCGCGCGCTGCTCGCCGCGGAAGGCGCGCCGATCGTCTGCGAGGCGCCCGCCGAGGGCAGCGCACTCGAGCTTTAGCGCGGCCGCCGCGCGAACGGTGCTCCGACTCTACGCGCTTCTTGCTCGGCGCCTCGCGCACCGCCGAGGCTATGCACTGCTGTCGGGCGCCGCGATCGCCCTCGGTGTCGCGCTCGGCTTCGCGGTCGCGGTGGTGCACCGCGCAGCCGTCGAGGAGCTCGCCTCTGGGGTGCGTGCGATCGCGGGCGAGGCGGATCTGGTGGTGCGCGCCGAGCGCGCCAGCGGGTTTCGCGAGGAGCTGTACGCGCAGCTTGCGCGCGCGCCGCTCGTCGCCGTGGCCGCGCCCATCCTCGAGCTCGATGTGCCGCTCGCACCGCAGGCCGACCGCGGGGGGGTCGCACGGGGCGGACCGCTTCGGCTGATCGGACTCGATCCACTGCGCCAAGCGCTCGTGCAGCCGGCGCTTTTTGCCGACGATCCGGCGCGGCGCTTTGCGCTGCTTGCCGCCGACGCGGTGTGGCTGTCGGCCGCAGCGGCCCGGCACCTCGACCTCGAGGAGGGCTCCGTGCTACGGCTCGTCGCGGGGCTCTCGGTGGTCGAGCTGCGCGTCGCCGGCGTGCTGCCGGAAGCGGCGCTTGGCGGAATCGCCGTGATCGCTGACGTGGCGACCGTGCAGTGGCGTTTTGCGCGCACCGGCGAGTTGAACCGCGTCGACCTGCGCCTTGCGCCCGGAGCGGACCGTGCCGTCGTGCGCGAACGGCTGAGCGCGCTGCTGCCGCCGGGCGTGCACGTCTTGCCGGTCGACGCGGTCGAGGAAAGCGCGGCGGCGCTCTCGCGCGCCTATCGCGTCAACCTCGAAGTGCTCGCCGCCGTCGCGCTCGTCACCGGCGGCTTCCTCGTCTTTTCGGCGATTGCGCTCGAAACCGCGCGCCGGCGCGGTGAGCATGCGCTGCTGAGGGCGCTCGGGCTGGAACGGCGCGGGCTGCGCCGGCTGCTGCTCGTTGAAGCGGGGCTGCTCGGCGCCGTGGGCGGCGCGCTCGGCCTCGGGCTGGGCTGGCTGCTCGCGCTCGCCGCATTGCGGAGCCTCGGGGCGGACCTGGGGGCGGGCTTCTTCCGCGGTGTCGCTCCGCAACCGGCGTTCCCGCCCGCGCTCGCGGTCCTGTATCTCGGGGCCGCGGTAGCCGCGGCCCTCGCCGGCGCCGCAGTTCCCGCCGCGCAGGCGTCGCGCTTGCCCGTCGCGCAGGCGCTCAAGGCGGGCGACTTCGCAGCGCCGGGCGATTTCCGACGCATGTGGCCAGCCGGATTGGCACTCTGTGGCTGTGGCGCGGCGCTCGCGCTCGCCCCTGCGCTCGATGGCATTCCCGTCTTCGGCTATGGGGCGATCGGCGCCTTGCTCGTCGGCGGCGTACTCCTCGTTCCGCGTTTCGCCGATGCGCTGTACGCGCGTCTGCCGGCGTCGCCGTCGCCCGCGTGGCTGCTCGCGCTAGCCCAACTGCGCGGCGCACCGGGCGTTGCGGCGGTCAGTCTCGCCGCCCTCGTCGCCAGCTTTTCGCTCACGGCGGCAATGGCGATCATGGTCGCCTCCTTCCGCTCGTCGGTCGAACGCTGGCTGCATGCGGTGCTTCCGGCCGAGCTCTACTTTCGCACGGCGAGCGGAGAGACGGCTTGGTTCGACGAGGATTTGCAGGAGCGGGTGCGTACCTTGCCGCAGATCGCACGCGCCGAGTTCGTGCGCATCCGCCGCATCGAAATCGCACCCGGGCGTCCGCCCGTGTCGCTGCTCGCACGCGACGCGACCGAATCCGGGGCGCTGCACCGCTTTCCGCGCGTCGGGCCGGAGGCAGGCGGAGATGCCGGCGACCCGCCGCCGGTCTGGATTTCCGAGGCGGTCGCCGACCTCCACGGCTGGCGGCCTGGGGCGCGCGTGCCGCTGCCCTTGGGCGAGAGGCTGCACGAGTTCCGGGTCGCCGGCGTATACCGCGACTACGCGCGCCAGCACGGTTCGATGGTCATTGCCCGCACCGACTACGTCGCGCGCACGGGGGACCGGCGCGCGAACGACGCGGCGCTGTGGCTTGCACCGGGTGCCGCGCCGGCCGATGCGATCGCTGCGCTGCGGGCGCTTCCCGGCGGGGCGCTGCTCGAGATCTCGGGTGCGGGAGAGGTGCGCGCCGCGTCGTTGCGCCTCTTCGACCGGACTTTCGCGATCACGTACGCGCTCGAAGCGATCGCGGTGTTGGTCGGGCTTGCGGGCCTTTCGGCAAGCATGGCCGCGAACGCGGTCGCGCGCCGGCGCGAGTTCGGTCTCCTGAGGCACCTCGGCATCACGCGCGGCGGCGTGTTACGCCTGCTCGCGCTAGAGGGCACGCTGCTCGCTGCGCCGGGGATCGCGGCCGGCCTCGCCCTCGGTGCGGCGATGAGTCTCGTCCTCGTGCACGTCGTCAACCGCCAGTCTTTCCATTGGAGCATGGAGCTCGAGCCGCCGCTGCTGCTGCTCGCGGCACTGACCGCGGCCGTGGTCGGACTTGCCTCGGCCAGCGCTGCGCTGGCCGGCCGCGAGGCCGCGGGCGCCGCAGCGGTGCGCGCGGTCAAGGAAGACTGGTGAAGCGGCGCGCCTTTCTCGCGCTTCTGGCCGCCCCCGCGTTGCTGCGAGCGGCCGACGACGCACCCGTGCGGCCGGGGCGCCGGTTCGAATTCCCGCGCGACCACGGCAGTCATCCCGAATTCCGGCTCGAGTGGTGGTACGTCACCGGCTGGCTGGATGTGCCTCGGTCCTCGCCGCTCGGCTTTCAGATCACTTTCTTTCGCCTGCGCACGCGGCATCCGCGGGAGAATCCCAGCCGTCTGGCGCCGTTTCAGATCTATGCGGCGCACGCAGCGCTCGCCGATCCGGCTTTCGCTCGGCTGCGCTGGGACGAACGCGCGGCGCGCGCGGCGCTCGGGCTGGCGGGAGCGGCGCAGACCCACGGCGAGGTGTGGCTCGACGGGTGGCGGCTCGAGGAGCGCGAGGGGCGGTGGCGCGCGCAAGTTGCGGCGCGCGCTTTTGCGTTCGACCTCGAGCTGCGCGCACCGGGACCGCCCGTGCTGCAGGGCGACGCCGGTTACAGCCGCAAGGGTCACCGGCCCGAGGAGGCGAGTTACTACTACAGCCAGCCGCAGCTGACCACGCGCGGTGTTGTCGAGTGGGGCGGACGCAGGGCCGAGACGGCGGGCGTTGCGTGGCTCGACCACGAGTGGTCGAGCACGTTGCTTGCGCCCGAGGCGGTCGGCTGGGACTGGTGCGGCCTCAACCTGATCGACGGGCGCGCGCTCATGGCTTTCCGCATCCGCGGCCGGGACGGGGGCACGTGGTACGCGCCGCCGGGGGTGCGCTTCGAACCGCTGCGGCGCTGGCGCTCGCCGCGCACTGGGGTGGAGTATCCCGTCGCGATGCGCGTCGAGGCGGCCGGCGAACGTTACGACCTTGCGCCGCTCATCGACGATCAGGAGCTCGACGCGCGCGCGAGCACGGGTACGCTCTATTGGGAAGGGGCGGTGCGCGTCCGCGCGGGCGCGCGCGAGGTCGGCCGCGGTTACCTCGAGCTCACGGGCTACGGACGGCCGTTGCGGATCTGAGGTTGGCGAGGGTGACGCCGGCCAGCACGAGGGCGATGCCGCCGCCGTGGTAGGGTTGCGGCCGCTCGTCGAGGAAAAGCGCGGCGAGCCCGACGCCGATCGCCGGTACGAGATGGATGGTCACGCCGGCCCGCGCGGCGCCGAGACGCTCGACCGCCCAGCTCCAGCCGGCGTAGGCGACAAGGAGAGAACCCACCCCAGAGTAGAGCATGGCCGCCAAGGCGACCGCGTCCGGGGCGGCGAGCGCGCCGAGCGCCGCCTCGACCGCAAGCCACGGCGCGAGCCAGCCGAGCCCGAGCAGGCACAGGAGCACGAGGAACTGCACGGTGGTGAGCGCGTCGCGGCGGCGCGGCAGGAGCACCGTGTAGGCGGCCCACATCGCCATCGATGTCAGCGCGAGCACGTCCCCCACGTTGAACGACAGCGCAGCCAGTCTCCGCCAGTCGCCCTCGGCGGCGATCACCGCCACACCCGCGAAGGACAGCGCGACGCCCAGCCACTGCCGCACGCCGACCGCTTCGCCCAGCACCGGGCGCGCCAGCAGCAGGATGAAGAGCGGGGAGGTCGATAGGTAAAGCACGCCGCTCGTCGCGGTGGTATAGCGCAGGCCGAGCCATTGCAGGGCGAGGTGCACGCCTCCGCCGAAAAAGGCTAGCGCGGCGATCAGGCGCCAGTCGCGCGCCGAGAGCGCGGGCAGCGCGCGGGCGAGCGGGCGCGCGCAGAACGGCGCGAGAATCGCGATCACGATGAGCAGGCGGCCGGCGGTGGCCAGACCCGGCGCGACCGCCTCGCGCACGGCGCGGCCGACGATCCAGTTTCCGGCCCACAGCGTGAGGGTGACCAGAAGCACGGGGACCGCGATCAGGCGCACACGCGCATTATTGCCCCGTGCGCGCTGAAATATCGGTGGCAGGGGCGCGCCCCTGCCGTGCTACATTGCCCGCGTGCCACAGCTTGTTGCCGCAGGCCGGCGACTCGAGTACGAATGGATCGAGGGTGCGCAGCCGGACCACCCGGCGCTCGTGTTCTTGCACGAGGGGCTGGGCTCGATTCGGCAGTGGCGCGACTTTCCGCGACGCGTTACCGAGTGCACGGGGGCGTCGGCCCTCGTCTACGACCGCTATGGCTACGGCCAATCGGAGGTGCTCGCCGAGGCGCGCGTGCCGGTGCACTTCATGCACGACGAGGCGCTCCATTGCCTGCCCGAGGTGCTCGCCGCGCGCGGCCTGCACGCGCCGATCCTGATCGGGCATTCGGACGGCGCGTCGATCGCACTCATTCACGCGGGCGCCGGGCATCCGGTGCAAGCGCTCGTGGTGCTCGCGCCGCATGTGTTCGTCGAGGACGTGTGCGTGCAGAGCATCGAGCACGCGCGCCTCGCCTTCGAGACGACCGACCTCGCGGTGCGCCTCGCGCGCTACCACCGCGACCCGCGCCGCACCTTCTACCTCTGGAACGACGTCTGGCTCGATCCGGAGTTCCGGCGCTGGAACATCGAGTCCTCCCTCGGGGGCATCCGCTGTCCGGTGCTGGCGATCCAGGGCGAGGACGACGAGTACGGCACGATGGCGCAGATCGAGGCGATCGCGCGGCAGGTGCGCGGACCGTGCGAAGTGGTGAAGCTCGCGCGCTGCGGACACGCCCCCCACCGAGACCGGCCGGAGGAGACGCTTGAGGCGATCGCCCGCTTCGTGGCCCGCTTCGGAAGGCCTCGCGTGCCGGAGGCGCAGGCGCTCGCGCGCTAGGCCGCGAGCCGCTCGGGCGCGCGCACTTTGCGCGCCTCGGCGAGCGCCTCGGCCAAAAGCGTCGGATCGTTGCGGGCAAGCCGGCCGGGGTCGGAGAGCGCACGCCGCCAGCGCGCCGCGCCCGGCTCGCCGTGCAGCAAGCCGTGCAGGTGACGCACGAGGCGGCGCAGCGTCACGCCGCGCGCGAGCTCGCGTGTCGCGTAGCGTTGGTATGCGGCGACGACCTCCTCGCGACTGCGCTTGCCATCGGAGAGAAACCAGGGCTGGGCGAGCGCCGCGCGCCCGATCATGACGCCGTCGACGTGCGCAAGCTGGCGCGCGATCTCCGCGCGCGTGGCAACCCCTCCGTTGACGACGATCTCCAGCTCGGGAAATGCGCGCTTCAAGCGCCAGACCTGCTCGTGCCTTAGCGGCGGCACGCTGCGGTTGGCACGCGGTGACAGGCCCGTCAGCACGGCCGTGCGCGCGTGCACGAGAAAGGTGCGGCAGCCGGCCTGCGCGACGGTGCCGACGAAGTCGCACAGGAATGACCAGGACTCGTCGGCGTCCACGCCCAGGCGGTGCTTGACGGTGACGGGCAAGCCGGAGGCTTCGTGCATCGCGCGCACGCATGCGGCGACAAGCGCGGGCCTGCGCATCAGGCAGGCGCCGAAGGCACCGGCTTGGACGCGCGCGCTCGGGCATCCGCAATTGAGGTTCACTTCGTCGAAGCCCGCTTGCGCCGCGAGGCGCGCGCCGTGCGCCAGCTCGCCAGGGTCGCATCCGCCCAGCTGCAGCGCGAGCGGCCGCTCGGTCGGATCGTACGCGAGGTGCCGGCGCGGATCGCCATGCAGCAGGGCGGCGACCGGCACCATTTCGGTGTACAGGAAGAGTTCGCGCGAGACCAGGCGCAGGAAATAGCGGAAGTGACGGTCGGTCACGTCCATCATGGGGGCGACGCACAGGCGATGCGTGTTCATCGCAGGTCCAGGGCGCGTCGGCGCGTCAGTTCCACGTAGCAGGCGCGGCGCGCAATTTCGTCGTCGCCGCGGCGGGCGCACTCGGCGTCCCGGTAGGCGCGCCAGGCCGCTGCCGAGCGGCGGAAGCGCTCGGCGTGGGTCTCGCCCCCGGTGGCGGCATCGCGCTGCCGGGCCTGCTCCAAGCGCTCGCCGTACCCGCGCGCCAGTTCGTCGTCGGCGAGCCGCTGCAACACGTCCAAGCACTCGCCGATGTCGAGGCCGGTGCTGCGGCGGCATTGCGCAAGCGCCGGTGCGTCGCGCCGCGGCAACCAGTAGAAAAAGAGCGCCTGCCGGTCTGCGCCGAGCAGGCACACGAACTCGACTTCGGTGGCGACGGAACCGGGAAGCGTCAGCGCGCCCTGCCCGGACAGAACGGCGGCGACCGGCTGCCGCCCCGCGTTGCGGCGGCGCGTATCGAGGTGTAACTGACCGCCGCGCTCGAGTACGACGCTCGCGGCGGGCATCTCGCGCCGGAGCTCGCGCTCGGCGAGTCCGCGGCAGCCCTCGAGCCCGCCGTGCACGTCCGTGGCGGCCGCCGGGAACGCTGCCGTTGCCGCCCACGCCGCGAAAAGAACGAGGCGCGGCCTCATCAGGGGTACAGGCCGGCCGCGCGGGCGCGCAACCGGATCAAGGCGAACAGGCTCTCGGTGTAGGGGGCGGGCACGCCGGTCTTCTGCGCGATCTCGAGGGTGGCGCCGAGCAGCGCAGCGATCTCGAGCGGCTTTCCGGCCTCGAGGTCCTGCAGCATGGAGGTCTTGAACGGTCCCAGCTCGCGCGCCATGTCGATGCGCGCCTCCGGGTCGATGTCCGCTTCGATGCCTGCGGCGCGTCCGATCGCAAGGCACTCGCGCATGACCGCGACCATGTACGCTTTGATCGCCGCATCGGCAATGAGCTGGTCGGCGGTCGCCAGGGTGAGCGCAGAGACCGGATTGAAGGACACGTTGCCGAGCAGCTTGACCCAATAGTCGCGTTCGATCGCGGGCGAAAGTTGCACTTCGAAACCGGCGCCAGACAGCGCTTCGGCGATGCTGCGCACGCGTTCGCCGTCGCCGCCGCCGGGCTCGCCGACGATGAGCCTGCGGCCGCGGTTGAGGCTGATGCGGCCGGGCGCTGCGCGGGAGGCGGCAAGATGCACGACGCAGCCGACGAGGCGCTCGGTCGGCATCGTGCGCGCGAGCAACCCTTCGGGGTCGAGGCTTTCCAGCCGCCAGCCCCGGCACGGGCCGGGCAATCGGTCGAAAAACCACCACGGCACGCCGTTCATCGCAGTGAGGATCGACGTCTTCGGACCGAGCAGGGGGCCGATCGTGCGCGCCACTTCAGGCAGGCTGTGGCCCTTGACGGTGACGAGCACGGCCTCTTGCGCGCCGAGGCGGACGGGATTCGAATCGGCGCGCGGCCGCGCGATCGTCGTCCGACCCGTGACCGCGTCGTGCACGTGCAGTCCATCGCGCTGGATCGCTTCGAGGTGGGCGCCACGCACGACGACCGACACGTCATGCCCTGCGCGCGAAAGCCAGGCGGCCATGACGCCGCCCACGGCGCCAGCGCCGAAGACGCAAATTCGCATCTTGTTATTCTATGCGCTCGAGGTGGGCACCCTGTTCATGGCAGGGAAAAAGACGAGCGAGCTCGTTTCGGTCGAACACGCGCTGCCAGGCCGCAGCCAGCCGATGCGCGTTCCGGCTACGCATTACGTCAACGGAAACCGCATCGTTCCGCCTTTTGCAGAGGGGCTCGAGCGTGCGATCTTCGGCATGGGCTGCTTCTGGGGTGCCGAGCGGCTTTTCTGGCAGAGGCCCGGCGTGTACGCGACGGCAGTGGGTTATGCGGGCGGGGTGACACCGAATCCCACCTACGAAGAAGTCTGCAGCGGTCTGACCAACCACGCCGAAGTGGTTCTAATCGTGTTCGACCCCGGACGCGTCTCCTACGAGGATCTGCTCGTCGTCTTTTGGGAGGGTCACGATCCGACGCAGGGAATGCGTCAGGGTGCGGACGTCGGCACGCAATACCGTTCGGCGATCTACGGGGTGAGCGAAGCGCAGCTCGCAGCGGCGCGCGCGTCGCGCAGGGTCTACGAGACGGCTCTTGCCGCCGCGGGTTTCGGAGCGATCACGACCGAGATCGCTCGAGCGGGTGCGTTCTATTACGCCGAACCGTATCACCAGCAGTACCTCGCGAAGAATCCAGGCGGCTATTGCGGACTGGGCGGCACCGGAGTCCCCTACCCACGCCAGGTCGCGGCACGAGGATGAAGCGGCTGGCGGCGCTCGCCGCCCTCGCGGCCAGTGCGCTCGCCCACGGCCAAAGCGAGGACGCGGTGGTGGTCAGTGCGACGCGCATCGGTCGCCCTCTGCTCGAACTTCCGCTCTCGGCAGACCGGATCCGGGGGGAGGAAATCCGCGAAGGCCGCTTGCAGGTGAACCTTTCCGAGACGCTCGGTCGGGTGCCCGGAATCTACGTCCAGAACCGTCACAACTACGCCCAGGATCTGCAGATTTCCTCGCGGGGGTTCGGTGCGCGCGCAAGCTTCGGGGTGCGCGGCATTCGCTTGCTCGCCGACGGGATCCCGGCGTCGATGCCCGACGGGCAGGGTCAAGCGGCGACCTTCGCGCTTGCCTCGGCCGAGCGCATCGAGGTGCTGCGCGGGCCGTTCGCCAGTTTGCACGGCAACGCGGCCGGCGGCGTGATCGCCGTGTATACGCAGGAGCCGCCGGGCGAGCCGGAGGCGAGCATCTCGTTCGCGCTCGGCGCTCACGGCACCCGGCGCGCGGGGCTGCGCGCGGCAGGCAGGGCTGGCGGCATCGGGTTGCTCGTCGAGGCCTCGCGCTTCGAGTCCGACGGCTGGCGGGCGCACAGTGCGGTGCGGCGCGAGCACCTGAACGCGAAGGCCACGGCGACGCTCGCAGGTGGGGGGCTGGCTGTCGTCGTCAACAGCCTGCGCCAGCCGGACACTCGGGATCCGCTGGGGTTGACGCGCGCGCAGTACGAGGCCGACCCTCGGCAGGCGACGGCGCTCGCTCGGCAGTTCAACACCCGAAAGAGCGTCCTCCAGGATCAGCTCGGGGCGAGCTGGAGCACTCGCGCCGGCGGCGGCGAGGTTCAGCTCTCGCTCTATGGCGGAGCGCGCGAGGTCGAGCAGTATTTGGCGATTCCGTTGGCAACGCAGGCGCTACCGACGCATTCCGGCGCTGTGGTGTCCCTGGACCGCGGCTTCGGTGGGGGGGCGCTGCGCTATGCGGGCGAGACCTCGCTCGCGGGGCGAGTGCTTCGCCTCGCCGCAGGCGCCGAGGTCGAGCGCATGCGCGAACGCCGTCGAGGCTACCTGAACGTGAACGGCGTCGCCGGCGCGCTCAAGCGGGACGAGGACGACACGGTGACGAGCACCGACCTCTACGCGCAAGCCGAATGGGCGGTGGCGCCGCGCTGGGCGCTCCATGCCGGCCTGCGGGCAAGCCGTGTGCGTTTCGACGTCCGGGACTATTTCGTCGCCGCGGGCAACCCCGATGACAGTGGCGCACGCACTTACCGTGCCGCGACGCCCGCGGTCGGTGTACTTCTGCGGCTCGATGACGGCACGGCGCTCTACGCCAACGTGGGACGGGGCTTCGAGACGCCGACCTTTGCCGAGCTTGCGCACCGCTCTGGGGGCAGCGGCTTCAATTTCGAGCTCCAGCCCGCGCGCAGCGCGCACGCCGAAGTGGGCGCGAAGAAGGTATGGCCCGCCTGGGGACGCGCGCAGGCGGCGCTGTTTTCGATCGGCACGCGCGACGAGATCGTGGTCGAAACGAGCGCCGGCGGCCGCAGCACGTTTCGCAACGCGGGTCGGACGATGCGCAGAGGCTTGGAGCTCGCGGGCGAGACGCATTTCGGCGGACCGGTCGACGCGGCTTTCGCATGGAGCACCCTTTCGGCGCGCTATCGCGACCCTTTCGACACCGTCGAGGGAACGCCGCCGGTTGCTGTCCTCGTCCCGGCTGGGAACCGTCTGCCCGGTGCGCCGCCAAGGCAGCTCTACGCCGAGCTGCGCTACCGGTTCGCGCCTTCCGGCTTCTACGCGCTCGCCGAATACCTGCACCGCGGGCGCCTCTATGCGAACGACCGGAATACGGAAGCGGCGGACGCCTACGGCGTGCTCAACCTCGTGGCCGGATGGTCCTGGCGCGACGAGCGCGCGACCGTCTCGGCTTTTGTCCGCCTCGACAACGCGACCGACCGCGGCTACGCGGGCTCGGTGATCGTCAACGAAGCGAACCGGCGCTACTACGAACCGGCTCCTCGGCGTTCGCTGCTCCTTGCGGTAAGGCTCGAGGCGCGGCTCTGAAGTAGGAGCGCCAAGGCCCGCCGCCCGCCACGACGCGCGCGGCTACGGCGCCGGTTGCCGAGGCGCGTCGCGTTTGCCGCACCCGGCCGGGGAGCGCGAGGGCTTTCCCTACGACGAGGGGTTCGCTTGTCGCGGCGACAAGCCGGCCTTGCGGGGACGCGATCATGGCCGCCGCACGAGGCGACCTCGAAGAGGAGCTCAAGGCGCTCGCCTCGTGCTTTTCCCCGCTGCCGGGAACCGTCGGCACGAGGTCGCGGAGCGTCTTCAGGCTGCCTGCGCCGCGTGCGTGCGGGCAAGCAGTTGCCGTAGCACGTACGGCAGGATGCCGCCGTGCTGGTAGTAGTCGACTTCGACTGCGGTATCGATGCGGCAGCGCACGCTCACCTCGGTGCGGGAGCCGTCGGAGCGGTGCACAACCAGCGTCACGTCCTTCTGGGGCTGCAGGTCCTGCAGCCCGAGGACGTCGATCGTCTCCTCCCCCGTCAGGGCGAGCGTCTGCGCGGAGTCTGTGCCCTTGAACTCGAGCGGCAACACGCCCATGCCGATGAGATTCGATCGGTGGATGCGCTCGAAGCTGCGTGCAATGACGGCTTTTACGCCGAGCAACCGGGTGCCTTTCGCGGCCCAGTCGCGCGAGCTACCCGTGCCGTACTCCTCGCCGCCAAAGACGACGCACGGCACGCCGTCGGCCTGGTAACGCCTCGCGGCGTCGTAGATCGGCATCTCCTGGCCGCGGTAGCGCGTGTAGCCACCCTCTTTGCCCCCGAGCATCAGGTTGCGGATGCGCACGTTGGCGAAGGTTCCGCGCATCATCACTTCGTGGTTGCCGCGCCGCGCGCCATAGGTGTTGAAGTCCGCGACCGCGACGTCGTGTTCTTGCAGGTACAGACCCGCCGGCGAGGTCGGCGTGATGGAGCCCGCCGGGCTGATGTGGTCGGTTGTGACCGAGTCGCCGAAGATGCCGAGGATGCGTGCACCGTGGATGTCGCCGCGCCGTTCCGGCTGCATCGTGAAATTGCGGAAAAAGGGCGGCTCGGCGATGTAGGTCGACGGCGGCCAGGGATAGACCTGCCCGGCGGGAGCCGGGATCTTCTTCCAGAGCGGATTGGCCTCCGCGAGGTTCGCGTACAGGCGGCGGTACGTGTCCGGGGACATCGCAAGTTCCATGAGCGAAGCGATTTCCTCGGCGCTCGGCCACAGTTGGCCGATGTAGACATCTTGGCCATCCTTGCCCCGGCCGACCGGCTCGGTGCGGAAGTCGCGCAGCACCGTGCCCGCAAGGGCGTAGACGACGACGAGCGGCGGGGAGGCGAGGAAGTTCGCCCGGAGCGCAGGATGGATGCGGGCCTCGAAGTTGCGATTGCCCGAAAGCACCGCCGCGCACACGAGATCGTTTTTCGCGATCGCGTCCTCGATCGCGGCAGCGAGCGGGCCGGAGTTGCCGATGCAGGTGGTGCAGCCATACGCCGCGACGGCAAAGCCGAGCTTTTCGAGATAGGGCAGCAGCCCGGCGCGGCGCAAGTATTCGGTGACGACACGGGATCCCGGCGCAAGCGAGACCTTGACGTGCGCTTTGACGGTGAGCCCGAGCTCCACGGCTTTTTTCGCCACCAACCCGGCCGCGAGCAACACGCCCGGGTTGGACGTGTTGGTGCACGAGGTGATGGCCGCGATCAGCACGTCGCCGTCGCGCAGCTCGAGCCCGTCGGCGGTGCGGCAGACGCGACCGAGCTCTGCGGGCGGGCGGCCGAAGCCGTTTTGCGCGGGCGGCGCCCCGTAGAGGGCGCTGAAAGTCTTCTTCACTTGGTCGAGCGGGATGCGGTCCTGCGGCCGCTTCGGCCCGGCCACGGCGGGGCCGACGCTTGCAAGGTCCAGTTCCAGCACTTGGCTGTAGGCGATCTGGCGCGGCCGCGGCATGCCGAAGAGCCCTTGCGCGCGGAAATACGCTTCGAAGCGGGCGACCTCCTCGCTGCTGCGGCCGGTGCCCTTGAGATACGCGACGGTGCGCCCGTCGACCGGGAAAAAGCCCATGGTCGCGCCGTACTCGGGAGCCATGTTCGCGATCGTGGCGCGGTCCGGTACCGCGAGCGAGGCGGCGCCGTCGCCGAAGAACTCGACGAACTTGCCGACGACCTTGGCTCGACGCAGCAGCTCGGTGAGCGCGAGCACGAGGTCCGTCGCGGTCACCGCCGGATGCAGCCGTCCGCGCAGGTGCACGCCGACCACGTCCGGGGTGAGGAAGTAGATCGGCTGGCCGAGCATGCCGGCTTCCGCCTCGATCCCGCCGACACCCCAGCCGACCACGCCGATGCCGTTGATCATGGTCGTGTGACTGTCGGTGCCCACGAGCGTGTCGGGATAGCAGAGGCCGTTTTGCACGTGCACGCCGCGGGCGAGGTGCTCGAGGTTCACCTGGTGCACGATTCCGACGCCAGGGGGAATGACGCGGAAGGTGTCGAACGCCTGCATGCCCCATTTGAGGAAGCGGTAGCGCTCCTCGTTGCGCCGGAATTCAAGCTGCATGTTCAGCTCGAGGGCGTCGCGCGTGCCCCAGTGGTCGATCTGCACCGAGTGGTCCACCACCAAGTCGACGGGCACGAGCGGTTCGATCAGCTTCGGGTCCCTGCCCATCGCCTGGGCCACGCTGCGCATCGCCGCGAGGTCGCAGAGTAACGGCACGCCCGTGAAGTCCTGCAGCACGATGCGCGCGACGACGAAGGGAATCTCCTCGCTGCGCGGCGCGTGCGGCTGCCAGCCGGCGAGCGCGCGCACGTGCGCCTCGGTCACTTTGCGACCGTCGCAGTTGCGCAGCACCGATTCGAGGACGATACGCAGCGACACGGGCAAGCGCGAAAGGTCGACGCCCAGCGCGCGCCCCAGGGCGGGCAGCGAGTAGAGTCGCCCCTTGGAAAAGGTTTTCAGGGTGCCGAAGGGATCGTGCTGCATCGCCGCCTCCGTCAGGTCGCGAACAGGTCCATGAACTCGTGCACCGGCGTGCGCGCAAGGCGCTCGGCGTCCAGGCACAGGTCCAGAATGGCCGCCCGGCGCTTCTCGGCGAAACGCCGCGCCAGGTGGCGCTTGAATTTTTCGATGAGCACCGGCATACCCTCGGCGCGACGGCGCTTGTGGCCGATCGGGTACTCGCAGACGAATTCGCCCACTCGGTGCCCGTCTCGCAATTCGACCGTGAGCGCGTTCGGGATCGCCCGCTTTTCGGGATCGTGATAGTCGCGCGTGAAACCCTTGTCCTCGACGCAGACGATTTTCTCGCGCAACGCATCGATGCGCGGGTCGGCGGCGACGTCGTCTTCGTAGTCGGCGGCGGTCAGCCGGCCGTACAGAATCGGTACGGCGATCATGTACTGCATGCAGTGGTCGCGGTCGGCCGGGTTGTGCAGAGGACCCCTCTTGTCGATGATCCGGATCGCCGCCTCGTGCGTGCGCACCGTGATGCGGCGAATGTCCTCGGGTGTGCGGCCCAGCCGCTTCAATTCGGCGTGGATGTCCATCGCGCACTCGACGGCGGTCTGCGCGTGGAACTCGGCCGGGTACGAAAGCTTAAAGAGCACGTTTTCCATCACGTACGTGCCGAACGGGCGCTGGAAACGAAACGGCTTGCCGCCAAAGAGCACGTCGTAGAAACCCCAGGTCTTGGCCGTGAGCACCGACGGATAGCCCATCTCGCCCGTCTTCGCGACGAGCGCGAGCCGCACGCCGCGCGCCGTCGCATCCCCGGCCGCCCAGCTCTTGCGGCTGCCCGTGTTCGGCGCATGGCGATAGGTGCGTAGCGCGTGACCGTCGAGCCAGGCGTGCGACACGGCGTTGACGACCTCGGCGTGGGTGCAGCCGATCATGTGCGCGACGACGGCCGTGGAAGCGACCTTGACCAGGATGACATGATCCAACCCGACCTTGTTGAAAGCGTTTTCGAGCGCGAGCACGCCCTGGATCTCGTGCGCTTTGATCATCGCCGTGAGCACGTCGCGCATCAGAAGGGGGGGCTTGCCCACGGCCACGGCGCTGCGCGAAAGCCAGTCGGCGGTCGCCAGAATACCTCCCAGGTTGTCGGAAGGGTGTCCCCACTCCGCGGCGAGCCAGGTGTCGTTGAAATCGAGCCAACGGATCATCGCGCCGATGTTGAACGCGGCCTGTACCGGGTCGAGCACGTAGGGCGTGCCCGGCACGCGCGCCCCGTTCGGCACCAGGGTCCCCGGCACGACCGGACCGAGCAGCTTCGTGCACGCGGGGTAGTCGAGCGCTTCCAGCCCGCAGCCGAGCGTGTCCATCAGGCAGTAGCGAGCCGTTTCGTAGGCTTCGGCGCTTTTGACTTCGTAACCGGTGACGTAGTCGGCAATGCGCACGAGCACCTCGTCGGGTGCCGGCCGCACGTTCGAGACGCGGGCCCCCATCGTCTACTCCTTTTCGCTGAGCGGCAGAAAGGTGTACTCGGCACCGCCGGCGCGCGGTGCGTGGCGCGCAAGCGAGGATGGCGTGCGCGCCTGCGGGTCCTTGTCCCACCAGTCGGCGCGACCGCTGCGCTGCACCTCGCACTCTTCGGGGTGCCGGGCGAGAAAGTCGCGCAGAAAGCGCGTGATGTCCGACTCGTAAAGGGGGGTCTTCACGGCCGTTGCGCGAGCGGTGTCCAGCGCCGGTTCTCCGGCCCGACGTAGTGCGCGCTCGGCCGGATGATCTTGCCATCGGCGCGCTGCTCGATGACGTGCGCCGACCAACCGCTTGTGCGTGAGATGACAAAAAGTGGCGTAAACATCGCAGTCGGCACGCCCATACGATGGTAGGACACGGCGCTATACCAATCGAGGTTCGCGAACATGCGTTTCTCGGCCCCCATCACCGACTCGATGCGCTCGGCGACGCGGTACAGCGTCCAGTCGCCCGCCTCCTCGGACAGCCGCCGCGCGACCTCCTTGATGACGCGGTTACGCGGGTCGCCGGAGGTGTAGACGGGATGACCGAAACCGATGACGATCTCGCGTGCGGCGAGCCGGCGCCGGATGTCGGCTTCCGCCTCCTCGGCGCTCGCGTAGCGGCGCTGGATCTCGAACGAGGCCTCGTTCGCGCCCCCGTGCTTCGGCCCCTTCAACGCGCCGATGGCGCCCGTGATCGCCGCGTACAGGTCGGCCCCGGTGCTCGCGATGACGCGCGCAGTGAAGGTGCTCGCGTTGAATTCGTGTTCGGCATACAGGATGAGCGAGGTGTGCATGGCCCGCACGTGCGACGGCCGCGGCGGCCGGCCGTGCAGCAGGTGCAGGAAGTGGCCGCCGACGGAGTCGTCGTCGGTCTCGGTTTCGACGCGTCGGCCGTGGTGGGCCCAGTGATACCAGTAGAGGAGCATCGAGCCGAACGAGGCGATCAGCCGATCGGCGATGTCGCGCGCACCCGCAGGGTCGTGCTCGGTCGGCTCGGGCAGCAGCGCCCCCAGCACCGAACAAGCTGTGCGCAGCACGTCCATCGGGTGGGCGGAGGCGGGCAGCAGCTCCAGGCTCTGGCGCAGCGCCGCGGGCAGAGCGCGCAGGCGAGCGAGCTTTGCCTTGTACGCCATGAGTTCGGTCGTATTCGGAAGCCGCTCGTGCACGAGCAAGAACGCGATTTCCTCGAATTCCGCGCTGTCGGCAAAGTCGAGAATGTCGTAGCCCCGGTAGTGCAGGTCGTTGCCAGTGCGGCCGACGGTGCACAGGGCGGTGTTTCCGGCGACGGTGCCGGACAACGCGACCGACTTCTTCGGCTTGACAGCGCCAGGCTCGTTCATGGGCGGGGCTCCTTCGCGTACAGTTCGTCGAGCTTGCGCTCGTACGCATGGTAACCGAGGAAGGTATAGAGTTCGTCGCGCGTCTGCATGGTCGCGAGCAGGTGGCGCTGCGTGCCCTCGCGGCGCAGGGTCTCGTACACCCTGAGCGCCGCTTTGTTCATCGCCCGGAAAGCCGACAGGGGATAGAGCGCGATCGCCACACCGGCGGTGCGCAGTTCCTCCAAGGTAAAAAGCGGGGTGTGTCCGAATTCGGTGAGATTGGCGAGCACCGGCACGCCGGTCGCCTCGACGAAGCGCCGATACTGTTCGAGGTCGGTGACCGCCTCGGCGAAGATCATGTCCGCCCCTGCCTCCACGTACGCGCGCGCGCGTGCGAGCGCCGCTTCCAGTCCTTCGCCGGCGAGGGCGTCGGTGCGGGCCATCACGACGAAGTCGGCGTCGGGCCGCGCGTCCACCGCCGCCTTCAGCCGGTCGCACATCTCGCTGGGCGACACGAGCGCCTTGCCGGGCCGGTGACCGCAGCGTTTGGCACCGGCTTGGTCTTCGAGATGCATGCCGGCTGCGCCCGCCTTGGCCAGCGCGCGTGTGGTGCGCGCGACATTGAACGCGCTCGGGCCGAAGCCGGTGTCGGCGTCGACCAGAAGCGGTAGCTCGCAGACATCGGTGATGCGGCGCACATCGACGAGCACGTCCTCGAGCGTCGAAATGCCCAGATCGGGTAGACCGAGCGAACCGGCCGCGACGCCGCCGCCGGAGAGGTAGAGGGCCCGAAAGCCGGCGTGGCGCGCAAGAAGCGCGTGATAGGCGCAGATCGTTCCCACGACCTGAAGCGGCCGCTCGGCGGAAAGCGCTGCGCGCAGCCGTGCGCCCGCGCTCACCGCGTCGCCGCGAGCAGCTCGCGTACGCTGTCGCGCTCCTCGTGCAGCTCGCGCAGGGTCAGGTCCATGCGTTGGCGGCTGAATTCCTCGATCTCGAGCCCTTGGACGATCTCATAACGGCCGGCGCGGCACACTACGGGGTACCCGTACACGACCCCTTCGGGGATGCCGTAGCTCCCGTCGGAGGGCACGCCCATCGTCACCCAGTCGCCCGCGCGCGTGCCGAGGATCCAGTCGCGCACGTGATCGATCGCCGCGTTCGCTGCACTGGCCGCCGACGACAGGCCGCGCGCTTCGATGATCGCGGCGCCGCGCTTCTGCACCGTCGGGATGAAGCTGCCCTCGAGCCAAGCTCGGTCGTTGATCATGGGCCATACCGGGCGTCCCTCGCATTCGGCGTGGAACAGGTCGGGATACTGCGTCGCCGAGTGGTTCCCCCATACGATCACCCTGCGGATCGCGCTTACCGGCGTGCCGAGTCTGACCGCGATCTGCGACACCGCCCGGTTGTGGTCGAGGCGCATCATGGCGCTAAACTGCGTCGGCGCGAGGCTGGGCGCGTTTTTCATCGCGATCAGGCAGTTCGTGTTTGCAGGGTTGCCGACGACGAGAACCCGCACGTCGCGCCGGGCGACGGCATCGAGGGCGCGCCCCTGGGGCGCGAAAATGCGCCCGTTTGCGGCGAGCAGATCCTTGCGCTCCATGCCCGGTCCGCGCGGCCGCGCACCGACGAGCAGCGCGACGTCCGCGTCCCGGAACGCGACCATCGGGTCGTCGGTGGCGAGCATTCCGGCAAGGAGCGGGAAGGCGCAGTCCTCGAGCTCCATCATGACGCCGCGCAACGCCTTCTGGGCTTTTTCATCCGGGATCTCGAGGAGCTGGAGGAACACGGGCTGGTCGCGGCCGAGCAGGTCGCCGGCGGCGATGCGGAAAAGAAGGGCGTAACCGATCTGGCCTGCGGCGCCGGTCACGGCGACGCGCTTTGGGGTTTGGGTCATGGAGATCTCCGCAAGCGGGCCCGGACGGGCGGGCAGCCGATCCTATGCAGCGCGTGCGGGTGTGTCAACGAATTATATAAAAGATGTTTGATAAAAGATAGACCGACTCCTCCCGGCGTGCTGTAATGGACCGATGGAGGCGGCCCTGCGCTACAGCCCGCTCTATCGGCAGATCCGCGAGCTGCTCCTCGACGGTCTGCGCGGTGGCGAGTGGCGTCCAGGCGCACGCCTGCCGAGCGAGCTGGAACTGGCTGCGCGCTACGGCGTGAGCCAGGGCACGGTGCGCAGGGCGATCGCGGACCTCGTCGCCGAGAACCTGCTGCTGCGCCAGCAGGGCAAGGGCACCTATGTGGCGACGCACGGCGAGCCACAGGTCCGGTTCCGTTTTTTGCGCCTCGCCCCCGACACCGGCGAGCCGACGCCGCCGGAGCGCAGGGTGCTGGAGTTGCGGCGCGCGCGCGCGGGTGGCGAGCTCGCCCGGTTGCTCGAATTGAGACCCGGCGACCCCGTGCTCTCGCTGCGCCGCCTCCTGCTGTTTGGCGGCGAACCGGTGATCCTCGAGCAGGTGTGGCTGCCCGGCGTCTTGTTCCGCGGCCTTACGGTCGGCGCGGTCGCCGAGCACCGCGGGGCGCTCTACAACCTTTTCGAGACGCAGTACGGCACGCGCGTCGTGCGCGCCGAGGAAAGGCTGAAGGCGGTGGCTGCCGAGGCGAGCGTCGCCGCCGCCCTCGGCCTCCCAGCGGGTACCCCGGTGCTCGAGGTCAAGCGGCTCACTTTCACCTACCGCGACCGGCCCGTCGAGTGGCGGCACGGCTGGTACCGCACGCAGACGCATCACTACCGTAGCGAACTGGGCTGAATGGGCAGGATGGACGGTGGCACGAAACCGCTTCGCCGAGTCGGTGAGCCTGTATCATGTGCGCGCCGGCGAGGGCGCATTGCCGGAGCCCCGCGATGAAAGGCGCACGGGACTTCCGAACGATGAAAGGCGGACGCACCGATCCGGTTGCGGCGGCGGGGACGCTGCGACGGCGCTGGCGGCATGCGCATGGCGCTGGGCTGCCGCCGCGCGTAGCGAACGAATTCGCAGCACGGGCCGGAGGCGCCGGCCGCGGGTGTGCCCCGTGGCCGCACCGGCCGGTCACGCGAGCACCGCAGCACCCGCTTTCGCACCGCGTCAGCCGCTTTTGCGTCGGGGGAACGACCGGATAGCCCGTGCCGCGAGACTCTCCCCATCGTCCTTTGGCGCCCGAGGGACGCGCCCGCGCGACGAAGGCCCGCCCGAAATATCTCGGCCTGCGGGCGCTTCTTTTCGAGATCCGGCTGCCGCTGCCCGGCTGGGTCTCGATCCTGCACCGGCTGAGCGGAGCGCTCCTTTTCCTTGCCACCGTCGGGCTGCTCTGGATGCTCGATCGCAGCCTTGAGAGCGAGGCGGGGTTCGAGAGCGTGCGGCGCTACGTGGCGCACGCACCGGTGAAGGCGGTGCTGCTTCTGCTCGTGTGGGCGTACTGCCACCACCTGTGCGCAGGACTGAGGTTTCTCGCGCTCGACCTGCACCTTGGCACCGACCGGGCGGTGGCCCGCGCAAGCAGCGTCGCGGTGTTCGTGGCCAGCCTCGCGCTCACCGCGTTTTTCGGAGCTCTTCTGTGGTGAAGCGCACCGTCGTCGGTGCGCACTACGGACTGCGCGACTGGCTCGCGCAGCGGGTGACGGCGGCGATCATGGCCGCCTATACGCTGATCGTGGTCGTGCCGCTCCTCCTCGGTCAGCCGATCACGTATCCCGTCTGGCGCGAGCTTTTTGCCCAGGGCTGGATGCGGGTGACGACGCTTGTCTTTGCCGCGAGCCTTGCCTGGCACGCGTGGGTGGGCGTGCGCGACATTCTGATGGACTACGTCAAGCCGGACGGTCTGCGTCTGCTGCTCGAGGTGCTCACGCTCCTTGTGTTGGCCCTGTACCTCGGCTGGACGGTGCATATCCTGTGGAGATAGCGAAGCCTTTTCCGGTGCGCCGGTTCGACGCGCTCGTGGTCGGCGCCGGGGGCGCGGGCATGCGCGCCGCGCTCGAGCTTGCGCGCGCGGAGCTGAAGGTGGCGGTCCTGTCCAAGGTTTTTCCGACTCGCTCACACACGGTGGCCGCGCAGGGGGGGATTGCGGCCCCGCTCGCCAATTCCTCGGAAGACCATTGGCACTGGCACATGTACGACACGGTCAAAGGATCGGACTACCTGGGCGACCAGGACGCGATCGAATACATGTGCCGCCGCGCCATCGAGGTGGTGGTCGAACTGGAGCACATGGGCATGCCGTTCGACCGGCTCGAGAGTGGGCGCATTTACCAGCGCCCCTTCGGCGGCCATACTCAAAACTTCGGCGGACCGAAGATGGCGATGCGCGCGTGCGCCGCTGCGGACCGCACCGGACACGCCATGCTGCACACGCTTTACCAGCAGAACGTGCGCGCGCATACCCAGTTTCTGGTCGAATGGATGGCGCTCGACCTCGTGCGCGATCCGCAGGACGGGGCGGTGGTCGGGGTGACGGCGCTCGAGATGGAGACGGGCGACGTCTATCTGCTGCAAGCGAAGGCGGTGCTTTTCGCCACCGGCGGCGCAGGGCGCATCTACTGGGCGACCACGAACGCGTTCATCAACACCGGTGACGGTCTGGGCATGGCCGCGCGCGCCGGCATTCCCCTCGAAGACATGGAGTTCTGGCAGTTCCATCCGACGGGCGTGGCGGGCGCCGGGGTTTTGATCACCGAAGGCGTACGTGGCGAAGGAGGATACCTGCTCAACCGCCACGGCGAGCGTTTCATGGAACGCTACGCGCCGGTGGCCAAGGACCTCGCCAGCCGCGACGTCGTGGCGCGCGCGATGACGACCGAAATCAAAGAAGGGCGCGGCTGCGGGCGCGACGGCGATTACGTGCTGCTCAAGCTGGACCACCTCGGTCCGGAAGTGATCCATCAGAGGCTGCCGGGCATCCGTGAAATCGCGATCAAGTTCGCGAACGTGGATCCGGTGCGGGATCCCATCCCCGTGGTGCCGACCGTCCACTACCAGATGGGAGGCATCCCGACCAACTACCTCGGACAGGTGGTGGTGCCCGAAGGCAGCAGCGAAGAGACGCCGGTGCCCGGCTTTTACGCCGCGGGAGAATGCGCGTGCGTGTCGGTCCACGGGGCCAACCGCCTGGGCACCAATTCGCTGCTCGACCTGCTTGTCTTCGGCAAGGCGGCCGGCGAGCAGATGGTCAGGGATATCCGCGCCCTGCCGCGACCGCATCGCAATCTGCCGAGGGACGCGGCCGAATCGACGCGGGCGCGCCTTGCGCGGCTCGAAGCGGCGCGCTCCGGCGAGCGGGTCGCGGAGGTGACCGCGGACCTGCGCCGGACGATGCAGGCGCATTGCGGCGTGTTCCGCTTCCCCGACGATCTGGCGCGGGGGGTGGAAAAAATGAAAGAGATCGCCGAGCGGGCGCAGCGCACGTCCATCACCGACCATTCGCGCGTGTTCAACACCGCACGCGTCGAGGCCCTCGAGCTCGACAACCTGATCGATACGGCGATGGCGACGATCGTATCGGCCGAGGCGCGCAAGGAGTCGCGCGGTGCGCAGGCGCGCAGCGACTATCCCGAGCGCGATGACGTTCACTGGCTCAAGCACACGCTCTGGTACCGTGACGGAAACCGGCTGGCGTACAAAGCCGTGCACCTCAAGCCGTTGACGGTGGAACCCTTCGAACCGAAGGCGAGAACCTACTGATGCGCGTGACGATCCTGCGCTATGACCCCGAGCGGGACGAGCGGCCCTACTACCGCGACTACGAGGTCGCGCCGGAACCCTCCGACCGCATGCTGCTCGATGTGCTCGTGCGCATCAAGGCGCAGGACGAGTCGCTGGGATTTCGCCGCTCGTGCCGCGAGGGCGTCTGCGGCTCGGACGCGATGAACATCAACGGTCGCAACGGCCTGGCCTGCGTCACGCGCGTGGCGGACCTGCCGGCGCATGTGGTGCTGCGGCCGCTGCCGGGTCTGCCGGTGATCCGGGACCTGATCGTCGACATGACGCAGTTCTTCCGCCAGTACCATTCCATCCGGCCGTACTTGGTGAACAACGACCCGGCGCCCGAACGCGAACGGCTGCAGTCTCCCGAGGAGCGACAGGCGCTCGACGGCCTCTACGAGTGCATCCTGTGTGCGTGCTGCTCGACCGCGTGCCCGTCGTTCTGGTGGAATCCGGACAAGTTCGTCGGTCCGGCCGGACTGCTGCAGGCCTATCGTTTCATCGCCGACAGCCGCGATCAGGCGACGTCGGAGCGGCTGGACAACCTGATGGACCCGTACCGACTCTTTCGTTGCCACACGATCATGAACTGCATGGAGGTCTGCCCGAAGGGACTCAACCCGACGCGCGCGATCGGGCGCATCAAAGAGCTCATGGTGCGGCGCGCGGTGTGATGGATCGGGCGCAGCGGGAGCGACTGCGCTGGCGCTGCCGGCGCGGCATGCTCGAACTGGACCTCGTGCTCGCGCGCTATCTCGCGCGTTATCCCGAGGACGAGTCGCTCGCCGAGCTTCTGGCGCTGCCGGACCGAGAGCTGTGGGACATCGTCATCGGACGCAGCGAGCGTTACGCTGCGCACCAGCGCGCTCTGGTCGAGCGGCTGCGCGCAGTCTGACACGGAGAACGATATGGAGCGCAAAGCGATACTCACGCTACCGGATGGACGTTCCTTCGAGTTTCCCGTGCTCGTGGGAAGCGCAGGGCCCGACGTGGTGGACATCCGCACGCTGTATACGAGGGCCGGTGTGTTCACGTACGACCCTGGTTATCTCTCGACTGCAAGCTGCAGTTCGAGCATCACCTATATCGACGGTGACGCGGGCGAGTTGCTCTATCGCGGCTATGCCATCGAGGATCTGGCGCGCAACTGCGACTTTCTCGAGGTGTGCTATCTGCTGCTCAATGGGGAGTTGCCGACGCGCGCACACAAGGAAGAATTCGTGCGCACGGTCACGCGCCACACGATGGTGCACGAGCAGATCGCTCGCTTTTACACGGGCTTCCGGCGCGACGCGCACCCGATGGCGACGATGGTGGGCGTGGTCGGAGCGCTCTCGGCCTTCTACCACGATTCGCTCGATATCAACAACCCGGAACATCGCAAGATCGCCGAGTTCCGCCTCATCGCGAAAATGCCGACGATCGTGGCGATGTCGTACAAGTACGCGATCGGACAGCCCTTCGTCTATCCGCGCAACGACTTGTCCTACACCGCGAACTTCATGCGCATGATGTTCGCCGTACCGGCGGAAGAATACCGGGTGAACGACGTGCTCGTGCGCGCGCTCGATCGCATTTTCATCCTGCACGCAGACCACGAGCAGAATGCGTCGACCTCGACGGTGCGGCTGTCGGGCTCGTCGGGCGCGAATCCGTTTGCCTGCATCGCGGCGGGAATCGCGTGCTTGTGGGGACCTGCGCACGGCGGGGCGAACGAAGCGGCGCTCAACATGCTCGAGCAGATCGGGGACGTCTCGAGAGCGGGCGAGTTCATTCGCAAGGTAAAGGAGAAAGACTCCGGTGTGCGCCTGATGGGCTTCGGCCATCGGGTCTACAAGAACTACGATCCGCGCGCAAAACTGATGCGCGAGACTTGCCACGAGGTGCTCGGCGAGCTCGGTCTGCACGACGACCCGCTGTTCAAGCTCGCGTTACATCTGGAGAAGATCGCGCTCGAGGACGACTACTTCGTGTCGCGCAAGCTGTACCCGAACGTGGACTTCTACTCGGGCATTGTGCAGCGCGCGCTGGGCATTCCGACGTCGATGTTTACCTGCATCTTCGCGCTGGCGCGTACCGTCGGCTGGATCGCACAGTGGCACGAAATGATCACCGACCCGGAATACAAGATCGGCCGGCCGCGTCAGCTCTACCGAGGGTCGCCGCGGCGCGCTTTCGTGCCGCTCGACCAGCGAGGGCGTTAGCCGTGCGCCCGGATACGCCGTCGAGCGAAGGCGCGGACATGCGCGGCGGCGCGCCGATGCGCCGCCTTGCCGAGACGTCCTATTTGTTCGGGGGCAACGCGCCGTTCCTCGAGGAACTCTATGAGCGCTATCTCGCCGATCCGGCGCGCGTGCCAGAAGCCTGGCGCGAGTACTTCGACCGGTTGCAGGTGCTGCCGGGCGCGGCGAGCAAGGACGTCGCGCGCGCCCCGATCGAGCAGTCCTTCGTGGAGCGGGCAAGGAGCGGGCGGCTCGCCGGCGGGCGCGAAGCGCCCGAGACGGAGCTCGCGCACGAGCGGCTGCAGGTCGCCGCGCTCCTGCTGGTCACGGCGTACCGCATCTCCGGGGCGCGCTGGGCGACGCTCGATCCGCTCAAGCGCATGCCGCGGCCTGCGGTGCCGGAGCTCGAGCCGGCGTACTACGACCTGACCGAGGCCGACCTCGACCGCACCGTCAACGCGGGATCCTTCGTCGGAGTGGAGCGCACCCGCCTGCGCACGCTCGTGCAGGCGCTGCGCGACACGTACTGCCGCAACATCGGCTTCGAGTACATGTTCGTGAGCGAGCGGGAGCAGCGGCAGTGGATCCAGGAGCGCATCGAGCCGGTGCGCGCGCAGCCCCAGCTCACGGACACCGAGCGGCGCCGCATCTTGCAAAAGCTCACCGAGGCCGAGCAGCTGGAGCGCTACCTGCACACCCGCTACGTGGGTCAGAAGCGTTTCTCGCTCGAGGGCGGCGAGTCGCTCATCCCCGCGATCGACGAGCTCATCCAGCGGGCCGGCGCCGCCGGCGTGCAGGAGATCGTGATCGGAATGGCGCACCGGGGCCGCCTCAACGTGCTCGTCAACGTGCTCGGAAAGTCGCCGCAGGACTTGTTCATGGAGTTCGAGGGTCGCAAAGCGCACGAGCTGCCATCGGGCGACGTCAAGTACCACATGGGTTTTTCCTCCGACCTGTCGACGCCGGGCGGGCCGCTGCACATCTCGCTGGCGTTCAATCCGTCGCACCTCGAAATCGTCGACCCGGTCGTGGAGGGATCGGTGCGGGCGCGCCAGCGCCGGCGCGACGACAAGACCGGCGACCAGGTGCTGCCGGTGCTGGTGCACGGGGACGCCGCCTTCGCCGGCCAGGGCGTGGTCATGGAGACGCTCAACCTTTCGGGCACGCGCGGCTATGGCACCGGCGGAACCGTGCATTTCATCGTCAATAACCAGATCGGGTTTACCACCTCGGATCCGCGCGATGCCCGCTCGACCATCTACTGCACCGACGTCGCGAAGATGGTCGAAGCGCCGATTTTCCACGTCAACGGCGACGATCCCGAAGCGGTGATTTTCGTGACGCGCCTCGCGCTCGATTTTCGGCAGCGTTTCCACAAAGACGTGGTGGTGGACCTGGTGTGCTTTCGGCGCCTCGGCCACAACGAGCAGGACGAGCCGTCGATCACGCAGCCGCTCATGTACAAGCGGATCGCCCAGCACCCCGGCACGCGGCGTCTGTACGCAGACAAGCTGGTTGCGCTCGGAACGGTCTCGCCAGAGGACCCGGAGGCGATGGTGCGCGCCTATCGCGCGGCGCTCGACGCCGGCCGACACACGCAGCCCCCCGTGATTTCCAACTTCAAGAGTCGCTACGCCGTCGACTGGACGCCCTTCCTCGGTCGTCCTTGGACCGACACCGCGGAGACGGCCGTGCCCGAAGCGGAGCTGCAGCGGCTCGCCGAACGTCTCACCACCGTGCCGGAGGGGTTCCGCCTGCACCCGACGGTGGCTCGGGTGGTCGAAGCGCGGCGCCGCATGGCCCGGGGCGAGCTGCCCGTCGACTGGGGCATGGCCGAGACGCTGGCCTATGCAACGCTGCTGGCCAACGGTTTCGATGTCCGGCTGTCGGGTCAAGATTCCGGGCGTGGCACTTTTGCGCACCGGCACGCGGTGTGGCACGACCAGGACCGGGAGCGCTGGGACCAGGGCAGCTACGTTCCGCTGCAGCACCTCGGGCGCGACGCAGGCAGCTTCGTCGTCATCGATTCGCTGCTCTCGGAGGAGGCGGTGCTCGCATTCGAATACGGGTACGCGACCGCGGAGCCCAACGCGCTTGTCGTCTGGGAGGCGCAGTTTGGCGATTTTGCGAACGGCGCACAGGTCGTGATCGACCAATTCATCGCCTCGGGCGAGGCCAAGTGGGGCCGCGCCTGCGGCCTGGTGATGCTGCTGCCGCACGGTTACGAGGGCCAGGGACCCGAGCACAGCTCGGCGCGTCTCGAGCGCTACATGCAGCTTTGCGCCGAGTACAACATGCAGGTGTGCGTGCCGTCGAACGCGGGGCAGATCTTCCACCTGTTGCGGCGCCAGATGCTGAGGCCCTTCCGTAAGCCTCTCGTCGTGTTCACGCCGAAGTCGCTGCTGCGCGCGCGCGAGGCGTCGGTGCCGCTCGCTGAACTGGCGAGCGGAGGCTTCCGCACCGTCATCGGCGATGCGGACGTGCCCGATGCGGCGAAAATCCGACGCGTGCTCGTTTGCTGCGGCAAGGTCTACTACGAGCTCGCCGCGCGGCGGCACGAACTCGGCCGCGACGATGTTGCGATCGTCCGCATCGAGCAGCTCTATCCCTTCCCGCACGCGCACTGCGCCGAGGAGCTCGGTCGCTACCGCCGCGCAAAGGAGGTGCTCTGGTGCCAGGAGGAACCGGGCAACCAGGGGGCGTGGCACCGCATCCAGCATTACCTGCTGCGACACATGCGGCCGGACCAGCGGCTGAGTTACGCGCTGCGACCCTCGTCCTCCTCGCCCGCGGTCGGCTACTACGCGCTGCACCTCAAGCAGCAGAAGGAACTGGTCGACGCGGCGTTCCGCGAGGCGCTCGCACCGGAGCAGTGCCTGTGGCCGCCGCGCCGCCGCACGGGAGGACCGGATGCTCGTTGAGGTGCGCGTACCGCAGCTGTCGGAGTCGGTCGCCGAGGCGACGCTGCTCGATTGGAAGAAAAAAGAAGGCGAGCGTGTCGCCCGCGACGAGAACCTGATCGAGATCGAGACCGACAAAGTGGTCATGGAACTTCCTGCGCCTGCCGACGGGGTGCTCGTCAAGGTTCACAAGCGCAGCCGCGAGCCGGTCGTGTCGGGCGAACTGATCGCGACCATCGACACCGAGGCGGCGCCCGCCGCGGAGCCCCTGCCCGCACCGCGCTCGGCGGAGGCGCACCCGCCGACCGAGACGCCGGCCCCAGTGCGCAGCGCGCCGCCCGTGATGCCCGCGGCGGCCAAGCTCGCCGCCGAGTCGGGCCTCGACACGTCGAAGATCCAGGGCTCCGGACGCGGGGGGCGGGTCACCAAGGGCGACGTCCTTGCGCAGATCGCGCAGCCCGCCTCGTACGCCGCGCCGGCGGCCCGCGCCACGGCGCCGCAGGCCGCGCCGGAGGCGACTTTGCCTCAGCCGCCAGCGGTCGATATCGAGCGGGTGACCGGGATGCGGCCCGAACAGCGCGTACCGATGTCGCGCCTGCGGCAGCGTGTGGCCGAGCGTTTGGTCCAGTCTCAGCGCACGGCCGCGATCCTCACCACCTTCAACGAGGTGAACATGCAGCCGGTGCTCGAGTTGCGGCGGCGCCACCAAGAGCGCTTCGAGAAAGAGCACGGCGTGCGGCTCGGTCTCATGTCTTTTTTCGTCAAGGCGGCGGTGCACGCGCTCAAGCGCTTTCCGGTGGTCAACGCCTCGGTCGACGCAACGGATATCGTCTACCACGGCTACTTCGACATCGGCATCGCGGTGGCCAGCCCCCGCGGCCTGGTGGTGCCCATCCTGCGCGACGCGGACCGGATGAGCTACGCGGAAATCGAGCGTACGATCGCCGACTTCTCGCACCGGGCGCAGGAGGGCAAGCTCGCGATCGAGGAGCTGACCGGCGGCACGTTCTCGATCTCCAACGGCGGTGTTTTCGGTTCGATGCTGTCGACACCCATCATCAATCCGCCGCAGTCAGCGATCCTGGGGGTGCACGCGGTCAAGGACCGGCCGGTGGTCGAAAACGGTGAAATCGTGATCCGGCCCATGAATTACCTTGCCCTTTCCTACGATCACCGCATCATCGACGGGCGCGACGCGGTGCTGTTCCTGGTCGCGGTCAAGGAGGCGCTGGAGGATCCGACGCGCCTTCTGCTGGAGCTCTGAACCATGGCCGAACGCTACGACGTCGTCGTGCTCGGGGCCGGGCCGGCCGGCTACGTGGCCGCCATCCGCAGCGCGCAGCTCGGCTTGTCGGTGGCGTGCGTCGACCGCTGGCGTACGCCGAGCGGCGAGTACGCGCTCGGCGGAACCTGTCTCCACGTCGGCTGCATTCCGTCGAAGGCGCTGCTCGAATCCTCGGAGCACTATGAGCGGGCGCGCCACCGCCTCGCCGCGCACGGCGTTTCGGTCGGCGAGGTGAGCTTCGACCTGGCGGTGATGCAGGCGCGCAAGGAGGCGATCGTGCGTCGCATGGGCCGGGGCATCGCCGCGCTGTTTCGCAAGCACGGCGTTGCGTGGATCCCGGGCCACGGGCGATTTGTCGCGGGCGGTACGACCTGGAAGCTCGCAGTGACGGGCGAGGGCGGAACACGGGAACTCGAGGCGACCCACGTCATCGTCGCCACCGGCTCGACCGCGCGGCGGCTACCGGACGTCGAGGTGGACAACCGTATCGTCTGCGACAACGAGGGCGGGCTCGCCTTCGAGCGGGTGCCCGAGCGGCTAGGGGTGATCGGTGCCGGTGTCATTGGGCTCGAGTTGGGCAGCGTCTGGCGCCGCCTCGGCGCGCGCGTGACGCTGCTCGAGGCGCTGCCGACTTTTTTGCCCGCCGCCGACGAATCGGTCGCGCAAGAGGCATGGCGCCTGTTCACCGGTGCCCAGGGTCTGCACATCGAGCTCGGCGTGCGCGTCGAATCGGTCGTGCGCAGCCGCGAGGCCGCCACGGTCCGATACCGGCGCGCCGACGGAAGCGCTGCGGAACTCGCGTGCGACCGTCTGATCGTTGCGGTCGGTCGCCAGCCGGCGAGCGAAGGATTGGGCGCCGAGGCGGTCGGCCTCGCGATCGACGCGCAAGGGTTCATCGAGGTGGACAAGAACTGTCGCAGCAATCTGCCACGGGTGTACGCGATCGGAGACGTGGTGCGCGGACCCATGCTCGCGCACAAGGGCGAGGAGGAGGGCATCATGGTGGCCGAGATCATCGCGGGTCAGCACGGGCACGTGAACTACGACGCGATCCCGTGGGTGATGTACACCATGCCGGAGATCGCGTGGGTCGGCGCCACCGAGCAGGAGCTGCGCACGCAGGGGATCGCCTACCGCGCGGGTCGCTTCCCCTTCGCGTACAACGGCCGGGCGCTTGGCCGCGACGACGTCGAGGGCTTTGTCAAGATCCTCGCCGACGCGGTGACCGACCGTATCCTGGGCGTGCACGCGATCGGCGCCCTCGCTTCGGAGCTGATCGCCGAGGCCGTACTGGCGATCGAGTTCGGTGCCTCGTCCGAGGACCTTGGCCGCATCTGTCACGCGCATCCGTCTATGTCCGAGGTCATGCGCGAGGCGGCCCTTGCGCTCGCCGGCCGCAGCCTGAACGGCTGATCGGGACGGGCGGGGTCTCCCACGAAGGGGGGGCGATGGCGCTCGGTGGGCAGGAGAGAAGTTCTGCGCCGGCGACTGCGGTCGCGGCGGCGCCGAGCGCGGGGTCAAGCGACGTCGTCACGGAGTATCGGCAAAGCCTTGCGCGCCGCGGTTTCGTCGCCGACGCTGCCCAAGTGCGCGCGGTCGAGCGGCTACAGCGGTTGTACGAGGAGTGGTGCGCGTACAAGGCGAAGCGCCGCAGTGCGCTGCGCCGCCTGCTCGTGCATCCCCCGCTGCCGAAGGGCGTTTACCTCTGGGGGCCGGTCGGACGAGGCAAAAGCTTCCTCATGGATGCCTTTTACCGATGCGTGCCTCTTGTGCGCAAGCGCCGCGTGCACTTCCACCACTTCCTGCGCGAACTGCACCGTGAGCTTGACGAACTCAAGGGAACCGAGGACCCTGTCGCGGCGGCGGCTGCGCGAGCGGCGCGGCGCTGGCGGCTGGTCTGTTTCGACGAGTTCCACGTGCACGACATTGCCGACGCGATGATTCTGGGCCGCTACCTGCGCGAGGCGATGGACGAGGGCGTGCAATTCGTGATGACGAGCAACGTGGCGCCGCAAGCGCTCTACGCCGACGGCCTGCAGCGGGAGCGTTTCCTGCCGGCGATCGAGCTGCTCGAGTCGCGGCTCGACGTGCTCGAGGTGGACGGTGGCATCGACTACCGTCGCTCGGCGATGGCGCGCGTGCGCGTCTACCACACGCCGGCGGACGAAACGGCGGAAAGGGAACTGGCGAAGGTGTTCGACGCTCTGCGCGACGTCGAGGACGAGCACCACGCGCTCGACGTGGAAGGGCGGGGCATCGCGTATCGGCGTCGTGCGGGTGGCGTGGTGTGGTTCGATTTTGCGACCCTGTGCGGCGGGCCGCGCTCGTACGCCGACTACGTCGACCTCGCCCGACGCTTCCACACCGTGCTGCTGTCCGGTGTGCCGCGCTTTGCGGCGAAGGACGCCGACGCTGCGCGGCGCTTCACCTGGCTGGTCGACGTTTTCTACGATACACGCGTGAAGCTGATCGCGTCGGCGCAGGCGGAACCCGAAGCGCTGTGTGCGGAGGCGGCGCCCGCCGGCTTCGAGCGCACGGTCAGCCGGCTGCACGAGATGCAGTCGGCGGCGTACCTGCGCAGCGAGCGCGTGCGACCGTAGGGGACGGGAGAAAAGGGGGCACCGTGGAACGATTCAAGGCGTTTCGCTTGCGCGAGGTGGAGCGCAGGATCGAGGCCGGTTTCGTCGACTGCGCGCTCGCGGAGCTCGACCCTGGCGATGTCGTCGTCCGCGTCGCCTACAGCGACGTCAATTACAAGGACGCGCTCGCCGCCACCGGCAAGGGCCGCATTCTCATGCGCCCGACGTGCATCGGCGGCATCGATTTTGCCGGGACGGTCGTTACATCGAGCGACGCCCGTTTCGCCAAAGGGGATGCGGTGCTCGCGACCGGTTACGACCTCGGGGTCAAGCACGACGGCGGCTATGCCGCGTACGCACGGGTGCCCGGAGACTGGCTGGTGAAGCTGCCCCCGGGCCTTTCGCTGTGGGAGGCGATGGCGCTCGGCACGGCGGGCTTCACCGCCGGCCTGGCGATCGTGCGCATGGAGGCGAACGGGCTTGCGCCGGGCAACGGACCGGTCATCGTGACGGGCGCGACCGGTGGCGTCGGTTCGCTCGCCATCGCGGCACTTGGCCGACTCGGCTACGAGGTCGTCGCCCTCACCGGCAAGGCCGACGCTCGGCCATACCTCGAGCGGCTGGGGGCGCGGGAGGTGCGCCTGCGAGGCGACCTGGATTTGTCGAAAATCAAACCGCTCGAGCGCGCCACCTGGGCCGGAGCGGTGGACAATCTGGGCGGCGAGGTGCTCGCGTGGATCGCGAGCACGATGAAGCCGGCGGGCACGATCGCGGCCGTGGGGCTAGCGGCGAGCATGGACCTGCATACGACGGTTGCGCCTTTTATCCTGCGCGGCGTGTCTCTGCTTGGGATCGATTCGGTGTCCTGCCCGATGCCGCTGCGCGAGACGGTGTGGCGGCGGCTGGCAACCGACCTGCGACCGCCGCAGCTTGCCGAGATCGCGCGCACCGTGCCGTTTGAGGCGTTGCCCGACCAGTTCGCCGCCTTCATCGAGGGCCGTGTGCGGGGCCGCATCGTCGTGGACCTCAACCCCTGAAGGGGGTGGAAGGCGGCACGGCGGAACCGTTAACGGGAGGAGCGTCCAGCCATGGGAAGCTATCGCGAATTTCATCGTCGCTCGATTGAGACGCGCGAAGCGTTCTGGAGCGAGGAGGCGAAGCGGGTACACTGGCACCGGCCGTTCCGGCAGGTGCTCGATTCCGCGCGGCCGCTCTTTGCGCGCTGGTTCGTCGGCGGCGAGACCAATCTGTGCTACAACGCGGTGGATCGACATCTGGCAGCGCGCGGCGACCAGCCCGCACTCATCTGGATTTCCACCGAAGTCGATGCGCGCCGCGTCTATACGTACCGCGAACTGCACGTCGAAGTGCAGCGTGTCGCGGCGATGATGCGTACGCTCGGCGTGCGCAACGGCGACCGCGTGATCATTTACATGCCGATGGTGCCCGAGGCGTGCTTCGCGATGCTCGCCTGCGCACGCATCGGAGCGGTGCATTCGGTGGTGTTCGGCGGCTTCGCCGCCGCCAGCCTCGCTGCGCGCATCGACGATGCGCGGCCGGCGCTGCTCGTCACCGCCGACGGCGGAAGCCGCATGGGCAAGCCGGTGCTCTACAAGGCGCTGGTCGACGAGGCGTTGGGCATCGCTCAGTCCCCGCCGGCCAAGGTGCTCATCCTACGGCGGGGGTTCGATCCGGATATGCCGTTGCGCCCCGGGCGCGACGTCGACTGGCAGACGCTCTCCGCGCAGCACGCGGTGGTCGATGTACCCTGTGTCTGGCTCGAATCGAGCGAGCCCTCCTACATTCTCTACACCTCCGGAACCACGGGGCGACCGAAAGGCGTGCAACGCGACGTAGGCGGCTACGCGGTGGCGCTTGCTGCGTCGATGCAGCACATCTACTGCGGCCATGCGGGCGAGACGATGTTCACGACCTCGGACATCGGCTGGGTGGTCGGCCACTCGTACATCGTCTACGGTCCGCTCATCGCCGGCATGGCGACCGTCATGTACGAGGGCGTTCCGGTGCGGCCGGACGCCGGCATCTGGTGGAAGATCGTCCAGGACGAGCGCGTGACGGTGATGTTCTCGGCACCGACCGCGATCCGCGTATTGAAGAAGCACGATCCCGCATTTCTGCGCAAATACGATCTGTCGTCGCTCCGCCATCTTTTCCTCGCGGGCGAGCCGCTCGACGAGCCGACCCACCGCTGGATCGCCGATGGCCTCGCAAAACCCGTCTACGATCATTACTGGCAGACCGAATCCGGCTGGCCGATCCTGGGGCCCCTGCCGGGTGTCGAAAAAACCCCGGTCAAATACGGCAGTCCCTCATTCCCCGTTTTCGGCTACGACTTGCGGCTGTTGCGCGAGGCCGACGCGACGGAGGTCGCGCCAGGCGAGAAAGGGGTGGTGGCCATCGAACCGCCCTTGCCGCCCGGCTTCATGAGCACAATCTGGGGCGACGACGAGCGCTTCGTGAAGACCTATTTTTCGATCTTCGCAGGACGCCAGGTGTACTCGACCTTCGACTGGGGGATCCGCGACGAAGACGGGTACTGGTTCATCCTTGGACGCACGGACGACGTCATCAACGTCGCAGGACACCGCCTCGGCACGCGCGAGATCGAGGAGGCGGTCAACATGCATCCGGCGATCGCCGAGTGTGCGGTGGTCGGTGTTGCCGATCCACTCAAGGGCCAGATGCCGCTCGCCTTCGCCGTAACCAAAGACGCGACGGCGGTCGCGACGGCCGAGGGCCGGCGCACGCTCGAGCGCGAGGTCATGGACACCGTCGACCGCCAGCTCGGCGCGATCGCGCGGCCGAAGGCCGTTTATTTTGTGACCCTGTTGCCGAAGACGCGCTCGGGCAAGACGCTGCGCCGCTCGATCCAGGCACTGGCCGAGGGCCGCGACGCCGGCGATCTGACCACGATCGAAGATCCCTCCGCGCTGCAGCAGATCCGAGATGCGCTGGCGGGCGGGCACTAGGGACTGGCTCGCCGGCGCGCACGCGTGCGCGAAACGCTCCGCGGTCCGACCGCCTAAAGCGGGGGCACTGCGCAGGATCGCCCGATCCGAGGTACGCAGCTGCCCGTAGGGGTAAAGGAAGTTCAGCCGTGTACCCGCGCCGCTTCTAGCCGCTTGACGCCGACGCCGCAGGCGATCGCCCCGGCGGCGAAGAGGGCGACACCGGTTGCGAACGCGGCCCAGCCGAGGCGGCCGACGAGGGCGGCGAGTGCGACCGGCGCGAGAAGCTGCGCAAGCTGCGAGCCCTGCATCACGAGGCCGTTCGTCGCACCGACGTGGTGCGGACTGCGCGCGAGCACCGGTACGCCAGAGAAAATGGCGGCCGGGATCATGCCGAGCACGGCCGAGTACAGCAGTAGGGCGACAAAGCGGAGCCCGGTCGGCAGCGCCGGGGCGAACATGAGTGCCGTCAGGATCGCCCCCGCGGTCGCCGCCGCGACGATGACGTTGCCGCGCACCAGGCCGCGCGCGATGAGCCATCCGCCCGCGAGGTTGCCGGGTATGTTGGCGAGCACGTAGAGCGCGGCGACGGCAGCTGCGCGCGCCGCGTCGGCACCCAGCTCTTCGCTGACGTAGGTGGGGAGCCAGATCATGACTGAGGTCCACTGGGCGACGTAGCAAGCAAAGAGCGCTGTGAGTACCTGCCCGCCCGGAGAGCCAAACGCTTCGCGAGCAAGGCGCAGGCTGCCGCTCGCGTGAGGCGCGGAGCGGGGTACGTAACGCGCCGCCAGCCAAGCGCCGATGGCGGCGAGCAGCGCAAGCGCCGTCCACAGGCCGCGCCAGCCGAGGTGCGGCAGGATGAAGGCGGCGGCGGCGAGCGCGAGCGTCGCGCCGGTGGGCATGTACGTACTCCAGAGGGCGAGCGCCCGCGCGCGGTCGGCGGCTGCAGGCGCGGCTAAAGCGACGAGCACCGGGGCGGCCGCCGCGACGACGATGAAGCCCGCGCCTTCGGCAAAGCGCGCTGCCAGCAGCGCCCCGTAACCGGTCGAGGTGGCGCCGGCGAGCCCGCCAACCGCAAGGAGCAGCAAACCCGCCACGGCGAGCCGCTGCTGACCCCAGCGGTCGCAGGCCACGCCAGCGGCGAGCCCCGCCACCCCTCCGATCAGGTTGAACAGCGTGGCGACCAGCCCAACCTCAACCAGGCTGAGCGACATCTCCTCGCGCACGAGCGGTAAGCTGGGCGGCGCCTTGCCGATCGCCGCGCCCGCGGCGACGCCGCCCGCAAAGGTCGCCCAGACCGCGCCCCAGCGGGTGGGGCTCAGGCTGCCGCTACCGGCAGTTTCAGCTCGACGATCTTGCGCCGCCACTCGGCCGGACCACGCTCGTGTATCGATTCACCGTTTGCGTCCACGGCGACGGTGACCGGCATGTCCTGTACCTCGAACTCGTAGATCGCTTCCATGCCGAGATCTTCGAATGCGACGCGGCGCGCCGCGCGGATCGCCCGGGCGACGAGGTAAGCAGCCCCGCCGACAGCGATCAGGTACGCGGCGCGGTGGCGGCGGATCGCCTCGATCGCCGCGCGCCCTCGCTCCGCCTTGCCGATCATCGCAAGGAGTCCGGTGTGCGCAAGCATCGTCTCGGTGAATGTGTCCATCCGCGTCGCGGTAGTCGGGCCGGCTGGACCGACCACCTCGTCGCGCACGGGGTCGACGGGCCCGACGTAGTAAATGACACGATTGCGGAAGTCGACCGGCAGCGGCTCGCCGCGTCGGATCATTTCCACGAGCCGGCGGTGCGCCGCGTCGCGGCCGGTGAGGAGGCGGCCGCTGAGGAGCAGCGTCTGGCCCGGCCTCCACGAGGCCACCTCCTCGCGCGTGAGCGTCTCGAGCGAGACACGCCGGGCCTCGGGCGCGGGCGCCCAGTCGATCGCCGGCCAGTCCTCGAGCGAGGGGGGATCGAAGTGCGCAGGTCCTGTGCCGTCGAGCACGAAGTGCGCGTGGCGTGTCGCCGCGCAGTTCGGAATGAGCGCGACGGGCAGGTTCGCCGCATGCGTGGGGTAGGTGCGGATCTTGACGTCGAGTACGGTCGAGAGACCGCCGAGACCCTGGGCGCCGATTCCAAGCGCGTTCACTTTGTCGTAGAGGTCGATACGTAGCGCTTCGAGCCGGTCGCGAGGCCCGCGCGCCTTGAGCTCGGCCATGTCGATCGGATCGAGCAGCGCCTGCTTGGCGAGCAGCATCGCTTTTTCCGCGGTGCCGCCGATGCCAAGGCCGAGGATTCCTGGAGGGCACCAGCCCGCCCCCATCCCCGGCACGGTCGCGAGCACCCAGTCAACGATCGAGTCCGAAGGGTTGAGCATGGCAAAGCGCGCCTTGCCTTCCGACCCACCTCCCTTGGCGGCGACGTACACGTCGACCTTGTCGCCGGGAACAAGCTCCGTGTAGACGACCGCCGGCGTGTTGTCGCGCGTATTGCGCCGCTCGAACAGCGGGTCGTCCAGGATGGAGGCGCGCAGCGGATTGTCCGGGTGTAGATACGCCCGGCGTACGCCCTCGTTCACCGCCGCCTCAAGGCCGCGGTCAAAACCTTCGAGCTGGACCTCGAGACCGATGCGCAGGAAGACGTTGACGATGCCCGTGTCTTGACAGATCGGGCGTCGGCCGAGTGCGCACAGGCGCGAGTTGGCGAGAATCTGCGCGATCGCGTCCTTAGCCGCGGGCGAAACCTCCCGTTCGTAGGCGCGCGCGAGCGCCCGGAGATAATCGCGCGGGTGGTAGTACGAAATGAACTGCAGTGCATCGGCGATGCTCTGCACGAGATGTTCGGCGCGCACGGTACTCATGCGACGCTTTCCTACGATGCCTCTGTCCGGCCGTGCCCCGCACCCTGCGGGATCGAGCGACGAAAAGGGGGGTCGCTGACGCGCCCGGTGCCGCTTGCAAGGTCACGCGCCGCATCTCGCGTGCGGGCGCAAGATGCCGCGGGTAAGAACCGACGGCGCCCGGCGTAGCGCTGGCAGGGGCAAAGGACAGGCATGTAAAGGAGAAAAATTACAGATTAGCACGAGGCGGCCCGCCCGCGCCCGATCGTGTCGTGCGACTAATTGATCCACATCGACGAAATTCCTGCGGGGAGGCGCTACACTATAATGCTGCCGTAAGGCTGGCCGTCGAGGCTTTGCGGCGCGGTAGCGTCTGTCCTCAGCGAGGGGGGATTGTGTATGACGAGCGCGATTGAATCGGTCCTCCACGAGACACGGCGTTTTCCGCCCTCGGCGGAATTCGTCAGCCGGGCGAACGTCTCCGGATTGGCCGCATACCAGGCGCTTTGCCGGGAGGCCGAGCGCGATCCTCTGGACTTTTGGGGACGCCTTGCGCGCGAGACGCTCGCGTGGCACCGGCCGTTTACCCAAGTGCTCGACGAGTCGAACGCTCCTTTTTACCGCTGGTTCTACGACGGGGAACTGAACGCCTCCTACAACTGCTTGGACCGGCACCTCGCCACCCAGCCGGACAAGACCGCCATCGTGTTCGAGGCTGACGATGGCAAGGTGGCGCGCATCAGCTACCGTGACCTGCACCGCCGCGTGTGCCAGTTCGCGAACGCGCTGCGCGCCGACGGGGTGAAGCCGGGCGACCGAGTGCTCGTTTACATGCCGATGTCGATCGAGGTGATCGTCGCCATGCAGGCGTGCGCGCGCATCGGGGCGACGCACTCGGTCGTGTTTGGCGGCTTTTCAGCGAAGAGCCTGCAGGAAAGGATCGTCGACGCCGGAGCAACGGTCGTCCTTACCGCCGACGGTCAGTTCCGCGGCGGGCGCGAGATTCCGCTCAAACCGGTGGTGGACGAAGCCTTCGCAATGGGGGACTGCGAGAGCGTACGCACGGTGGTGGTGTACCGGCGTACCGGCACGGCGGTGCCGATGGCCGCACCGCGCGACAGGTGGTGGCACGACTTCGTATCCGGTCATGGCGACACTTGTGAACCGGTGTGGGTCAACGCCGAGCACCCGCTCTTCATCCTCTACACCTCGGGTTCCACGGGCAAGCCGAAAGGAGTGCAGCACTCGACGGGCGGTTACTTGCTGATGACTGCGCTCACGATGAAGTGGGTGTTCGATTACAAGCCGTCGGACCTGTTCTGGTGCACCGCCGACGTGGGGTGGGTGACCGGGCACTCGTACATCTGTTACGGGCCGCTCGCGGTAGGGGCGACGGTGCTCATGTTCGAAGGCGTGCCGACGTATCCCGACGCCGGTCGTTTCTGGCGCATGATCCAGGACCACAAGGTGACGGTCTTCTATACCGCGCCGACAGCGATCCGCTCGCTCATCAAGGCCGGTCCGGACGAGCCCAGGAAGTACGACCTTTCCTCGTTGAGGTTGCTGGGCACGGTGGGCGAGCCGATCAACCCTGAAGCGTGGATGTGGTACCACCAGACGGTGGGCGGCGGGGGCTGCCCGGTCGTCGATACCTGGTGGCAGACAGAGACGGGGGCGCACATGATCACGCCTTTACCCGGCGTGCACGCGCTCAAGCCGGGTTCGTGCATGGCGCCGCTACCGGGCATCGCCGTGGACATCGTCGACGAAACAGGGCAGTCGGTCGGTCGCGGCAAAGGCGGGCTGTTGGTCATCAAGCGGCCGTGGCCGTCGATGATTCGCACCATCTGGGGCGACCCCGAGCGCTTCCGCAAGCAGTACTACCCCGAAGACTTCAAGGGGCGCTATTACCTTGCCGGCGACGGTGCAAGCTACGACGAGGACGGCAACATCACCGTCGTAGGCCGCATCGACGACGTGCTCAACGTGTCCGGCCATCGCCTGGGCACGATGGAGGTTGAGTCGGCGCTTGTTGCGAACTCGCACTTGGTCGCTGAGGCGGCGGTCGTCGGCCGCCCCGACGAGATCACGGGCGAGGCGATCGTCGCCTTCGTCGTGACCAAGGGACCACGGCCGACGGGCGAAGAGGCCAAGCGCGTGGCCGAGGAGCTACGCCAATGGGTCGCAAAAGAGATCGGGCCGATCGCGAAGCCGAAGGACATCCGCTTCGGGGACAACTTGCCGAAGACGCGCTCAGGGAAGATCATGCGCCGGCTTTTGCGAGCGGTCGCGCGCGGGGAAGAGATCAAGCAAGACGTCTCGACCCTGGAAAACCCGGCGATCCTCGAGCAGCTCAAGCAGGTAAGCTGAAGCGACGGCGCCGCGCGCCCCCGAGGGGAGGCGGCGCGAAGGCGCGCGCGGTGCGCGGAGGAGCGCAATGAATGGCGATGACCGCAGGGGCGAGCGGCTGGTCGCGCTCTTCCTGCTGGGAGGGGCGCTGTTCAACTTTCCCCTGCTCGCTTTGTTCAACGCGCCGGTGCTCGTCTTCGGCGTGCCGCTCCTTTACGGGTACCTTTTCGGTGCCTGGGCGGTGCTGATCGGGCTGCTCGTGCTGGCGATCGAGCGCCGGCGCTAGCCGCCATGCTGCAGGGCTGGGTGGTCGTCACGGTCTCGGTGGCGTACCTCGCCCTGCTCTTTGCCATCGCGTATTACGCAGACCGGCGGGCGGACGCGGGCCGGTCGGTGATCGCAAATCCGTACATCTACGCCTTGTCGCTCGCCGTGTACATGACCGCGTGGACGTTCTACGGGTCGGTGGGACGGGCGGCGAGCGACGGCGTCGGCTTCCTGCCGATCTACATCGGCCCGACCTTGATGGTCGCGCTCTGGTGGGTCGTCATGCGCAAGATCCTGCGCATCTCGAAGGAGCACCGCATCACCTCGCTCGCTGACTTTATCGCCTCGCGTTACGGAAAGAGCGCGCTGCTCGGAGGTGTCGTGACGGTGACGGCGGTGATCGTCATCGTGCCGTACATCTCCCTGCAGTTGAAGGCGGTGTCGAACACCTTCCAGCTGGTGCTGAATTACCCGGAGATCGTGATGCCGGCCAAAGCGGGCGCGGTGCCGCTCTATCGGGACACGGCGCTGTGGGTGGCGCTTGCGTTGGCGCTGTTCACGATCCTGTTCGGTACGCGGCACTTGTACGCGACCGAGCACCACGAGGGGATGGTCGCCGCGATCGCCTTCGAGTCGCTCGTGAAGCTGCTCGCGTTCCTCGCGGTCGGCGCATTCGTGACTTTCGTCGTATTCGACGGCTTCGGCGACATCTTCGGCCGCGCAGCCGCGGAGCCGGCGCTCGCGGCGCTGCTTGGACCCTTTGAGAGCGTCGCCGGCAGTTACGCGACCTGGGCGTGGCTGACCGTGCTTTCGATGCTCGCCATCCTGTTTTTGCCGCGCCAGTTCCAGGTCACGGTGATCGAGAACGTCGATGAGAGGCATCTCGCCAAAGCGATCTGGCTCTTTCCGCTCTACATGTTTGCGATCAACGTCTTCGTGCTACCGCTCGCCTTTGCCGGGCGGCTGCTTTTTGCGGGCACGGGCGTCGATGCCGACACCTACGTGCTCACCATCCCCATGGTGCAGAAGGCCGAGGCGCTGGCCCTGTTCGTGTTCCTCGGCGGCCTGTCCGCGGCGACCGGCATGGTGATCGTCGAGACGATCGCCCTGTCAACCATGGTGTGCAACGATCTGGTGATGCCGGTGCTCCTGCGCATGAAGCGGCTGCGGCTGCACCAGCGCGCGGACCTCACGGGCCTGCTGCTCGGGATCCGCCGGGGTGCCATTCTTGGCATCCTGCTGCTCGGCTATCTCTATTTTCACCTTGCGGGGGAGGCGTACGCGCTCGTCTCGATCGGACTCATCTCGTTCGCGGGCGTGGCGCAGTTCGCGCCGGCGGCGCTGGGCGGCATCTTCTGGAAGGGGGCGACGCGCAACGGTGCGCTCGCCGGGCTTGCCGGCGGCTTCGGCGTGTGGGCGTACACGCTGCTGCTGCCCGCGTTCGCCCGCTCGGGGTGGCTGCCGGTGTCGCTGCTCGAGACCGGACCGGCCGGCGTGACCTGGTTGCGGCCCGTCGCGCTGTTTGGCCTCGAGGGGCTGGATCCGATCACGCACGCCATGATCTGGAGCATGATTGCCAACGTCGGCGCCTACGTGGCCGTGTCCCTGCTCGGAACGCCAAGTGCGGAAGAACACCGCCAGGCGAACCTGTTTGTCGATGTCTACCGCCGCGCGGGCGAGGGCACGGGAGCCCGCCTCTGGCGCGGTACGGCCTCGGCCGAGGACCTCTTCGCGCTGCTTGCCCGTTTTCTCGGCGTCGCCGCGGCGCAAGCGACCTTCCGGGCGCTCGCGCAAGAGCGCGGACGCGATTGGCCCCGGGAACCGCTGGAGGCGGATGCGGAAATGGTCGAACGGGTCGAGACGCGGTTGGCGAGTGCGATCGGCGCTTCCTCTGCGCGCATCATGATCGCATCGGCGGCAAAGGAGGAAGCGCTGTCGCTGGAGGAGGTGCGGCGGCTTCTCGACGAGGCCTCGCAGGTGGTCGTCTACAGCCACCAGCTCGAACAGAAATCGCGCGAGCTCGAGCGCACGAGCGCGGAGCTGCGGGCGGCGAACGAGCGCCTGAAAGAGCTCGACCGGCTCAAGGACGACTTTTTGTCCACGGTGACGCACGAACTGCGCACGCCGCTCACGTCGATCCGCGCCTTCACCGAGATCCTCGCTCAAGATCCGCGCATCGAACTCGCGCAGCGGCGACGCTTCCTTGGTATTGTCGCCAGGGAGGCCGAACGCCTGACACGGCTGATCAACCAGGTGCTCGACGTCGCCAAGATCGAATCCGGGCGGGCGGAGTGGAATCCGACCGAAGTCGACCTGCGCGAACTCGTCGAGGAGACGACTTCAGCGATGAGCCAGGTGTTCGAAGAAAGGGGGGTGGGGGTGGTGCTGGACTTGCCGCCGCAGGTGCCGAAGGTGCACGCCGACGCCGATCGGATCATCCAGGTGCTGCTCAACCTGCTGTCGAACGCGGCGAAGTTCTGCGAGCCCGGGCGGGGCGAGATTCACGTCGCGCTCGTCGACGAGGGCACGCAGCTGCGGGTCGAAGTGCGCGATAACGGCCCGGGCATCGATCCGACGCACCAGCGCGCCATCTTCGACAAGTTTGTGCAGGTCGGTGACGCGCTCACGGGCAAGCCGCAGGGCAGCGGTCTGGGGCTGTACATCAGCAAGCAGATCGTGGAGCACCACGGGGGTCGCATCTGGGTCGACAGCCGTCCCGGGACGGGCGCGAGTTTCTCCTTCACGTTGCCGGTCGTGGCGCGGCAGGACGCGCGGGAGGTTGCATGAGGAGGCGGATCCTGATCGTCGATGACGAACCCAACATCGTAACGGCGCTCGAGTACCTGCTGCAGCAGCGTGGCTACGATGTCTCGATCGCGCGCGACGGCGAGGAGGCGCTCGCCGCACTGGCACGCGGGCGGCCGGACCTCGTCTTGCTCGACGTCATGATGCCGAAGCTGAACGGCTACGAGGTGTGCCGGCGCATCCGGGAGCGCGAGGATTGGCGCGACGTGCGGGTGGTGATGCTCTCGGCCAAGGGGCGGGAAGCGGAGGTGCGCAAGGGCATGTCGCTCGGCGCGGATCTGTACGTCACTAAGCCGTTCTCGAACATGGATCTGGTTGCGCGGATCGAAACGCTGTTGGGGCAGGCTGCGGCCCGGCCGACGGAGCCGTGATGGGGCGGGCGAGGGTCTTCGTCTGGAGCATGGCGCTCGCGGTCGGAGTCGCAGCAACCGCTGCCGCGGGGCTTGCGGTGCTCGTTTCCGCGTTGCCCGAAATGGAGCGCGCCCGGCTGTGGTCGGCGCTTGGGGAGCAGGTGCCCCTTGCGATTTTTCTCGCGCTGCTCGTCGCCCTCACGAGCACCGCGGCGGCGCGCTGGTTCGTGAACGAGTACGTACACCCGGCGCTCGCCCTCGCAGAACAGATCGATGTGGTCCGCAGCGCGAATGGAGCCCTGCCGATCGCGACCGAGGGGGGCCGCGAGCTCGCTTGCGTGGCCGCGGCCGCGGGGCGCCTTGCCAGTGCGTACCGCGAGCTGCGCGCGGAACTCGACACGCGTGTCGCCGACGCGGCGCGACGCTTGGAAGAGGAACGGAACCGCCTGGCCGCGCTCATGGCCGAACTGTCGAGCGGCGTCGTCGTCTGCAGCGCCGACGGCCGGATCCTGCTCTACAACGAACAGGCGCGCAGGCTCTTTGCTTCGGCTGGCGCCGCCCCGCCCCTTGGCCTCGGCCGCTCGATATTCGCTTTCATCGACCGAGAACACCTCGTGCACGCGCTCGAAAAACTCCGCTTTAGTCTGCGGCCGGGCGCCGCCCCCCCCGTGTCGCATTTCGTCGTGACGGCTGGTGGCGGACGGCTGCTAAGGATTCGCGCCGCGCCTGTTTTCGAGGGCGAGCAGGTCGCGGGCACGGTCCTGACGTTCGACGATGTCACGGCGGTGCACGAAGGCGAGGTTGCGCGCCGCCTCCTGCTCGAGGCGATCGCGCGCGGGGCGCGGGCGCGGGTCGCGGCCCTGCGGGCCGCTGCGGAGAACCTGAGTGCCTTTCCGGACATGGAACCGGAACGGCGGGGACAGTTCATCGGCATCGTCGCGACCGAGGCCGGCCGCCTCAGCGAGGAACTCGAGCGGGCGCTGCGCGCCTACGCCGACGCGCTCAAGGCGGCGATCACGCTCGAGGACATGGCCGCTGCGGACCTGCTCGCGCTCGCGGCTCGGCGTCTCGCGTCCTCGCTCGGCCTGGGCGTCGAGGTCGGCCCGGTGGAAGAGGGGCTGTGGTTGCGCGTCGACAGCTATGCGCTCACCGGCGCGTTTCTTTTTCTCGCCGCCAAGCTTGCGGGCGAGCACGCCGTGCGGCGGCTCAGTCTGCAGGCCCGTTCGCGGGGGGGGCTGGCCGAGATCGACCTCGGCTGGCACGGCGCGATCGTCCCTTCCGACGCCGTCCCGCTCTGGGAGCACGAACCGATGGGCGCGGGCCTGGAGCAGGGCCCGCTGACGCTGCGCGACGTCCTAGAAAGGCACGCCGCGGAGGTATGGTTGCACGTCGATGCACCCGATACAGCCCGCGCATACGCCTTTCGGTTCGTGCTGCCCCGCTCGGACGCGGTCCCACCACCGGCGCTTCCCCGGGCCTCCCGTGCTGGCAGCCGGCCCGAGTATTACGACTTCGACTTATTTCGGTCCGGTGATCCGCCGCGCGAGCTGCAGGGGCAGCCGCTTGCGCAGCTCTCCTACACGGTGTTTGACACCGAGACGACCGGACTGCAACCCTCGGCCGGCGACGAGATTGTCAGCATCGGTGCGGCGCGCATCGTCAACGGACGCCTGCTGCGCGGCGAAGTCTTCGAGCAGCTGGTCAACCCGCGCCGGCCGCTCGACCCGGCCTCGGTCCGCGTGCACGGCATCGACGCGTCGATGCTCGTCGACCACCCCCCCATCGAGCCGGTGCTGCGCGCCTTCCACCGGTTCTGCGAGGATACCGTGCTCGTTGCGCACAATGCGGCCTTCGACATGCGCTTCATCGAACTGAAGGAAGCGGCGGCCGGCGTGCGCTTCACGGCCCCCGTGCTCGACACGCTGATCCTTTCCGTGCTCGCGCAACCGAACCAGGACGACCACCGCTTGGAGGCGATCGCGGAGCGGCTCGGTGTCGCCGTCGTCGGGCGGCACACCGCGCTCGGTGACGCGCTGCTCACCGGAGAGGTGTTCCTGCGGCTACTTCCGTTGCTCGCTGAACGCGGAATCCACACTCTCGGCGAGGCGCTCGCGGCGTCGCGCGAGACCTACTACGCCCGGCTCCAGTACTGAGAGGGGCGCTCGCGTGGCCGACAGCCGCCTTGCCGCCCAGCGCCTTGCCGCCGAGCAGCAGGTCTACGCCCGGCCGTTGCACGCTCTCGTCGCCCGCTCGCCGGTGACGGTGTCGCAAGACCTTTCGGTTGCGCTGGCCGCTCGGCGTATGCGCGCCGAAGGGGTCGGTTCGCTCGTCGTGGTCGACGGCGAGGGCAAGCCGATCGGTATTTTCACCTCGCACGACCTGGTACGCGCCGTCGCGGCGGAGGGGAGCGCGAAGCCGCTGTCGGAGTGGATGACGGCCAACCCAGCGAGTCTTCCGGGACACGCGCTTGCGTACGAGGCTGCGCTTGCCATGAGCGCGCGCAGCATCCGCCACATCCTTGTCGAAGAAGGGGGGCGGCTGGCCGGTGTTGTTTCGGAACGCGACCTTTTCGCACTGCAGCGGCTGGCGCTCGGGCAACTGGTGATGGGGATCCGGGCGGCCACCGACATCGCGGCGCTCTCGCGCTTGGCCGGCGAGGTGCGCGGGCTGGGCGCCGTGCTCGTCGGGCAGGGGGTGGCGGCTGAGCAACTGACCCACTTCCTTTCCGTACTCAACGATCGCGTGAGCCAGCGTGCCATCGAGATCGTGCGCCGTCGCCACGATCTGGAGCGTTTGCGCTGGTGCTGGCTTGCTTTCGGCAGCGAAGGGCGCTTCGAGCAGACGCTCGCGACGGACCAGGACAACGGGCTGGTTTTCGCGGTCGAGGACGCTCCTGCCGACGCGGTGCGCCCGCGGTTGCTTGCGTTCGCGCGCGAGGTGAACGAAGCGCTCGGCGCCTGTGGCTTTCCGCTCTGCAAGGGCAACGTCATGGCGTCGAACCCGGCGCTCTGCCTGACGCTCGAGGAGTGGCGGTCCAAGATGGTGGGCTGGATCGAGGCCGCGCTGCCCAAGGCGCTGCTCGACGCAGCGATCTGTTTCGACTTCCGGCCGCTCCACGGCGACGCGACGCTGGCGCATGAGCTGCGCGACTGGATGGCGGCACGGGTGCGAGCGACGCCGCTGTTTCTCCGCCACATGACCGAGGCCGCGTTGCAAGGGGGGGTTGCCCTCAACCGTTGGGGACGGTTCGCCGTAGACAAGGAGGGGCGGTTGGACCTGAAACTCGGCGGAACGCGCGTCTTCGTCGATTGCGCGCGCATCTGGGCGCTCGCCATGGGAGTTGCGCAGACCAACACGGCCGAACGGTTACGCATCGCCGCGCCGCATCTGGGCATGAGCGAAACCGAGGTTGCCGGGGCGGTCGATGCGTTTTACTTGCTTCAGCAGCTGAGGCTAAAGCAGTGGGGCGGCGCCACGGGCGAAACACCCAACCGGCTCGCTCCGGGTGCGCTCAATCGCATGACACGGGCGGCGTTGCTCGAGGCCTTGCGTACGGGTCGAGACCTGCAACGGCGCCTCGCGCTGGACTATCAGCTGTAACAAAAAGCAGGACCGCGGGATCATGCTGCAGTGCGATAGAAAGAGGAAGTGGCGATGAGGAATAAAGCCACCATCGCCAGGGTGCTGGGAAGCGTCCGCTTTTATACTGGGTGGACCCTTTTGCAATGCAGCACGATGCTTCGCTCACTGCTTTGCGGGGCCAATACCGCCTTGTATGTAAGGCCGCCGTAAGCTAAGCTGTGACAATAATCACGCGTCGTCCGCGCTCCCGCGCGGGCTGACAACTGCGAGGGGGACATGAAAATCACCGAAAGACACGCCGAATACTGGCGCAAGAACCTCGTCCTTACAGCGATCCTGCTTGCGATTTGGGCGATCGTCACGTTCGTGCCCTCGTGGTGGGCACGAGACTGGGCGGGGGTGACGGTCCTAGGCTGGCCGTTTCCGTTCTACATGGCCGCGCAGGGTGCGCTCATCGTCTACGTGGTTATCATCGGCGTCTACGCGCGGTACATGAACAAGCTTGACTACGAGTATGACGTCGCCGAGGGGGAGGACTGAGATGGCCGAGGCAGCGCAAGTCAGCCAGCGTGTCTTTAACCAGGCACTCAAGAAGTATTACTCGATCTACACGGGAGGCTTTATCGCCTTCATCATCCTGCTCGCGATCGCCGAGCAGCTGGGTATGTCACGTCGTGCGATCGGTCTGACTTTCTTGCTCGCGACGATCGGTCTGTACGCGACCATCGGTATCATTAGTCGCACGGCGGCGGTGGCCGAGTACTACGTGGCGGGGCGTCGCGTGCCTGCCTTCTTCAACGGCATGGCGACCGCGGCCGACTGGATGAGCGCGGCCTCGTTCATCGCGATGGCCGGGACGCTCTATCTGGCTGGCTACGACGGCCTGGCCTTCATCATGGGCTGGACCGGCGGCTACGTGCTCGTCGCCGTCTTCATCGCCCCCTATCTGAGGAAGTTCGGCCAGTTCACGATCCCGGATTTCCTCGGTGCCCGCTACGGAGGAGATCTGGTCCGGATTCTCGGCGTGATCTCCGCGATTCTGGTCTCGTTCGTTTACGTGGTCGCCCAGATTTACGGTGTCGGCCTCATCACGAGCCGGTTCACCGGCCTAGAGTTCGGCATCGGGGTGTTCGTCGGCCTTGCGGGCATGCTCGTTTGCTCCTTCCTCGGCGGCATGCGCGCGGTCACCTGGACGCAGGTCGCGCAGTACATCATCCTCATCATCGCCTACTTGATCCCGATCATCTGGCTGGGAGTCAAGCATCAGGGCAACCCCATCCCGCATCTGAGCTACGGATACATGATGCAGCGGCTGGCGGAGGTCGAGAAGAAGATCGCGGCCGATCCGAAGGAAGCCGAGGTGCGCAAGCTTGCGAGCGAGCGCGCCAACGCCGCGACCGCTGCGCTCAAGGATCCGGAGAAAGCGTTCGCCGAAGGCCGGCAGTCGCTCGAGAAGAAGCTGGCGGACCTGCGGGCCCAGAACGCGCCGGCGGACGCGATCGCGGCCGTGGAAAAGCAGCTGGGGGCGTATCCGGCGAACGTGGAGGAAGCGAAGAAGCGGTGGAATGCGGAAAAGGGCCTCGCTGCTCATGCCGCTCCGCTGCGCCTCCACGCAGTGCCGTTCCCCGGCAAGGATGAGGAGGCGAGGGACGTGGCGCGGCGCAATTTCCTCGGCATCGTCATCTGCATGATGTTCGGCACCGCCGCTCTGCCGCATATCCTGATGCGTTACTACACGACTCCGAGCGTGCGCGAAGCGCGTCGGTCGGTGTTCTGGACGCTGTTCTTCATCTGCCTGCTCTACTGGTCCGCGCCGACGCTCGCCGTGCTTGCGAAATACGATGTGTATTCCAACATCGTCGGGCTCGCGCACGCGGACATCCCGGGCTGGCTCGCGGCGTGGCGGGCGGTGGATCCGAGCCTGATCCGCTTCGCCGACATCAACGGCGACGGGATCTTGCAGCTCGCCGAGATGCAGATCGGCGGCGACCTCATCGTGCTGATGACCCCTGAGCTCGCGGGGCTGCCGTACGTGATTTCTGGCCTGGTCGCGGCGGGCGGTCTTGCGGCGGCGCTCTCCACGGCGGACGGTCTGCTTCTCACAATCGCGAACGCGCTGTCGCACGACGTCTACTACAAGTTGATCAACCCCAACGCCTCGACGAAGGCGCGCGTGACGGTGGCGAAGGCGCTGCTGCTCGTCGTCGCGCTGCTTGCGGCGTGGGTGACGTCGTACAAGCCGGGACACATCTTGTTCCTCGTGGGGGCTGCGTTCTCGCTTGCGATGTCTGCGTTCTTCCCGGCGCTCGTGCTCGGCATCTTCTGGAAGCGGGCGAACAAATGGGGGGCGGTCGCCGGTATCGTGCTCGGTCTGGGTACGTGCATCTACTACATGGTGACGACCTACCCGTGGCTGCGCGAAGTCTTCGGCATCACGCGCCCCGTCGCGGAGTACATGTGGTTCAAGATGAACCCGATCTCGGCCGGCATCTTTGGCATGCCGGTGGGGTTCATCGCCAACATCGTCGTCAGCCTGCTGACACCCGCGCCGGACAAGGAAACGCAGGACTTCGTCGAGCACTGCCGCTATCCGAGGCTGGCGGAGGATATCGATACGCGCTTGACCTGACGGCGGGACTTCGCTCCCCAACCCGCGTGCTGCCGCGCGCGGGTTTTTTTTCGGCCAGTCCGCGACGTCAATCGCGGAGGTCTTGCACCATCCAGGCGAGATCGTCGCGGCCGGTGTCCCGGATCAGTTTGCGGGCCATGCGCGGGTGGAAGCGCACGACGTGCTCGGCGATCTCCTTCACTTTTCGGCGCTCGCCGAGAATGTGGTAGGCCATGCCGAGTTGGTACCAAGGGAAGGGATTCTCGGGCTGCCGCGTCGCCGCCTCCTCGAAGGCGGCTGCCGCCCGTTCGTGCCGGCCGAGGGCGGCCTCGCAAAGTCCGAGGCCATACCACGCTCGGTCCAACTCGGGGTCGAGGCGGACGGCGGTCCTGAAGCTGTTGATCGCGTCTTCGAACCTGCGCATGCGCTCGCGCACGTAGCCGAGGTTGTAATGGACGCGACCGTTTCCGGGGTCGAGCCGCAGCGCCTCAAGCAGCCAGCTTTCCGCCTCGTCGTCGCCCTCGCGTGCGCTGCAGAGACGAGCGAGGGCACAAGCGGCGCGAGCCGCGTAGCGGTTCCGGCGTGTCAACGCGCGGCGGTACGCGCGGTCGGCTTGCGCTCCCTGGCCGATGCGTTCGCAGAGCCAGCCGAGCAGATAGTAGAACCTTTGTTCCAGCTCCACCACGGCTGCGGGACGGGGTCGCGTGCGAAATTGTCGCGCGTATCGGCCTCCGCTGGCAATCCACCGGGCGCCTAGGGGTCGCACCGACCGTTTCGTGCGGCGACGCTTCGTACACCTTCGGCCGGCCGCGGTCGTCGCGACCGCTTACGCCAGGCTGCGTGCTATGCTGCCCTGGTCGCCCGTTAGTCCGTCGCCGCAGCCGTGCTCGAAGTCGTGATCGCGCTCAAGCTCCTTACCGAAATTGCGGGCCTGGCCTTGATCGGTCAGGGCATCGTCTATGCGCTCGCCGCGGGCAGAGTCGAGGGCAATATCCCGTACCAGGTCCTGAAGACCATCACGTCGCCAGTCTTCGCACTCGCCCGCCTCGTCACTCCGCGTTTCGTCGAGGACCGGTTCGTCTGGGTGGTGACGCCCCCGCTCGTGTTTCTGCTCTGGGTGTTGTTCACGTATCTCAAGATCCGGCTGGCGTTGGGCATATAGCCGAGATCTCTGAACCTGGATGCGATGCCGGACGCGGCTCGGCGCGCAGTGCGGTCTACAATGCACATCGGCGACGCGGAGGAGAGATGGCCGAGCGGTCGAAGGCGCACGCCTGGAGAGCGTGTAAGCGTGATGAGCGCTTCGTGGGTTCGAATCCCACTCTCTCCGCCACTCTCGTCAAGGTCTCACGGCGGGCCTCCCCGCAACGCGGTCCGGTGAACCTGGTCAGGTCCGGAAGGAAGCAGCCATAGCCGACCACCGCGGGTGCCGGGGCCAGGCTCGCCACCCATGCTCCTGCAGGTCTAGAGCGAGAACGATGCACGCGCGCCCCGGCTGCTAGAATTTTGCCGTGAGTTACCAGGTGCTCGCGCGCAAGTGGAGGCCTCGCGACTTCGACTCGCTCGTCGGGCAGGAGCACGTGGTGCGTGCGCTACGCCATGGTCTGGAGACGGGGCGCGTGCATCATGCCTACCTGCTTACCGGCACGCGCGGCGTGGGCAAGACCACGGTCGCCCGCATCCTCGCGAAATGCCTCAACTGTGAAACCGGTGTAGGGCCTCGGCCCTGCGGGGGTTGTGGCGCGTGCCGCGAGATCGACGCCGGTCGCTTTCCGGACTACGTGGAGATGGACGCCGCCTCGAACCGCAGGGTCGAGGAGATGACCCAGCTGCTCGAACGCGCGCTCTACGCCCCGGCGAGCGGGCGGTTTCGAGTGTACGTGATCGACGAAGTTCATCAGCTGTCGGGCCATGCGTTCAACGCGATGCTGAAGACGCTCGAGGAACCGCCGCCGCATCTCAAGTTCGTTCTGGCAACGACCGATCCACAGAAAGTGCCGATCACGGTCCTGTCGCGCTGCCTGCAGCTGAACTTGCGGCCGCTTTCGGCCGAGCAGATCGCCGGACATCTCGCGGCAGTGCTCGCGGGCGAAGGTCTCGCGGGCGAACCGGCGGCGTTGGCACTTCTTGCCCGCGCCGCGGCGGGAAGCATGCGCGACGCGCTCTCCCTGCTCGACCAAGCGATCGCGCATGGCGGCGGGCGCGTGGAAGCGGAGTCGGTGCGCGCGATGCTCGGGACCGTGGACGCCGAGCCGCTGCACCGGCTGCTTGAGGCCGTGGCGAGGGGAAACGCCCGCGAAGCAGTCGCTGTGGCCGACGAGATCGAAGCGCGCAGCCTCTCGTACGACTGGGCTCTGCGTGACCTCGCCGAAATCCTTTTGCGCGTCGCGCTTGCGCAGTTCGCGCCGCAGGCGCTCACCGGCGATTCCGTCGACTGCGAGCGCATCGTTCCTCTCGCGCGAGAGCTGGATCCGGAGGAGGTGCAGCTCTACTACCAGATCGCGCTCCAGGGCCGAGAGGATCTCGCGCGCGCGCCGGACGAGCGGGCGGGTTTTGTCATGACCGTGCTTCGCATGATCGCCTTCGCGCCGGACGGAGAGCACGCGCTGCCCGCCCGGCTCGCCGACGTGTCACAGCCAGGCACGGTGAGTTCGGTAAGCGCGGCGCCGGACGATTGGCGTGCACTTGTCGCCCGGCTTGCGGTGAGCGGGGCGGCGCGTGAACTTGCGCGGAACGCCGAACTTGTGCGTCGTGAAGAGGACGTAATCGAGCTCGCCGTGCCGCAAGCCTTCGCGCATCTCGCCGAAGGGCCCTGTGTCGAACGTCTGCGAGGAGCGATCGCGACGGCGATGGGTCGCCCTGTTCGGTTAAGCATCACGGTTGACGCAGGGCGGGGCGGCTCGCCCGCGGCGCAGGAAGCGGTAGAACGCGCCGTCGCTGCGCGGCGCGCGCTGCAAGCGCTTCGCGAGGATCGGTTTGTGAAAGAGCTCGTGACGACCTTCGAAGGCCGGTTGATCGAAGAGACGATCCGGCCGGTGGGCGAGCGGCCGAGGCGGTAGGGGGCACGCATGCGAGGAAACCTCAGTCAATTGATGAAGCAGGCGCAGCTGATGCAGGAACAGATGCGTCGCATCCAAGATCAGCTGGCAAGCCTGGAGGTGGAAGGGGAAGCGGGCGCCGGTATGGTCAAGGTGCTCATGAATGGGCGGTATGCGGTGCGCCGCGTCTCTATCGATTCGTCGCTCGTGGGCGAGGACCGGGATATGCTCGAAGACCTCGTCGCGGCGGCTTTCAACGACGCCGTGCGCAAGGTCGAACAAGCGGTCGCAGAGAAGATGGGCGGAGTCGCCGCAAGCTTCGGCCTACCGCCGGGACTGAAGTTGCCCTTTTGAACGCACGGCGCCCGCGCGATGGACCTCGGACGATCCACCGCACCGGCCCTCGAGCGCCTTGCACAGGCCCTGCGCGTGCTCCCGGGGGTAGGACCGAGGGCTGCGCAGCGCATGGCTGTGCACCTGTTGCAGAACGATCGGCCAGGTGCGCAGAGGCTCGCTGCCGCGCTGACTCATGCCCTCGGGGAGGTGAAGCACTGTGCGCGGTGCAACAATTTCGCGCAACAGGAAATCTGCCCGCTGTGTGCCTCCCCGCGGCGCGATGCGACTCTGTTGTGCGTGGTGGAAACCCCGGCGGACCTTGCGACCGTGGAGCAATCACTCGGCTACAACGGCCTGTACTACGTGCTGATGGGGCGGCTCTCCCCGCTCGACGGAGTGGGGCCGCGCGAACTCGGTCTAGACCGTCTCATCGAGCGTGCGACCGACGGACGGGTGCGAGAGGTGATCCTGGCGACGAACTTCACCGACGAGGGAGAGGCGACGGCGCACTACATCGCCGAGCTCTTGCGCACGCGCGGAGTGCGGGTGAGCCGCATCGCGCGCGGCGTGCCGGTAGGCGGAGAACTCGAGTACGTGGACGCAGGAACGGTATCGCAGGCGCTTGCGGAGCGGCGAGCACTCTGACGTAGGCTCGCGGCCAGGTTCGCACCGTCCCCCTGCTCGCGGATGGAGCAAGGAGGGCAGCCATTGACAGCGGCTAGGTGCGATGCCTAGAATACCCAGCTCTACGGACGCGGGGTGGAGCAGTCTGGCAGCTCGTCGGGCTCATAACCCGAAGGTCAGAGGTTCAAATCCTCTCCCCGCAACCAGATCTTTAAAAAACCGCAGCCGACAGGTGTGGGCGCGCAGTGCCCGGAGCTTGCCCGGATGGGCGTCTACGTACGCTAAGCCGGGCGCCCAGCATAACGCGCTCACCAGTAGTGACTCCGTTCACTTTGGGTGAGAGCGGCAAAGTATCAAACTGAAGAGTTTGATCCTGGCTCAGATTGAACGCTGGCGGCATGCCTTACACATGCAAGTCGAACGACGTCGGAGGGGAAACTCTCCGGCGAGTGGCGAACGGGTGAGTAATGCATCGGAACGTGCCCCCTCGTGGGGGATAACCGGTCGAAAGACCGGCTAATACCTCATGTGCTCGGGAGAGGAAAGCGGGGGACCCGAAAGGGCCTCGCGCGAGGGGAGCGGCCGATGTCGGATTAGCTAGTTGGCGGGGTAATGGCCCACCAAGGCGACGATCCGTAGCTGGTCTGAGAGGACGGCCAGCCACACTGGGACTGAGACACGGCCCAGACTCCTACGGGAGGCAGCAGTGGGGAATTTTGGACAATGGGCGCAA
>OGCL01000278.1_pt1 | contig 57870 bp, 50 predicted proteins | sample 1570041 | NCBI WGS metagenome assembly OGCL01 (sample SAMN06266162, study PRJEB24511) | hot springs metagenome | isolation source: Hot spring water | place: South Africa: Limpopo | collected 2015-06-22
AGGGGGCCGACCGCGACCTGGTCAAGGTGTGGCAGAAGATGAACGCGCCGCGCTTCGACAACATCATGCTCAAGACCCGGACCGTGGCGGCCAGGGCCACGGCGGAGGGCATCGAGGTGAGCTTCGAGGGCGACAACGCGCCGCCGCCGCAGACCTACGATCTGGTGCTGCAGGCGGTGGGCCGCAGTCCCAACGGCAGGAAGATCGGTGCCGACCGGGCGGGTGTGGCCGTCACCGAGCGCGGCTTCATCGAAGTCGACATCCAGATGCGAACCAACGTGCCGCACATCTTCGCCATCGGCGACATCGTCGGCCAGCCCATGCTGGCGCACAAGGCCGTGCACGAAGCGCATGTCGCGGCGGAGGTCATCGCCGGAGAACTGCAGGGCAACCGGGAACTGGCCAGCGCCGCCTTCAACGCCCGCGTGATCCCCAGCGTGGCCTACACCGATCCCGAGGTGGCCTGGGTGGGCCTGACCGAGGACCAGGCCAGGGCGCAGGGCATCCGGGTGAAGAAGGGCCTGTTCCCGTGGAGCGCCTCCGGCCGCGCGATTGCCAATGGCCGCGACGAAGGCTTCACCAAGCTGCTGTTCGACGACGCGCCCGAAGCCCATGGGCACGGCCGGATCCTGGGTGGCGGCATCGTCGGCACGCATGCCGGCGACATGATCGGCGAGATCGCGCTGGCCATCGAGATGGGCGCCGACGCGGTGGACATCGGCAAGACCATCCATCCGCACCCCACGCTGGGCGAGAGCATCGGCATGGCGGCGGAGATTGCGCATGGTTCCTGCACGGACGTGCCGCCGCAGAAGAAGTGAGCCAAAGTGAGTCGATGAGCTACTGAAATTGCTGCTGATCCAGTAACTAGCCGCGCACATCCCGTAGGGGCTGCGCGGCTTTTTTTTGCCGATTTTTTAGATCGCGCTGGGCGTCCACTGTCCACGAGAGTGGGAGCGTCTGTAGCATGTTTGAAACTTGCCCGTGTTTGGGGCTATTACACAAAATGACTTAGCGAGGGAGGACATAGATGGGTTGCACGTTTAAGGTGTTCGCCGCAATGCTCACAAGCGCGCTAGTGGGGATGGCACTGGCTGCCGGTGACGGCATCTTCCGTGAACCATTCCCTGCAAATCCTCAAAAACCACCGAAACTTCTGCTGGAAAAGGTGTGGGGCAAAGAGATAGATGCGTCATCCATTGCCCAAGTGGAGCCTGACCAAGACGTGCTGTTAGGCGCCGTGACTGCAACCAGAGAGCAATGGCCCCTGTCAATCGTTGTGGATTACGTGGGGCGGGAACTGCGAAAGTCGGACATCCTGGCTGAGAAGCAAGGGTACTTTTATCTCCGTCTGGAATGTCCCCAGGAACCATACAAGCGCTGCGGCGAAGACCTTAACACCTATGGTCGGCACAAGCGGGTACTTTCGACAAGCGGAAGCTTTTCAAGAAAGTCAATGAAGATCAATGGCTCGGCCCATGATGTGCATGTGATGGACGGCATGCTGCTTCTATACAAGGTGAACCCCGAGACGCAAGTCAACATCTACATGAGCCGAGCGTTCGCCCCCAAAACACTGGAAACCCATCGTTTACGCCTGCGTGTATTCGGTGGCGAAGTGAGTTACACGCCGCCAGTAAAAGAGCATGCAAGGATTGGGGCGTTGGGCAAACAAGGGATCCTGACCGTATTGATCTTCGCGTCGCTGGTGTGGCTGGTTCGACTCGTACGGCCTAGTGAGTCCGCCCCCGAGTCTCCACCGCGCCTGCTGGGGGGGCTTATGTGTGTTTTGGGAAGCGCGCTAGTTATTGCGAGTTTCTCTGACACGCTGCTCTTTTATCCTGTGACGGGCCTCTTGTTTGCTTTCAGCGGGATGCTTTTGTCAATAGGCTCCCGACTCGGGCAATGGGCCTATGCTTTGATGCTTACAGTGGCTTGGTGCATCACACTCAATGACTACGGTTCCACCTTGGGCAAAGACGCGGTAGTGCGCGTGGGCATGATCACTTTGCTTGCGCTCTACGTGTTCAGCACCAGGGTGAGTGAGCGGCTTGGCACTAAGGAGTGATTGCCCGTCGGTTCAACCAATGAGACTTTCTGATGAAATTGGGTTCATGAGTTACTGCCTTGCTTTTTAGGGGTCAACAAACCAATCGCCAGCACAATGCAGCCCCGAACGTCGGCGTGCTCCCGCGCCGCCGATCGCGTTTGCTGCGATGGCTATCGGCCTTGAGCCATTGGCTCAACTGCTCCTTGTACGAGTTCAGGATGCTGGGGCTCGGCATCCGCTGCGGGTATCGGGGCTCTACCATCTGCCCGTCTTTGAGCCACTTGGTGGCTGTGTTGCGCGAGATGCCCAGCCTGCGGCTGGCCTCGCGCACCGACACGTCCTGCCTCAGCACGAGGCGGCGCAACTTGCTTAATGTGCTCACGTTGATCACTCCTGCTCCCCCGTGCTGGAAAACTCAGCACGATAGAGCGGCAACGTGGCTCAGATTTCAACTTGAACGGGCCTCGAAATGGCCCAACTTTGGAAATGAATCAACAGCCGATTTCTTGGCGGCGGAAGGATGTCAGTTCGCGCAGGGTTTTCTGTTCAGCAAAGCGGTGCCGCGAGAGCAGTTGTTGGCCTTGCGCGGCGCCTGAAAGCTATTGGCGGGTCGGCCGCAGAAGAAGTGAACTGACCCTCCTTAGAGCCGGTTGAAAATCTTTTCTCCGATGAGGTTGATAGCAGGCAGTCTGTGGCTGAAGCCATCCAAGGGCTACGAGGCCGTGATGCTCACGCGATTCGCCAGAACCTGTCTTGTGCCGATGGGGATCCTGGGCGACTGCCACATCGATTGCTGCTGACCACCCTGCTCGGTCTCAGGCAGTTGGCTACCTGCAAACGCACTCCCAAATCTTCTGAGGTCAACGACTATGTGGATGGCGGCCTTGCCAGATCGCACGTCTCTACCAATCGCGTTCTCGATGCCGCCGCTCAAGGACGTTGAGTGGCATGGTTGTTAGGGTTCGTCGGGCTTGATCTGTTACAGATGGAAACTTGATACGGTGCCGGGTGATTCCATTCGGCATTCTTGAGATGGCAAACTGCTTTCGATCGGGCACGCGCAGTCCCGTTGCAATGAAAAAGGTTAAGGCTATCGCCGTCTGAAGCCAACAATCAGGGAGTCGATTTTGAAACGGATGAACTTTGCCCGCTTTGCCGGGCATGCAATAGCCTTTGCAGGTCTCGTGGCCTTGCAGGCATGTGGTGGCTCGGGTGGGGGAGATAACACAAATACTCCTCCGGCTCTGCCGGGAAAAATTGCCTTGTTTGCGGGAGATGTGGGAGGCATTGGCAACCTGGACGGGGCTCGCAGTATCGCAACCTTCTACGGCATCCAGAGCCTGACGGTTGATTCAGCCGGGAATCTCATGGTGGGCGAAGTTGGCAACCATGCGCTGCGCAAAATTTCTGCGGACGGTACCGTGAGCACAGTGGCTGGCGGCGACATGGTCGCCGCATTTGCCGATGGACAAGGAGCAGCCGCTAAATTTCTGGACCCGCAGTTTGTTGCGGCGGATACCAAGGGCAACTGGTACGTATCTGACAAGGGAGATTACATACGCAAGGTGACGCCTCAAGGCACGGTCACCACGCTGGCAAATGTCTCGACCGATTCGAACTGCCAAATTCCCATGGCTTTTTGCCATGTTGGCAAACCACTGGCGGTGGACGCTGCAGGTACGGTGTATTTCACCGCCAACAACCAGTTGCGCAAGCTGAGGGCCAACGGTCAAGTGGAGACGTTGGTCAATGCAATCAGTTCCAAGGGAATAGCCACTCCTGCATTTTCATTTGTTTACCAGCCGTCCAGCCTCGTGGTAGATGCGCAGGGAACGATCTATATCGCTGATCGCAACCAGCCTGTGATCCGCAAGGTCACCCCTGCGGGCGAGATGACCGTGCTAGCGGGATCGGAAGAGTCATACCAGAGTATGGACGGCCAGGGTAGCGCTGCGCGTTTTACGGAGCTTCGAGCTATCACGATGGATGCCGTGGGCAACTTGTACGTGGTGGAGGGCAACGGTGCAATCCGCAAAGTCACGCCCGCTGGTTTGGTCTCCACTGTTCGGCAGCCAACACAAACATGGGGCTCCGGCTGGTCGTACAGCTATACCGGGTTTGCACGGGATGCGGCTGGAAATTTTTATGTTTCTGCGCTTGGAACCGGTGGGAGTGCCGCAATTCTGAAAATTGATGCTCAAGGCGCTGAGGGTATATACGCAGGTCGCCAGGGAGTAGTGGGTGACACGGATGGAACCGGCAGTGCTGCACAGTTTTCAGACCCACGCAGTCCATCCATCGATGCCAATGGCAATCTGCTCGTGCTCGACAGGTTCGTCAATCCCAATAGCCAATTGTCGGGCCACATTGACGACTCCTACTCCCTGCGCCGCATCACTCCGGAAGGCGGCACAACGAGTATCGCTCGCATGGAATATCAAAATGCCATGAGCGGGGCAGCCGTAGATCGGCAAGGCAATACCTATGTTGGAGGCGGCAGGCGCATTCGAGTGATTGCTCCCGACGGAACGGTCAAGTCATTCTTTGAAGGCAGCGAGAGCCTGCCCGATGGATTAAAGGTGTTGGCTGTAGATAGCACTGGCGCCGTGTATGCAGCCGCAGGCTCGACGGGACCGGCCGCAGGCCTGCCCATCTATGTTCCGACGAGACCGTATGGTGCGATTTACAAGATCAATTCGGACAAAACCGTGAGTTTGCTGGCTGGCAAGGCGGGTGTTTCGGGCATGGCTGATGGCTCGGGTGATTCCGCTCGGTTTTCCTCCGTTGGCGGTGGCGTTCTGGACTCTGCAGGCAATTTGTATGTGGCGGATACTGCCAATCATGTGGTTCGCAAGATCAACCCAGCGGGCGTGGTCAGCACCATAGCGGGTCAACCGGGTACCCCCGGCTACAGCGATGGGACGGCGGCGCAAGCAAAGTTCTGGCTCCCAGTGGATGTCAAGATCGATGCCCGGGGCAACTTGTTTGTAGCCGATCGCAACAATGCTGTGGTGCGCAAAATCAGCCCCGGCGGTGTGGTGAGTACCGTGGTTGGCACGGCCGGTAGATACGGTTTTGTGCCCGGTGCGTTGCCAAGTGTGATTCCACCGCCAGAAGGAATTGCAGTGAAAGACGCTGTGCTTTTCATCACAACGCGCAATGGGGTGTTGAGGGCCGATCTGTAATACCGGGTAGGTTGGTGGCTCATTCGGCTTGCGACATTGCAGCCCGCTGGAAGTGGGATCAAGCCGCCGCCTATCGGCCCCGCCAATGTGCCCCGACAAAAGTGGTGGAAAATACCAGGTTTGCTGCCGCGCGCCCTGGGGCAGCACTTCCGCCCGGCTTATTCACTTGTTTGCTCCCCTGAGCCTGCCCATGCAAGACGTTCAAAACTCCAAGATCTCTGTTGAGAAGATCGGCGGCACTTCCATGACCGCCTTTGGCGATGTGTTGCGCCACATCATGCTGCACGATCCCAAGCGCATTTATGGCCGGATCTATGTGGTGTCTGCCTACTCCGGCGTGACCAACCAGCTGCTGGAGCACAAGAAGACGGGCGAGCGTGGTATCTATGCGTTGTTTGCCGAAGGCAAGGGCTACCAGGATGCGCTGGTCAACCTGGCCACCAGCCTGAAAAAACTCAACGCAGGCTACGCCGAACTGGGCCTGCCGCTGGACGTGGCCGATGCCTTCATCGACCAGCGCATTGGCCAGGCGCGCGAGTACCTGGGCGCCATGCAGCACGTGCTTGCCAGCGGCTACCTGAGCCGCCACGATGTGCTGCTGGCCGCACGCGAGGTGCTGGCCTCCATCGGCGAATCGCACAGCGCGTTCAACTCGGTCGAGATCCTCAAGGCCAACGGCGTGAAGGCCGTGCTGATGGATCTGGCCGGCTTTGACGACAACGAAGCCTGGACCATTGACGAGCGGATTGCGCAAAGCTTCAAGGGCCTGGACCTGAGCGACAAGGTGGTGGTGGCCACCGGCTACACCAAGGGCACCGAAGGCATCATGCGCGAGTTTGACCGGGGCTATTCCGAGGTCACGTTCAGCAAGATCGCTGTGGAAGTGCGTCCCGCCGAGGCCGTGATCCACAAGGAGTTCCACCTGTCGTCCGCCGACCCCAACCTGGTGGGCCTGGAAAACGCTATCGTGGTGGGCGCCACCAACTACGACGTGGCCGACCAGCTGGCCGACGTGGGCATGGAAGCCATCCACCCCAAGGCCGCCAAGCCGATGGAGCTGGCAGGCATCCCGATCCGCCTGAAGAACACCTTCGAGCCCGACCACCCCGGCACGCTGATCACCAAGGACTTCGTGGGCGAGCGCGCCCGCGTGGAGATCGTGACCGGCACCGACAAGGTCACGCTGATCGAGATCCATGACCCCAGCATGGTGGGCACCGTGGGCTTCGATGCGGGCCTGATGAACGTGTTCTGCAAGCACGAGGTGAGCTACATCCTGAAGGCGACCAACGCCAACTCCATCGCGCACCTGGTGTGGGACAGCCAGGTCACGCCCGAGCTGGTGGCGCAGCTGCAGGAGGACTACCAGGTCGTGACGATCAAGCCCAGTGCCATCGTCTGCACCATCGGCTCCAACATCGGCATCCCCGGCGTGTTGGCCAAGGCTGCACAGGCGCTGGCGGATGCGCAGGTCAACGTGAACTGCGTGTCGCAGACCCTGCGGCAGGTGAACATGCAGTTCGTGATTGAACGCGAGGACTACAAGACCGCCATCAAGGCACTGAACATGGCGCTGTGCGTGAACTCCGGCGCACCTGTTCCGCGCGCCTGAGAAGGCTTCTGCGTCCAGCCCACAGCCCGCCCCGTGCGGGCTTTTTTTTTGCGCCCTTGTTTGCCTGAGGTGGATTTAACGCGGCAGAGATTTTGCTACTTTTTATATAGCAATAAAGTCTTGTCCATCAGGCGCAGAAAGCCTGTTTGAATGCTGATTTTGCTGATCAGCAAGACCCCCGCCAGCACCAGGGCGGCGCCCCCAAGTTGCCAGGCCGACAAGGGCTCACCCAGCAGCCAGGCACCAAAAAAGATGGTGAGGATGGGGCCCAGCGTACCGACGAGTGCGGTCTTTGAGGCGCCAATGCGGCGGATGGCGGCGGAGGTCATGAACACCGGCAACACGGTGGAGAACACGGCCATGCCCAGCGCGTGCAGGTAGACCGGCGCGGGCTGCACCAGTGCGCCCACAGGCTGCGACACCACAAAATGCAGCAGCGTGGCACCGGTGGAGACCAGCATGGCCAATGCCGTGAAGCGCGCCGCACCCATGCGCCGGATGGCGGGCTCGCTGCCCGCCTGGTAGAACGCATACGACACGGCCGAGCCGAACACGAAGCCCGCGCCGATGAGCACGGCCCGCGTGTCGCCCGCCACATGCAAGTCGTGCGCGAAGGCCAGGCCAATGCCTGCGTAGGACAGCAGCAGCGCGCCCAGCTCGCGCCGCGAGGCGCTCTTGCCCATGAAGAGCACCCCGATCACGATGGTGAGCGTGGGGTAGGTGAAGAGGATCAGCCGCTCCAGGCTGGCGGTGATGTACTGGAGGCCGATGAAGTCGAGGATGCTCGCGCCGTAATAGCCCAGCAGGCCCAGCGCCACAATGGCCAGCCAGTCGCGCCCTTGCAGCGGCGCCAGGTGGCGGCTGGCGCGCCAGCCCACCCAGGCGAACACCGGCACCGAAAACGCCATGCGCAGGCACAGCAGGGTGACGGAGTCCACTGGCACGGCCTGGGGCACGGCGTAGGCCAGTTTTACAAAGATGGCTTTGAAGGAGAAGCCCAGCGCCGCCAGGATGGCGAGGGCAAGACCAAGGCGTTCGGAGGACCAGTTTTTCCAGGGCATGGAGTGGGTTCGTGCATTTCATGCGGCTGGGCCGAACGATTTGCGTGTTTTTTATTAGATGGCAGGGATCCTGCACCCATATACAGCGCGGCACAATTGTTGATCCAGCAACCATGCATTCGTTTTTCACGAACGCAAGGAGCCGCCTTGAACTACGACCTCACCGACCTGCGCCTGTTTGTCGCCATTGCCGAAGAGCGCAACCTCACCCGGGGCGCGGCGCGTGCCTACCTGGCGCCGTCGTCGGCCAGCCACCGGCTGCGGCGGCTGGAGGAGGCGCTGAACACGTCCCTATTCGAGCGCCAGACGCGCGGCGTTGCGCTGACCCGGGCGGGCGAGGCCCTGCTGCGCAACGCCCGCCAGGTGCTGGCCAGCATCGAGCAGATGCACGCCAATCTCTCGCCCTTTGCCACCGGCATTCGCGGCCATGTGAGCCTGTGGGCCAACACGCATGCCACCCACACCTTTTTGCCCGACGACCTGGCAGGCTTCCTCAAGCGGCATCCCCAGGTCAGCGTGAGCCTGGAAGAGCGCACCAGCGCCGAGATTGTGGTCGCCGTGGCCAACGGCGAGATTGAGGTGGGCGTGCTGGCAGACAGCGGCACGGGCGCCGGGGTGGAGCTGGCACCTTACCGGCAGGACCGCCTGGTGCTTATCGTGCCCGCAGGCCATGCGCTGGCAGGGCGCGGCCGTGTGGGTTTTGCCGAGGTGCTGGACCAGGCCTTTGTGATGCTGCACGCGGGCTCGGCCATCCACACCTTCACGACCAACGCTGCCGCCGCGCTGGGGCGGCACCTGGACGTGCGTATCCAGGTGCGCAGCTTCGAGGCCGTGTGCCGCATGGTGGGCGCGGGCGTGGGCATTGGGCTGGTGCCCCGGGGGGCGGCCCTGCAGGTGGCGGGCCTGAGCGAACCGCCGGTGCTGGTGGAGCTGGACGAACCCTGGGCGCAGCGCGATCTGCAGATCTGCGTGCGCAAGAGGGCGGTGCTGACGGGCTTTGCTGCAGCCCTGGTCTCACATCTGCGCCTGGGCGCTGGCACCGCTACTGTCTGATGGCCTGATCAACCTGCAGCAACCTCCACCTTGGCGCCACCGGCCTGCAGCTTTTTGCGCAAGGCCTGCGGCGTGGTGGCGGGCACCACCAGCGCGGCCAGTTCGCGCAAGGGGGCCACACTGAATGGCGATGCCGTGCCCAGCTTGTCGAGCGAGGCCAGCACCACCGTTTCTGCCGCCCGCTGGTGCAGGGCACGCTTGACGGCGGCCTCCTCAAAATCGCCCGTGGTCAGGCCGGCTTCGGCATGCACACCGGTCACGCCCATCAGGTACAGGTCGGCCCGCAACTGGGCTGCGGCCTCGACCACGCTGGCTCCCACGTTCACCATGGAATGGCGGAACAGCCGGCCACCCAGCACCAGCACCTCCACCTGCAGGTGCCCGGCCAGCGCCACGGCAACGGCCGGGCTGTGCGTGACCACGGTGGCGCGCAAGTCCAGCGGCAGGTGCTGCACCACCTGCAGTGAGGTGGTACCCCCATCCAGGATCACCACCTGGCCGGGCAACACCAGGGCGGCCCCGGCGCGGCCCAGGGAGCGCTTGTCTTCAGGGGCCAGTTGCTCACGCACTTGCAAGCTGCCCACTGCGGCCGAGGCGGGCAGGGCGCCGCCGTGCACACGCTGCAAGCGGCCCTCGGCAGCCAGCTCGCGCAGGTCGCGCCGCACGGTGTCTTCCGAGATGCCCAGCTCTTCGCTGAAGGCCTTGGCCACGATCTGTCCGTCCTGCCGCAGGCGGTCGAGCAGGAGTTGCTTGCGTTGGGTGGTCAGCATGGGTGGCTACAAAAGAAGATTGCACGAATTTGCATGTTTGTGCATGATATTGCGTAAATTAAATCGCGCAACACCATGTCCGCAGCCCCTGACACTGACCTCCCTCTGCTGGTGCTGATCGCCGGCCCCTACCTCTCGGGCACCGACGGAGACCCCGCCCGCATCGCCGCCAACCGGGCTCGCCTGGAGGCGGCCGCACTGCCAATCTACGAACGCGGCCATCTGCCCCTGCTGGGCGAGTGGCTGGCCCTGCCCATCATCCATGCGGCGGGCGGGCGTGAGCCGGGCGACGCGGTCTTCCACGCCTACCAATACCCCGTGGCCGAGCGTCTGCTGGCGCGCTGCGATGCAGTGCTGCGCTTGCCCGGCGCTTCGCGTGGCGCGGACATGGATGTGGCCCAGGCCCGCGCACGCGGGCTCCCGGTGTTCCATCACGTGGAGGAGCTGCCCTTGGGCCCGGTCCGCAGCCAGGGGCACGCCGCATGATCCGCCCCGTGCCCGATATCCCCATCGCCGAGCTGAACGCCCGCACCGAGCACGTGAAGCTGCTGGATGTGCAGGTGCTCTCCGACAACTGGTATGTGCTGCGCAAGGTCACCTGCTCATTGCGCAGGCGCGACGGCCAATGGCAGACGATGAGCCGTGAGGCCTATGACCGGGGCAACGGCGCCGCGCTGCTGCTGTTTGACCCGCGCCGCAGCATGGTGGTGCTAACGCGCCAGTTCCGGCTGCCTGCGTTCCTCAACGGCTGCGCCGACGGCCTGCTGATCGAGACCTGCGCAGGCCTGCTCGACGGCGACGACCCCGAAACCTGCATCCGCCGCGAGGCCGAAGAAGAAACCGGCTACCGCGTGCGCCAGCCGCGCAAGGTGTTCGAGGCGTACATGAGCCCGGGCTCGGTGACGGAAAAGCTGCACTTCTTCATCGCCGAATACGAACCCGGCGACCGCATCCGCAGCGGGGGCGGCCTGGAGGGGGAGGGCGAGGACATCGAGGTGATCGAGATGCCGCTGGCCGACGCGCTGGCAGGCATTGCCAACGGCACGATCCAGGACGGCAAGACCATCATGCTGCTGCAGCATGTGGCGCTGGGGTGGGGCCGGGCGCCGTAGCCTGCCACCCGGCCGCTGCATTACCGCGCCTCAGTCTCTGTGCGAGTTCCTGCGAGGTCCCGCAGGGCACCTGGCAGATCGGGGTGCACGAACTGGTAACCCAGGGCCAGCGCCGCCTGGGGCACCACGTTCTGCCCGTCCAGCAGCAAGGTGGACATCTCGCCCAGCGCCCAGCGCAACGGGGCGGCGGGCATGGCCAGCCACACGCGCCGCCCAAACGACCCGGCCAGCGCCTGCACAAAGCCGCGCTGCGATACGGCACCGGGCGCCACCGCGTTGATGGGCCCCTGCACATCGTTGCGTGCCAGAGCGAACCGGATCAGGCCCACCGCATCCGTCAGGTGGATCCACGGTGCGGCCTGGCGGCCATGGCCCAGCACGGCGCCCAGGCCCAGGCGGGCGCTCAAAGCCTGCAGCGGGTAGGCACCGCCGCCGTTGCCCAGCACCACCCCCAGGCGCAGGCGCACCACGCGCACGCCCAGTGCTTCGGCGCGCCGGGCCTCGTGTTCGATGGCGGCGCACAGGTCAGACTGGAACTCGCCCGGGCGGGGTGGGGCGGCCTCATGCAGCGGCTCCATCGAGGCATTCGGCGACGCGCCATAAAACCCTACGGCCGATGCGCTGACCAGCACCCGTGGGCGGTGGTGCAGGCGCCGCATCAGCGCGACCACGGCCATGGTGGTGTCCACCCGGCTCGCCAGCAGCACACGCCTGCGCGCAGCCGTCCAGGGCATGCCCAGCACCCGCGCCCCGGCGAGCTGGACCACCGCGTCGATGTGGGTTTCTGGCGGGATCGCATCCAGCGTGTCCACCGCCCACACGCCCGGGCCCAGGCTGGCGCGGGCTTGCAGCACATCGCGCGTCAGCACGATCACGCGCTGGCCACCCTGCAGCAGCTGCGCCACCAGGGCGCTGCCCACAAACCCCGTGGCGCCAGTGACCAGCGTGGCGGGGGCGGTGTGGTGCTGGCTGTCGCCCGGCACAGCCTGGGGCTGGGCTGCAGGTGCTGCCGCCGCACGCCGCAGGCGCAACACGGCGCGCAGGTTGCGCACGCTCCAGGCCCACACCCCCAGCGCAAACGCGGTAAACAGCCACGACACCCAGCCATGGGGCGCCACAACCAGGGCGGTGGGCTGCTGCAGCCAGCCCCACAGCACCGGCGCCATCAGCCCCAGGAACAGGCCGTAGCTGATGGTCAGCAGCGTGTGCAGCACCCGCTCCAGCGGGGGCAGGCGCCGGGTGCGGTCTTCTTCCAGAAAATCCGCCAGGGTGATACCCAGCTCGGTCAGCAACAGCGCCGCGATCAATGCGGCCCAGGCGCCATGCCATGCAAACCAGGCCAGCCCGAAAAAGACGACGCCATAGATCGCCTCGCGCGCCGCATGCAGCGCCAGCTCATACCGGGCCGATGGGCGATGGGGCAGGCGGGCCTGCAGCTCGTGGTGCCACCAGTTGTCAAACGCGCCCATGGCGGCCTGGACGGAGAGCAGCATAAAAACGGGGGTCATGGCACTCATGGTCGGGTGTCCTTGTTCAAAGCGCGTTCAAAGAAGAATAGTCAGGGCTGGCGGGTTCGGTGCAGGGGTCGGTGAACACCCCGGACTGGTGGAAGGTCTCCCCCCACCAGGGGTGCACCATGCTCAGCGTGAAGCGGAACTGCCCGCCGCCCAGGTCGGTGTGCGCCACGCGGCAGGTGCCTGGGGTCAGCAGGGCAGGCACGGGGATGCGCAGGCGCCCCCGCACCCACCAGAAGCGGCGGCTGCGAAACACCAGCGCGCCGTCTTCTTCCAGCACATCCAGCGACATGGCCAGGCCCCCATCGGTGCGCTCCAGCAGGCGCCCGTCGGGGCCCAGCTCCTTGGTGGATCGCACGGTGCGGCCCGCGCCGCTGGCGGCGCTGGTGTGAAAGCAGCGCTCCCACACCACGCCACCGCACCCGTTGCCGCTCACGCGCACGGTGGCGGGCAGGGCGGTGGTGTTGATGTGGGTCAGTGGGCCACCCCAAGCCCGGGTCAGCGCGGCATAGACATGGCCGACCAGCGAGCAGCGCAGGTCCATCTGGCCTTCATAGGCCACATCGGCATGTGCGGTGCCAAAGCGGCGTTGTACAGCGGCGGGCAGGCGCGCCCAGGCTGCGGCGCCCACCATGGCGCGCAGGTCCAACGCGGTGGCGGGGTGGGCCGGGGCGGCATCGCAAGGGCGAGGGGCGAGGTTGAAAAGGGCAAACATGGCGGGCTGGGCAAGAGTGGCGGTTGCACTCCCTATTGCGAAACCCGGGCCAGGTGCTGAATGCATTGCAAGTGCTTGATTTCATTGAAATCGGCAGACCGACCTGCATACTTGGTTTACAGTGCGCGCAGCCCAAACCGTTAACTCCAGGAACAGGTCCCCGCCATGCCCAGCGCTCCCACCCCATCGGTTCTTGCATGCTGATCCACGCCGTCCTCGGGTTTTCGGTTCTCGAGACGCTGGTGCTGGCCGCCCTGTTGCTGGCCTGGGCCGACCGCGTAGCGGGTGCGCGGCTGCTGGCGGCCTTCTTGACCGGCATTTCGATGTGGATGGTGGGCAACGAGCTGCCCAACTGGATCGGCCCTGAAACAGAACCGGTGGCCATGCGCCTGCTGGCCACGGCGCCCTTCACGTCGGCGCTGTTCTTTCACTTCTGCACCGTGTTCTGCCGTGTGGATCTGGGGCGCTGGGGTGTGGCGGCGGCCTATGCGCTGGGCGGTGGTGCCTCGGTGGTTTCCATCCTGCTGGTGCCCGCGCACCTGGTGCACCACCGCGACATCGGCTGGATTGCGGTGGCTGATGAGGTGGGGGTGGTGGCCAGCATGGCCTGGGTCATCCTGGGTATCGGCGGGGTGTGGGTGCTGCTGCATGCCTTGCTGCGCGCACGCCGCCTGGGCGATGGGCAGAAGTTCCGGCAGATTGCGGCCGTCACCGCGTCGTGCCTGTGGGGCCTGCTGTGCCTGGCGGGCTATGGCATTGCGGTGCTGGATTGGCCGATCTACCCGTTTCCGCTGCTGGGCCTGCCGTTTTATTCGCTGATTTTGGTGTACGGCATCCTGCGCTACGGGGTGTTTGTGGCCAACGCCTGGGCGCGCCGCGCCCTGGTGTGGGCGCTGCTGTTGGCGCTGGGGCTGGTGGTGGTGGCGCTCACGCCATTGCTGCCGCTGGAGTCGCGCTGGCTGGGCGGCCTGGCCGTGGCGGCCAGTGTGCTCGCGCTCAATGGCCCCGTGCGGCGCGTGGCCGAGCGGCTGGTGTACCCGGGCGCCGAGGTGTCGGCCGCTGACCTGGCCGCCTGGCGCCGCACGCTGGGGTCGGCCGAAACGCCCCAGGCCCTGGGCGAACAGGCCGCCGCCTTGCTCAGCGCACGCACCGGCACGCAGGTCGAGGTCCACATTGGCGATGCCCCGCCCGCCGCCAGCAGTACGCCACAGCTGGTGTGTGGCCGTGCCAGCGAGGGCTGGACTGTGTCATTGAAGGGCTGGGACGCCGCGCCCCCCGGGCCGCGCCATGTGGCCGAGCTGTTTGGCACCGTGGTGGCCGAGGCCGCCGAGCGTGTGGAGCAGGCCCAGCAGTTTGCCGCCCGCGAGCGCGAGCGCCAGCTGCAGGCCCGCCTGGCCGAGCTGGGCGCCCTGGCGGCCACTGTGGCGCACGACATCCGCAACCCGCTGAACATCATCTCCATGGCGGTCGCGGCCGCCCCCAGCGACACGCGGCGCGAAGTGGCCGAGCAGGTGGCCCGCATTGCGCACCTCACGCACGACCTGCTGGACTTTGCCAAGCCCTGGACGCTGGCCCCCAGCAACATCGACCTGGCAGCCCAGGTGCGCAATGCCGCCATGCGCCTGCCGGATGTGAGCTTCGGGCCGGGGCTGAGCGAGCCACTGTGGCTGCAGGCCGACCCGCGCCGTGTGGACCAGGCGCTGACCAACCTGTTTGAAAACGCGCGCATGGCCACCACCCCCGGCAGCGATGCCACCGCCCCGGCGGCCGCCCACACCCACAGCCACGTGCACATCGACGCCGAAACCACCGCCACCACCGTGCTGCTGCATGTGTGCGACGCAGGCCCCGGCGTGCCCGCCGAAATCCGCGACCGGCTGTTTGAGCCCTTTGCCTCGCGCAGCCCGGGCGGCACCGGGCTGGGCCTGGCCATCGTGGCCCGCACCATGGCGGCCCACGGCGGCACGGTGACGCTGACCGAGCGTGCGCCCTGGAGCACCTGTTTCACGCTGAGCTTTCCCCGTACACCCGCCCCATGAACCAAGCCTTCCACGAACCCTCCGGCCACCCGCCTGCTCAGAGCATCGCGGGTGGCGCTGATACCCCCAGCGTGCCAGGCCACGGCCATGTGCTGCTGGTGGACGACGAAGCCGCTTTCCAGCGCCTGGGCGGAGCCTTCTTGCGCAACCTGGGCCACGAGGTCACGCTGGCGGGCGATGACGACCAGGCCCTGGCCGCCTTTGCACAGCGCCGCCCCGAGCTGGTCTTGCTGGACCTGGCCATGCCCCCGCACATGGACCCCGAGAGGGGGCTGGAGCTGATCCCGCGCTTTGCCCCCGTGCCCGTGGTGGTGCTGACGGGCCATGGCGACCACGCGTTGGCCCTGCGCGCCACCGAACTGGGCGCCTGGGACTTCCTCACCAAACCCATCGACCCCGACATGCTGCGTTTTGTGGTGGCGCGCGGGCTGCACAAGGCCCGCCTGGATGCCGAGCTGGCAACGCTGCGGGCCGGGCAGGCGCTGGATGCACAGGGGCTGGACGACATGGGTCTGGTGGGCCAGGCGACGGCCACGGTGCAGCTGCGCGCGCTGGTGCGCCGTGTGGCGCCCACCCAGGTCAGTGTGCTGGTGCTGGGCCCCACGGGCACGGGCAAAGAGCTGGTGGCCCGCGCCCTGCATGCCCACAGCGCACGCCGTACCGCGCCGTTTGTGGCCATCCACTGCGGCGCGCTGTCGGCCGAGCTGCTGGAGAGCGAGCTGTTCGGCCATATGAAGGGCAGCTTCACCGGCGCCTACCGCGACCAGGCGGGCCTGGTGGAGGCCGCGCACGGCGGCACGCTGTTTCTGGACGAAGTGGGCGAAATGCCCCCGCCCATGCAGGTCAAGCTGCTGCGCTTTCTGCAGGAGGGCACTTTTGTGCCCGTGGGCGGCCGCGCACAAAAGCGCGCCGACGTGCGCGTGGTGGCCGCCACGCACCGCGACCTGGAGGCCATGGTGCGCGAAGGCAGCTTCCGCGAAGACCTGTTCTACCGCCTCAAGGGCGTGGTGCTGCGCACCCCTTCGCTGGCAGAACGCCCCGCCGACATTCCACTGCTGGCCACGCGCTTTCTGCACCGCGTGGCACACAACGCCCGGCTGTCGGCCGACGCCCTGGCCTGGCTGATGGCACGCGACTGGCCCGGCAACGTGCGCGAGCTGAAAGCAGTGGTCGAATCCGCCGGTGCGCTGCTGATGCCCCCAGAGCGCGAGGTGGACGCGCCCCTGCTGCAACTGGCCAGCGGCGACATGGCGGCCGAGGCTCCGGCGCCCGGCGCAGACACCGCGCCAGCCCCCGCAGGCACCGGCCCGCTCGATGCCGCCCTGACCGAGCTGGAAACCCGCATGGTCCGCGACACCCTGGCCGCCGCAGGCGGCAACCAGTCCGAAGCCGCCCGCCGCCTGGGCATCTCGCGTGTGGGCCTGGTCAAGAAGCTCACGCGGCTGGGGCTGCGCTGAGCCAGGCCCTCGCCCGCAGCGAGAAGCGGGTAGAGGTACTTGCTCATGTTTTGATAGCTATCAAGGCATGATGGACGCGCGGTAACGGCCTAAAAAACTTCAAGTTTCCAGGCCATGGAGCCGCTCAAGGCCACACCAGCCGCAGCGGCTTGCCCACGCGTGCCTTCACCACGTCGTCGCGGTGGAAGGGCAGGGTGTGCCAGCGCTTGGCCGAGAACTCCCGCATCTGGTCGTTGGCGTGGGGCGATGCGGGGTTGGTGGATTGGCCGTAGGCCAGGATGGCCTGGGCCACCGGGCCCTTGGCGTCGAAAGTCACGGTTTGCACGTAGCTCGTGCCGTAGTCGATGCGCAGGCCTGCCCTGTTGATAGGCGCGGGCTCCTGGCGGCCCAGGTTGTTGAGCACGCCTTCAAACTCCTCGCCGCCGTGCAGTGCGATGGGTTCTTCGGTGATGGCCGGGCGCTGCACGCTGCCCAGCGTGGCGTCGAGCGTGTAGCCGTTGGTGCGGATGGCCTTGACGGCGCCGTCCAGCGCCTCCCACACCTTGGCGGCGGTGGCGGCATCGTCCATCTTCAGGCCCGCCGGGGTGGCCACGGGCTGCTGGGCATCAAAGGGCACGCGGTGCACGCCTGGGATGTTGCGCGCCGTGCGCCAGAACTCGCGGAACACATGGGCGCCGCGGGCATCAACGTTGTTGCGGCGGTCCCAGCCTTTGAGGGCCGCGCACCCATCGCGGGATTCGGCCGTGGGCGCCTTGTCGCAGGCGGCCAGCAGGTCGGGCACCACCACCTGGGCCATGAAGTTGCGGTTCTGGAACAGCTGGTCCTGCATGGCCTGCAAGGTGACCTTGCCCCGGCCCAGCATCTCCGGAATCTCGGCCAGGCTGGCGCGGGTGCGGGGGCGGGTCAGGCTCGCGTCGCCCACCAGGGGCGAGATGCCTTCAAACTTCAGCGCCGGGTGGGTGTAGACAAAGCTGTCGTTGCTGTTCTGCACCCAGTCATTGCGCAGGGCCACGGGCATGCGGCCCATGGGGATAAGACCGGGCACGGGCGATGCGCTGTCTTCGCGCCAGGCGCAGTCGGCGCGTGCGCCGTTCAGCACCACCAGGCCCGCTGCGCCGCGCAGTGCGGCGGCGGGTTTGCTGGGGACGCAGCGTTCCAGCTGGGCGGCGTCCACATCAGGCACCACGCTGGTGTCGGTGTAGAGCACGCGGCCGTGGCGGTCGGCCGCCAGGGTGTTCACCCAGGGCAGGCCCAGCGCGGCATGGGCCTTGTGCATCTCGCCCACCGAGGTGGCGCGCGCAAAGGCCAGGGCGGCGTCCATCATGCGGGTGTTGCCGGTGTTGGCGTCGCGCAGGGCGTAGGCGGTCTTGTCGGTCCAGCCCAGGCCCGCGCGGGGCACCACCACCAGCGGGCCCCAGCGGGTGCTCCACACGGTGTGTTCGCGGGTCTGGGGCTGGCCATCGGCGCCGGGGATCTGGGCGCTGACCTTGCGGGCCGTCATCTTCTCCGGCTTGCCGTCCACCAGGTAGCTGGTGGCGTCGCCCGGCACCAGGGCCAGCTCGTACAGCGTGAAGCGTTTGCCGGTGGACACGGTGTGTGACCAGGCCACGTCCTTGTTGAAGCCGATGGAGACCATGGGGTAGGTGCCGATGCCCACGCCCATCACGTCCATCTGGCCGGGGATGGTGAGGTGCATCTCGTAGAAGCGGTTGGGGCCGCTCCAGGGGAAATGCGGGTTGCCCAGCAACATGCCGCTGCCGTTGGCCGTCACGTCCTTGCCAAAGGCCCAGGCGTTGGAGCCCAGGGGCGAGTCGAGCAGGCCCACGTCGCGCATGGCCTGGGCGGCATCGGCCAGATTCACGTCAGGGGCGGGTGCCTGGGCGGCCTTGGCGGCAGGGGGCTGCGCACCCAGCATGCCATCGGCCAACGCGGCAATGCCGGCCTGCACGGCCACCACCTCGGCCATGCGGCGGTATTCGGCCAGCGTCATGGGCTGCACCCAGGGCTTGCCCCGGCAGGCGTCGGGCAGGGTGGCGGCGTTGTCGGCCAGATAGCGGTTGTAGCCCGCCACGTAGCCGCGCGCCATGCTCTGCACCTGGGCGCTGGTGCGGGCCCAGCTGCGCGCAAGCAGGGCGTCGTCCATGTGGGCCGCCATGAACAGGTCGATCTGTTCGTTGGGGATGTAGCGGCGGCCCAGCAGGCCGATGGTCTTGGCGCCGAAGTGGCTGCTGCGCTGGCCGCGTGCGGTCACCAGCTGGTCGGCCGTCATGCAGACGTTGTCTTGCGCATAGGCATAGGCCACGCCGTAGGCCAGGGTCTCCGGGTCTTGCGCGGTGATGTGCGGGATGCCGAAGGTGGTGCGCTCGATGGTCACGCTGCTGCCTTTGCCGCTGGTGCCCACGGGCGTGCCCGCGCAGCCCGCCAGGGCCAGGGCAGCGCTGGCGGCGGCCAGGGCGGTAAGTGGGGTGCGGGCGCGGGTCATGACTGTGGGCAGGCCGGTTTTCTGTTGCATGGGTGGGTGTCTCCAGGTGTCGCGTCGTGTCGTGTGGTACCTGCCGTTGGTCTTGGCCAGGGCAGGGCGCTGTTGTTCGCGCCGCCATGCTACTGCCGGGTAACATCTGGACACGATGGCAATCTGGCCACAAACAATGGCAATATCGCCACCATGCCTAGAGACCAACCCGAAGCCCCCGCCACCCCGTCGCCCCTGGGGGTGAACGTGGGCATCGTCTGGGGGCCGGGCAGCATTGCCAGCACGGCCGCTGCGGTGGTGGATGCCCTGCGGGCCATGAACATGCTGGCCGCGATGCGGGCGGGTGGTGCCCAGGCGCCCATGCGTTGGCACTGGCTGCTGGCACCGGGCGAGGACGGCGCCGCGCCGCCGCCTGTGCCCGACAGCGGGGCGCTGCAAGGCCATCTGCACGCCATCGTCATCCCCGGTTGGCTGGTGCCCACCGGGCCCCAGCTGCGCGAGGTGAGCCACCGCCACCACCAATACTTTGGCGACCTGCTGCGCGCCCATGTAGCGGGCGGCGGGGTGGTGGCGGCGCTGTTCAATGGCTCCAGCCTGCTGGCCGACTGCGGCTTGCTGGCCGGGCGCCAGGTGGCGCTGCCCTGGGCGTTTGCGCCGTCCATCGTGCTGCAGTCGGGCACCAGCGCTCAGGCCAGCGCGCAGGGCCATTCACCCCCGACCGAGGTGGCCTGGCAGCGCGACAGACCCTGGCTGCGCGACGGCCCCGTCTGGACATCGGCCGCGCCGCAGGACACCCTGCCCGTGGTGCTGGACCTGCTGGCCCACACCCCCGCGGCCGAACTGGCCCAGGCCGCATCGCATGTGCTGCTGTTTGATGCGCCACGCCAGCTGACGGCCACCGCCACCATGGAAACGCCCACCGGCGCCCCCATGGGCGCGGGCAGCCTGGAGCAGGCCCGCCGCTGGCTGCAGGACCACCGCAACGAGCCCTACAGCCTGCAGGCCACGGCCCGCGCCGCCGCCACCAGCCCGCGCACGCTGCTGCGCTGGTTTGCCCAGGTGTATGGCGAGAGCCCGCAGGACTACCTGCACCGCCTGCGCATCGCCCAGGCCCAGGCGCTGCTGCAGACCACCTACCTCACCGTGGACGCCGTGGCGCAGCAGTGCGGCTACAGCGACACGGGCAGCTTTCGCAAGATCTTCCACCGCGTGAGCGGCACCACCCCGGGGGCGTACCGCCAGCGCTTTCGGCTGCGCACCACGCGCAAGCAATGGCTGGGCACCAACACAAACGGCGATAATTGATGGCGCTATCGAATTCGTAGCTATCAAGGCATATGCAGAAGGCGGTAGCAGCCTTTTTTTCTTGATTTTTTCAGACCACCCAACTTCCACCCTCCATGCAAGCCCTGCTCGACGCCATCGCCACCATGCCCCTGCCCACCGAGGCGCAGCGCATCTTCCATGGCCGGGGCGGGCGGCACCCGGGGGCAGAGCAGTGGGTGCTGGACGCCTATCCGCCCGTGTGGGTGCTGACGAGTTTTGCGCCCGCCACCGAGGACGAGTTGGCCGCCATCGGCGCCGCGCTGGAGGCCCGGTGGGCGCAGATCGCCCCGACGGGCGAGCCGCTGAACTGGGTGTTCCAGCACCGGGGCGAGGCTTTGCGCATCGAGGGCCGCAGCGAGACGCGGCTGATGGCCGGTTCCGTGCCCGACCCGCACATCGTCACCGAAGCCGGGGCACGCTACCGGGTGCATGTGCTGCGCGGGCAGAACCACGGCCTGTTCCTCGACATGGCCGCAGGCCGCCGCTGGGTGCGTGACTACGCGGCAGCACGCAGTGCAGACCGCTACGGCCTCAAGGTGCTCAATCTGTTTGCTTACACCTGTGCGTTTTCGGTGGCGGCGCTGCAGGCGGGCGCCAAACAGGTGGTCAACGTGGACATGAGCCATGGCGCCATTGGCATCGGGCAGCAGAACCACCAGCTCAACGGCATCACCACGGGCGCGGCCTTTTTGCCGCACGACATCTTCAGCAGCTGGGGCAAGATCACACGCAGCGGGCCCTATGGCCTGGTCATCGTGGACCCGCCCAGCTACCAGAAGGGCAGCTTTGTGGCCACCAAGGACTACGCGCGCTTGATGCGCCGCCTGCCCGATTTGCTGGCCCCCGGCGGCCACGCGCTGCTGTGCCTGAACGCGCCCGAGCTGGGCGTGGACTTTTTGCAGGACCAGATGCGCGAGCTGGCGCCCAAGCTGCAGTTTGTCGAACGCGTGGCCAACCCGGCCGTGTTTGCCGATGTGGAGCCCGGCCGTGCACTCAAGGTGCTGGTGTACCAGGCGCCTGAGTTGGAGCCGATCACCCAGAGTTAGAAAACCCCGAGCGCCAACCCCACCGCCAGGGCCTCGCCCAGCGCCTGGCAGCGCGCCAGGTCGTCCGCGCCGATGTGTTTGGGCGCCAGGATGGCCTCGGGCGTCTGCGCATGGGTGCACACGATCAGCGGCTCGGCCACCGCATTCAGGCGCCAGCCCGTGGCGATGCGCGCCATCTGCCGCGCTGCGTTCTGCCCGTCGCTGCCTGCGCAGACCAGCAGGGCATAGGGGCGGCCATTGATCTGGTCGAGCGCGCCGTAGTAGCAGCGGTCAAAAAAGTCCTTGAGCTGCCCGCTGATGGCCGCCAGGTTCTCGGGCGTGGCAAACAGGTAGCCATCGGCCGCCAGCACGTCGGCTGGGTGGGCCTCTGCGGCATGCAGCAGGCGCACGGCCACGGTGGGCTCGGCCGCCCGGGCGGCGGCGCAGGCGGCCTCGGCCATCTGGCGCGTGCCGCCAGTCATGGAGTGGTAGACGATCAGCAGGGTTTTGGTGGTGGGCATGCGCGCAGCATAGTCGCTGGGGAAGAGGGCGGGCTGCCGCATGAAGCCCCAGCAGCCACGGGTTTGCATGAGGGGTTTTACGCGGCTCGGCGCCATGCCCCGGTGCCACAATGTTCACCACAGAAATTGCAGCCGCAGCCGTTTTCATGACCATCGTGTCCCACGTTTCCCACTGGCTGCAGACCACCCGCGCCCGGCTGACACTGCTGTTTGGGGGCACGGCCGTGCTCACGGGCCTGGCCATCGGTTTTGTGGCCGACGAGGTGCTGAGCCGCCACCTCACCGAACTCAGCGGCCAGTCGCTGATGAATGCCAGCCAGCCGATCGCGCTGGCGCTCTCGCAGGGCATGCTGGAGCGCGAGCGCGAAATTTCGCTGCTCAGCCACCTGCCCATGGTCACCCGGCCCGAGGCCCACGGCCCCCAGCTGCAGGCCCACCTGGAGCAGATCCGGCAGTCCTACCCCTTTTATTCGTGGCTCGGCCTGACCGACGAGGCGGGCGTGGTGCAGGTGGCCACCGGCAACCTGCTGCTGGGCCAGAACGTGTCGCAGCGGCCCTGGTTCCATGCGGGCAAAAACGGCCCCTACGTGGGCGACGCCCACGACGCCGTGCTGCTGGACAAGCACCTGCGCGAGCCCGGCAGCAGCGTGCCCCTGCGTTTCATGGACTACGCCTCGCCCGTGCGCGGGCAGGATTCCGTCTTCAAGGGCGTGATCTCGGCCCACGTGAACTGGGCCTGGGTGCAGGACATCATCCGCCGCGCCAGCCCCGGGGCGGTGGCCAGCAGCGGCATGGAGGTGCTGCTGCTCAACAAGGACGGCGTGCTCGATGCGGCCGGGGCCGTCGAGCTGCCGCGCTCTGCGCTGCCCATCCTGCCCAGCCAGGGGCGGTTTCAGGTGATGTCCTGGGGCGAGTCGCCGGGCCAGCGTTACCTCACTGGCCTGGTGCCCGTGCCCTCGCAGACCATCACCGACCTGGGCTGGCTGCTGGTGGCACGCCAGCCGCTGGACCTGGCGCTGCAGCCCATCAACCGCCTGCACAGCATCGTGGCCGTGATGCTGGTGCTGATGACCGTGATGCTGGTGGGCGTGGCCTACTGGGCCGCGCGGCGCTTCAGCCAGCCGGTGGAAAAGCTGGCCGAAGCGGCCCGGCAGGTGGAGGCCACCGGGCGGTTTGTGGCGCTGGACTTCAAGACCGAGACGGTGGAGTTCCAGCACCTGCGCTCTGCGCTGCAGAACATGACCCAGGGCCTGATCGATGGGCGCGCAGCGCTGGAGCGCGCCAACGCCGACCTGGAGCACCGCGTGCAGGAGCGCACCGAGGCCCTGCACCAGAGCGAGCAGCGCTACCTTTCGATCCTGGAGGACCAGACCGAGATCATCTGCCGCTTTGACAGCGGCAATCGCCTGACCTTTGTGAATGACGCCTTTTGCAGGCTGTTCGATTTCAAGCGCGAGAACCTGCTGGGCCGCGTGTGGGCCCCCGTGGTGCATCCGGACGACTACCCGCTGGTCGCGCAGAAGCTGGCCACCGTCACACCCGCCAACCCGGTGGTGGTGGTCGAGAACCGGGTGTTTGCAGGCGACGGCGCCGTGCGCTGGTGCCAGTTCAGCAACCGGGCGCTGTTTGACGAAGACGGCCAGCTGGTGGAATGGCAATCGGTGGGCCGCGACATCACCGAGCGCCGTCAGCTGGAGGCCGACCTGGCCCGCGCGTCAGAGCGCTTTCAGGACCTGTACGACAACGCCCCCTGCGGCTACTACGCGCTCGACCGCGACGGCAAGTACGTGCACATCAACCAGCAGACCCTGTCCTGGCTGGGCGCAAGCCGCGAGGAGGTGGTGGGCAAGCTGGGGGTGGCCGATTTTTTTGATGCCGAAGGCAAGGCGCAGTTCGCCAGGTACTTCCCCATCCTGAAGGAGACCGGACACATCGGCCCCCTGGAGCTGAACCTGCTGGGCCGCAGTGCCGCGCCCCGCCGCGTGTGTGTGTCCGCCACCGCCATCCGCGATGCGGCGGGCGAATTTGTGATGAGCCGCTCCATCATGTACGACGTGTCGGAGCTGCATGCGGCGCGGCAGGCGCTGCATGCCCTCAACGAGGAGCAGCAGGCCATGCTGCACAACGACCTGATCGGCATCGCCAAGATCAAGGACCGCGTCATCCTGTGGCGCAACCCGGCGCTGGAGCGCATCTTTGGCTACGCCCCCGGCCAGTTGCAGGGCCGCACCACCGAAGAGATGTATGTGAGCCGCGAGGACTTCCTGGCCTTTGGCCGCGAAGCCTATGCCGTGCTGGCCTCGGGCCAGCATTACCGCCAGCAGCGCCGCATGCGCAAGCTCAATGGCGAAGAAGTCTGGATCGACGTGAACGGCGTGGCGTTGAACGCCGACGGTGAATCCCTGTGGCTGATGCAGGACATCACGGCCATGAAGCAGTACCAGCAGCAGGTGGAGCACATCGCCTTCCACGACAGCCTGACCCGCCTGCCCAACCGCCTGATGCTGGCCGACCGTGTGGCCCAGGCGCTGGCCCTGTGCGACCGCACCGGCAGCATGGCCGCGCTGTGCTACATGGACCTCAACGGCTTCAAGCCGATCAACGACCAGTACGGCCACGACATGGGCGACGAGGTGCTGCGCGTGACCGGCCAGCGCCTGCAAGAGCAATTGCGCGCCAACGACACCGCCGCGCGCATCGGCGGCGATGAGTTTGTGCTGCTGCTCACCGCGGTCACCGACCCCACCGAGATCACCCGGGCCATGGAGCGCGTGCTCAAGGCCATCGAACAACCCATCGACCTGGGCGGTGGCCGCCTGGTGCGGGTGTCTGCCGCCGTGGGCACCGCCATCTACCCCCAGGACGGAACCAACGCCACCGACCTGCTGCGCCGCGCCGACCACGCCATGTACGAAAACAAGGGGCATGTGTCGGCCGAGCGCAGCCGGTGAGCACAACCCCAAAACGGCCCGGCGGGTACTGGCCTGGCAGGTTCTTTCAGCGGCCTCCCAGCAGCCGCCCTGTGATCGCCTCCCACTCCGCAACCTCCACCGGTGTGATCGACAGCCGGTTGCCCCGCTGCAGCACGCGCATGGGGGCCAGGTCGGGGTGCTCGCGCAGCTCGGCCAGAGAGATCAGCCGGGTCTTGCGCAGGGCCTGCACGTCCAGCAGCAGCCAGCGGGGCTGGTCGGGCTTGGATTTGGGGTCGTGGTAGGGCGAGTCGGGGTCGAACTGCGTGGGGTCGGGCCGGGTGCTGCTGGCCACGCGGGCGATGCCTGCGATGCCGGGCTCGGGGCAGCTGGAGTGATAGAAGAGCACGCCGTCGCCCACCTGCATCTCGTCGCGCATGAAGTTGCGTGCCTGGTAGTTGCGCACCCCTGTCCAGGGCACGGTCGCATTCGGGGCGGCCAGGGCGTCGTCGATGGAGCATTCCTCGGGCTCGGACTTCATGAGCCAGTAGCGCGGCGGGCGGTGTGGGGTGGCCGTGATGGCGGTAGTGGCGGTCATGGTGTCATTCTGGCAAAGGGCAACTACGACTTTAGGGCTGCGCAGTGGATACCGGAGTTGTGGTGCTTCTATTTTGATAGCTGGTTGGGCATATCCATGGCGCGGTAGAGCCTGTTTTTATTCATATTTTTCCGCTGCTGCCGTGCCGGGCAACGCCCCCGGCGCGGTCAGCGGCTCGCGCGGCAGCACGCAGCGCAGGCCCACGCCGCGCCCGCCCAGCCCCTCGGCAAAGCCCAGGGTGCCGCCCATGCGCTGCACCACGCGCTGCGCAATGGCCAGGCCGAGGCCCGTGCCCGCCTCGCTGGTGCCGGGCACGCGGTAGAAGCGCTCCCACACCCGGGCGCGGTGTTCGGGGGCGATGCCCCGGCCGTTGTCCTGCACGAGCAGCACGATAGGGCCGCCGGTGCTTGCGTCATCCGTGCCCAGGGTCACCTCCACGCTGCCACCGGCCACGCCGTAGCGGATGGCGTTGTCCACCAGGTTGTCGATGACGGAGCACAGGCCTTCGCGGTCCAGCTGGGCGTGGAGGTGGTCGGGGGCGTTCAGGGCCAGTTCGATGCGCCGTGCGCGCGCCAGGGGCACGAGCAGGGCCACGCGGTTGCGCAGCAGGTCGGCCAGGTCCAGCGTGGGGTGCACAGCCGGGGCAGCGGGCTGGGCGGCGGCGTCGGCGCGGGCCAGGGTCAGCAGCTGGGTGAGCAAGTGCGATGCGCGGGTGATGCCCTGCTGCAGCGCGTGGGCGGCGTCGGCCCGCGCTGCGGGGTCGGGCTCGGTGAGCAGCTGGTGGGCCTGGGCGTTGATGGCGGCTAGGGGCGTGCGCAACTCGTGCGCGGCGTCGGCCAGAAAACGCCGTTCGGCCTCCAGCCGCTGGGCCTCGTGGGCGAGCAGGGCGTTGAGTTCGTGCACCACGGGCGCGGTTTCGGCATAAAGCCTGTCCACCTGCACGGGCGCCAGGTCGCCCGCGCGGCGGCGCGAGATGCGCTGCGCCAGCTGCCGCAGCGGCGCCAGCCCGCTGCGCACCGTGACCCACACCACCAGCCCGTGCCACAAAAACACGCCCAGCTGGCTTTTGAGCACCAGCCACAGCACGGGCAGCAGCGCGGCCAGCTGCAGCGCGCCGGGCTCGGCCACCTGCACCACCACGCTGCCGTCGCTGGCGGCCTGGGTGTGCAGGTGCCAGGGCGGGTTGCCGGGTGGGGCCGGGGCGGTTTCTGTGGTGGCTTTCGTGGCGGTGTCCGGCCAGGGCACGTCTTCGCTGCTGCGGTACAGCACCTGGCCCTGCGTGTTCAACACGCGGGTGTGGGTCAGGCCCGCCATACCGAGCAGGTCGCGGCCGGTGATGCGCAGCAACGCGCCCTGGGCGGCCAACATGCGGGCGGGCAGGGTGGCCTCGGGGCCAGCGGCGGCCTCGGCCAGGACGCGGGCGGTTTCGCGCAGACGCGTGTCGATGTCTTCGGGGCTGCGTTCCAGCGCCACCCAGGTCATCACCGAGGCCAGCGCCAGCCAGGCCACGACCAGGGCCAGCGCTTGCCAGGCGATCAGGCGGCGGATGAGCGAGGGCGGGCGGGGTACGCCGGGGACCGTTGCCGTGGCCGCGCGTGCGGCGTGCATGGCGGCTGCGCTCATGGTGCCGGGTCCATGGCGGGTGTGGGCGCCTCCAGCACATAGCCCACGCCGCGCACGGTGCTGATGAGGTGGTTGCCCAGCTTGCGCCGCAGTTTGTAGACATGCACGTCGGTGGCGTTGCTGTCCAGCGTATCGGCGGGGCTGGAGCTGGCCTCGATCTGCGCGCGGGTGAGCACGCGGCCCGGGTCTTCGGCCAGGGCGCGCAGGATGTCGTATTCGCGGGCGGAAAGGTGCACGTCCTGCCCATGCACCTGCACCCTGCGCCGCGCAGTGTGGATGCTCAGCGGCCCGATCTGCCACACGCTGCTGGTCTGCCCGCTGTGGCGCCGCAGCAGGGCCCGCACGCGCGACAGCAGCTCTTCGATGGCAAACGGCTTGCCCAGGTAGTCGTCGGCCCCCGCGTCCAGCCCCAGCACGCGCTCGCCCACGCTGTCGCGGGCGGTGAGCAGCATCACCGGCGTGGCCTGCCCCTGGGCGCGCAGCCAGGCGAGCAGGCTGAGCCCGGTTTCGTCCGGCAGGCCAATGTCCAGCAGCACCAGGGCAAAGGTCTGTTCTTGCAGAAACCGGCGTGCGTCGGCGTAGGTGCGCAGCCACACCACATGGTGGCCCGCCACGGTGAGCACGCGCTGCAGCGAGTTGCCCAGAGGGAGATCGTCTTCCACAAGAAGGATGCTGGCCATGCGACAGGGTGTGAGGGGTGAGAAATGGGGCGGTCGCGGCGATTCTAGGAGCGGGCCGTGCCGCGCAAGGGGGCACGCGCAGTGGGTGTTCATGAAAGCTTCATCTGGGGCGCCCGGCACGGCGGCGGCTTCATGGGGGCTTCATGCGGGTCTTTGCAGACTGCAGGCTTCTCTGTTTCTTTCACCCCCGGCTGGGGGCTTCCGTATGAATCTGCAAAACGCCATCACCCTGTTTTCGCCGCGCAACCTGGTGTGCGCCTTGTTCATGTCTGTGCTGTCGGCCTGCGGCGGCACGTCGGACGACGGGCATGTGGTCACCGTGGACGGCATCAGCATGGACAAGACCATTGACAAGACCGGCATCTACGACCTGGAGGTGACCGGCGCGCGCAACGACGTGACGGTGGCCGCGGGCAACACGGTGGCGCGGCTGATCGTGGCGGGCATGAACAACCGCATTTTTGTGCTCAAGACGGCCACGGTGGAGCGCATCGAGCTGGATGGCAGCGGCAACACCGTCTATGTGCCCGTGGGGTTCAAGTCGCGCATCACGCGCAATGGCAGCAACAACGACGTGATCGAGCGCTGAGGGGCTGACGCTCGCAGCCCTGCGCCATTGCAAATCTGGCCAGAAGACCGGCTTTGCCCGCAGAATCACCCCAGCCGCCGCAGTGCGGTGCGGGAGATACCGATGGACAAACCGGGCAAGAAACAGCCGGGCCTTTGGGTAATGGGCTTGTTTGCCCTGCCTTTTGCCGCCGTGGGCGTGGGCATGCTGCTGCTGAGCGTGCTGCCCACGCTGTACGACTGGTCGCGCATGCAGTTCTGGCAGCCGGTCAACGCCACGCTGCTGGCCGCGAGCCTGAATAGCAGCCGCAGCAGCAAATCCACTTCGTACAACGTGACGGCGCGCTACCGCTACGAGGTGGCGGGCCGGGCGTACGAGGGCGAACGTGTGGCCATCAGCGGCGGCGGCGACAACGTGGGCGACTTTCAGGAGGCGCTGGGCGAGCGGCTGGAGCAGGCGCTGCGTGCCGGGCAGCCGGTGCAGGTCTGGGTCAACCCCTCGCACCCGGCCGATGCGGTGATCGACCGCAGCCTGCGGCCCGGGCTGCTGGCGTTCAAGATGGTGTTTGTGGTGTTGTTTGGCGGTGTGGGCGTGGGCCTGCTGGTGTTTGTGCTGCGCGGGGGCAAGCCGCTCAACCAGCAGGCGAGCAAAGCCGTTGCAGCGGGCGCTCCCGGCAAGCTCGAAAAAATCCCCGGCGGGGTGCAGATGCACTTTCCGGCCGGGCGGTGGTGGGGCCTCAAGCTGGGGCTGGGCATGGTGGGGGCGCTGTTTCTGGCCGTGGGCGCGCTGGTGCCCTGGGAGCAGGAAGCCCAGTCCGACATCGCGCCCTGGCTTTTTCGCCTGGGGTTTGGCGGTGTGGGGGGCGCGGTGCTGGTGGCCGCGTTTTATGCGCTGGCCAACAGCCTGCGCGTGCAGATCGACCACGAGGGCCTGCGCACCGAGCGGCGCCTGCTGGGCCTGATGCTGCAGTGGCACCAGGTGCCCGGCCCCGAAATCGCCCGGCTGCGTGTGGTGGAGAGCTACACGGTGGAGAGCAACAACCGCCGCAACGTGTACTACCGCATCGAGGCCGAGCTGCGCAGCGGCAAGAAGATCACTGTGGCGCAGGACCTGCAGGGGCGCAAGGACGCCGACCGGATGCTCGCAGCCATCGGCAGCGCCACGGGTTACCCCATTCGCTGAGCCCGGCCTGCGGGGGCGATCAGCCTGATGCCTTGCGAAACGTGAGGTTGATGCGCAACCCGCCCGTCATCGCATGGCTGGCGTCGGCCAGCGGCGCCACGCCATGAAAGCGCAGCCGTGCCGGGCCGCCCCACACCACCACGTCGCCATGCCACAGGCCCACACGCCGGGCCTTGTCAGCGCGCTCGGCACCGCCCCACAGGAAGATGGCCGGGATCCCCAGGGAGACCGACACGATGGGGTGGTCGTAGTTGCCTTCGTCGCGGTCCTGGTGCAGCGACAGCCGTGTGCCGGGCGCGTAGCGGTTGATGAGGCAGGCGTCGGGCACAAAGCCGGGGTAGCCCGCCGCCTCGGCCGCTTCCCGGGCCAGTTGGCGAAACAGCGCGGGCATGGGTGGCCAGGGCAGGCCGGTGGTGGGGTCGGTGGGGCCGTAGCGGTAGCCGCTGCGGTCGCTGATCCAGCCCAGCGTGCCAGTGTTGCTCATGGCCACCGACATGCGCTGCCCCCCGGGCGTGATGAGGTGCCTGAAGGGCGCCTGGGCCGTGATGGCATCGACGGCCTGCAGCAACTCAATTGCCTGCGGCAGGGCAAAGCCACGCAGCACCACGGCACCCGGCTCCAGCCACTCGGGGGGCTGGGGCGTGGCGGGCAGGTCGTCAAAAAGACCAAGGTTCATGGCTTTGTCGTTCTGGCGTTGTGGCCCCATACCGATGCAACTGGCGTGATACCCGCGAGTGCACCCGTGGAACTGGCTTTGCCAGGCCAGCGGGTGCGTCCCCCTCCCGCGCAGCGAGAGAGGGGTGAAGGCGCCGAAGGCGACTCAGGGGGTGCATATCTACCACCTACTCAGCATCATGAAAAATGATGCCCACCGTGTGCCGCTGACCTGACCGCACGCGGCTCACGCCGTGGCGCAGGTTCACGCGGTAGGTGCCGCGTGTGCCCTGTACCGGGCGGTGGTGCACGGCAAACGCCACGGCGTCACCCTGGCGCAGAGGCATGACCTCGGCCCGCGACTGCATGCGGGGGCGTTGTTCGGTCAATACGAATTCGCCGCCGGTGAAGTCGCGGCCGGGCTCCGACAGCAGGATGGCCACCTGCAGCGGGAACACATGCTCGCCATACAGGTCCTGGTGCAGGCAGTTGTAGTCGCCCGGTGCGTACTGCAGCAGCAGTGGCGTGGGGCGCAGTTGCCCGGCCGCATGGCAGCGGGCGATGAAGTCGGCGTGCTGCGCGGGGTAGCGCACGTCGATGCCCATGGCGGCATTCCAGTGGTTGGCGATGGGCTGCAGTTGCGGGTAGAGCGCGTCACGGAGCCCGGCCACCAGCTCCGGCAGCGGGTAGCCGAAATACTGGTACTCGCCCAGGCCAAAGCCGTGGCGCTGCATGACCACCCGGCTGCGGAACAGAGGGGGGCCCGGTTGGCGATAGAGCCCGGCGAGGGCCGTGCATTCCTCGGCGCTCAGCAGTTGCGGCAGCACTGTGTGGCCCTGGGTGTGCAGGTCGTCGGTGGCCTGGGCCCAGTCGAGCGCGGCCACGCGCCCGGGCCAGGGGCTGGTGGCCCCGAGTGTGCTGTGGGGCAGGGCGCTCAAGCCACTCATGCGGCCTTCTCCTGCAGGCGAGTGGGTGCGGCGGCGCCGGACTCGCGCTCCAGCAGCGCACGCTTGCGCTCCACACCCCAGCGGTAGCCTGAGAGTGCGCCGTCGCTCCTCACCACCCGGTGGCAGGGGATGGCCACGGCCAGCGCGTTGGCGCCGCAGGCCTGCGCCACCGCGCGGGTGGCGGCAGGGGCGCCGATGCGCGCTGCAATCTCGGCATAACTCGCGGTCTGCCCGGGCGGGATGGTGCGCAGCGCCTGCCATACGCGCTGCTGGAAGGCCGTGCCCCGCACATCCAGCGGCAAATCCAGCCCCCGCCCCGGCGCCTCGACAAAGGCCACGACCTGGGCCACCAGCAATTCAAAACCGGCGTCACCGCCCACCAGTTGGGCCTGCGCAAACCGGTCTTGCAGATCGCGCACCAGCACATCCGGGTCGTCGCCGAGCAGGATGGCGCACAAGCCCTGGCCGCTGTGCGCCACCAGGAGGGCACCCAGCGAGCATTGCGCCACGGCAAAGTGGATGCGCTGCGCCGCACCGCCTGCGCGGTAGCGCGCGGGGGTCATGCCCAGCACCTGGGCCGATTTTTCGTAGAAGCGGCTGCTGGACTGGTAGCCCGCTTCGTAGATGGCCTCGGTGACCGAATCGGTGGTGTGCCCCAGTGCGCTGCGCACGCGCTGCTCGCGGTGCGCGGCGGCGTAGGCCTTGGGCGTGAGGCCCGTGGCCTGCTTGAAGATGCGGTGCAGGTGCGAGCCGCTCAGCCCCAGCCGGGCGGCCAGCGCATCGAGCGTGGGTGCGCGGCCCTCGGCCGCATCGGCTTCGATAAAGCGGCAGGCCTGGGTCACCCATTCGGCATGGTGCGACACCGCGGAGGGCTGCTGCGGCTTGCAGCGCTGGCAGGGGCGAAAGCCTGCGTTTTCTGCGTCGGCGCAGCTGGCGTGGAAGCGCACGTTCTCGGGCCGGGGCGTGCGCGCCGCGCAGCTGGGGCGGCAGTACACGCCCGTGGACAACACCGAATACCAGAAGCTGCCGTCTGCCGCCGCACTGCGCGCCAGCACCGCCGCCCAGCGCGGGTCGGCCTGGGTGGCTGCGGCTTGTTGCGCTGCCTGGGTGCGGCGGGGGGCCGGGCGGGTGGGCATGGGCAGTGGGGGTGGTGAAGAAACTGCGGTGGCTAGGGCTTGCATGCTGAGGGCTCCGAAAAGAACCTGTTCACACACGGGGTGCGAACAGATGGCGTTGCGATGCCCTCACTGTAGAAACGGCGCGCGCGGAGCGCACTCCGAAGCTTGCTTTTGAATTCTGCACCTCGGCTGGGTGCGCCGTCGGTTGCCCTTGTTCGCCCATCAAATACTACTGTTTTGATAGCTACAAAGGCATTCCTATCAGGCGGTAGAGGCCATTTTTATTCATATTCTGGTGGCTGCATCGGGCGCGGGCGGCGCTGGCCGGTGCCACCCCAACGTTTCGCATCCTCACCCGGAATGGCGAGCGGGTTGTCGGCAGGCTCGGCCAGTGGTGCCAACAGGGCTTGCAAATCGGCCTCGCTGAACTTGAGCGCACCGGCCGCGTCGTGGCCCAGCACGCCGCTGGCCAGGGCGGCCTTGCGCGCTTGCAGTTCCAGCATGCGCTCCTCGATGCTGCCTTCCACCACCAGCTTGTAGACGAACACGGGCTGGTCCTGCCCGATGCGGTGGGCGCGGGCGGTGGCCTGCTCCTCCACGGCGGGGTTCCACCAGGGGTCGAGGTGGATCACGGTGTCGGCGGCCGTGAGGTTCAGGCCCGTGCCGCCCGCCTTGAGGCTGACCAGCAGGACGGGTGCGCTGGTCGCGTCCTGCGCCTGAAAACGCTTTACCACCGCGCCGCGCTGGCCCGGTGGCGTTTGGCCGGTGAGGGTGAGGTAGGGCAGGGCCAGCGCGTCCAGCTGTTCGGCGGCCAGCATCAGCATTTCGGTGAACTGCGAGAACACCAGCACGCGTCGGCCTTCTTCGACCAGGGCGGGCAGCATGTCGGCCAGCAGTTCGAGCTTGGCCCGTTCGGTGCCGGGGTGGATCTTCGCGCCTTTTACCAGGCGCGGGTCGCAGCACACCTGGCGCAGCTTGAGCAGTGCATCCAGGATGGTGATCTGCGCGCCATCAAAGCTCTGGCGCTCCAGCGCGCGGCGTACCTGCTTGTCGGCCGTGGTGCGCACGGCCTCGTACAGCTCGCGCTGCTTGCCCTGCAGCTGCACGCGCAAGATGGTCTCGGTGCGCGGCGGCAGTTCAGTGGCCACGTCCTGCTTGCGGCGGCGCAGGATGAAGGGGCGCACGCGCTGGGCCAGCAGCTGGGCGCGCAGGGTTTCGCCGTTCTCTTCGATGGGCTTGCGCCAGCGCGCGTTGAAGCTGCGCATGTCTCCCAGAAAGCCGGGCATCAAAAAGTCGAACTGCGCCCATAGCTCACTCAGGTGGTTTTCGAGCGGCGTGCCCGTCAGGCACAGCAGGTGTGGCGCCTGCAGCTTGCGCAGGGCGCGGGCGCTGCGGCTGCCGGCGTTCTTCACCATCTGGGCTTCGTCCAGGATCAGCAGGTGAAAGGGCTCTGCGGCCAGCGCATCCACGTCACGCCAGAGCAGCGGGTAGGTGGTCAGCACCAGGTCATGGTCGGCAATCTGCAGATAGCGCTGGCCCCGGCTCGCGCCATGCAGGGCCAGCACCCGCAGGCCCGGTGCCATGCGCGCGGCCTCAGTCTGCCAGTTGAAGAGCAGCGAGGTGGGCAGCACGACCAGGGCGGGGCGGGTGAGGCGGCCGGCCTCCTTTTCAGCCAGCACATGGGCCAGCGCCTGTGCGGTTTTGCCCAGGCCCATGTCGTCGGCCAATATGCCGCCCAGGCCCTGGGCGCGCAGGTACTGCAGCCAGGCCAGGCCATCGAGCTGATAGGGGCGCAGCTGCACCTGCAGGCCCTGCGGCGCGGCCACGGGCTGCGGTGTGCCGATGCGGCGCAGGCGCTGCGCGAGCTGGGCCAGGCCCGCGTCGCCCTGCAGCTGCCAGTCGTTGCTCCAGCCGCTGACGGTGCCTACGCGGTGCGCTTGCACCAGCCCCGCACGCAAGGCCTCGATACGCCGGGCCTCCCAGGCGCCCAGGCGCAGCGGGTCGCCGTCCTTCAGCTGTTTGCGGGTGGGGTCCGTCAACAGGTCCACCATGGCGCCCACGATGGCCTTGAGCGGCCCGGCGGGTGCGTCGATGCGGCGCCCGCCTGGTGCGCGCAGCGAGATGATGGCGATGTCGTCGATGGCCGCCATCTGCCGCGCGTTGAGCCAGCGCACGTCGCGGCGCAGCAGGTCGGCCAGCATGGGGGCGAGGTCCAGCACCTCGCCGTCGATCTCGATGCCCAGGCTCAGCAGCCAGGCGCCTTCGCGTTCGGGCAGGTGCAGCTTCTGCACGGGGCGCTGGCGGGTGCCCAGCGGGCCATCCACCTCTTTGGCCAGTAGCTCGCCGGTGTCGGGGGCGATGACCAGCTTCCAGCGCGACACGGGCACGCTTTCGTGTGCGAAGCCGGGGTGTACCACCACGCTCCAGCCCTCGGCGCGCAACTGCGGAACCACGTCGGCCCAGAAGTCGCCAAAGTGCGCCTCCTGCGCCAGCGTCCACACGGGGCCCAGCGTGGCGGCGGCCGCGCGGTGGCGCCACTGCAGGCTTTTGGGGTCCACGGGGGTCAGGCCCAGGTCCCACACGCGGTCCATGGCGTCGGCCTCGGCAGCCAGGTTGCGCTGCATGCGCAGCACGGGGCCGCCGGTGTCGTACAGGTCTTGCACGGGTGCGGGGCGGGCGTTGAGCACCGAGGTGGGCGCGGCGGTCTCCCATTGCGCGCCGGTATCGGTGCGGTAGGTCCAGTCGATCTGTGCCAGGGTCACGCTGTCGCCGCGCGGCCCCAGCTTGCCCTGCGGCGCCATGCCCAGCAGGCCGTCGCCCCGGCCCAGGGTCATGAGGGTGAGCCGGGGGCGGAACTGGCCTGCGACCACACCGGATGCCGCAGGGGCTGGCGCCGACGAAGTGGTGGGGGCCCCAGAAGGGGCTGGTGCGGCGCCGTCGCGCAGTAGCGCCATCACGCGTGCGGCTTCTGCGTCCGTCAGCGGGGCCAGCGCCTGCAGCGTGGCCGCATCGGCGCGCTGGCGCAGGGCCTGGGCCCAGGTGGCGATCAGGGCGCTCCTGTTCGACCGGGGCTGATCAGGGGGCGCGGGGTGGGCAGGATCGTGGCCAGCGGCAGGCATAGGCCGCCGATTGTGCCGTGGTGGTTGTGTACCCCCGGTCAGAACTCCCAGGCCAGGCCCATTTGGCTGAAGTTGCGCCCATTGCCACGGCCCACGGCCACCGACGCCTTGAGCCCTTCGGCAATTTCGTAGCGCAGGCCCAGGGCCTTGTCGGGGCGCGACCGTTGTTCGCCAAACACCTCGGAGGTGAGGCGCAGCTGGGCGGTGAGCGGCAGCTCGTGCCCCACCGCCCAGGTGGCGGCGCGGTGGCGCACGCCCTGCACCCGAACAGTGTGGTGGCCTGCATTGAGGTGCAGCGCCTGGTCGTTGGCAAACCGGTAGGTGCCCAGGCCGGTGATGGTGACGGCCCGCTCAGAGAAGTGCGCCGGGGTCGCGTCGTCGCGCACGCGGGTGTGGCCCAGGTCGGCCCGGGCGCCCAGCGACCAGCCCGCATCGTTCTGGATAGGCACCCACTTCACCCCCCAGCCCCGGCCCTGCAGCGTGGTGGCCGGGCTCTGGCCCTTGTCGCGGCCGTGGGCCAGCGACACCTCCATCTCCAGGCCGGGCAGCAGCCCCATGCCAAACAGCAGCTCGCTGCTGCGGGTTGGGGCGTCGCGGCCCAGGGTGCCTTCCAGTTTCAGCGCGCCCTGGGCCAGCGTGCCTGCATCGTCGGTGTGCATGGGCGCTTCGGCATGGGCATGCAGGGCACCGGCGATGCACGGCAGCGCCAGGCACCAGGGCGCGATCCGGGAGGGAGAACGGGTTTGGTAGCGGCTTTTCATCGGGCGGCTCTTTGAACAGGTTCTGAGGGTTGTTGTGCAGTTCGTGTGCGGGCTCATGGGGCGGGCCAGTGCAGTTCGATGGTGAAGCCTGATGCACATTCTGGCAACACGGTCTGGCCGCCGTGCGCGCGGGCCACCAGGTCTGTCAGCACCAGGCCCAGGCCGCGCATGCCGCTGCTGTCGCCATAGGCTTGCTGCCGCAATGCCTGCTGCAACAGGGCCCGGGTGGCGGGCGGGCAGCCATCGCCATCGTCCTGCACGCGCAGGATGCTGTGTGCGTCCGCCTGCAGCGTGGTGATGGTTACCTGTCGGGCATGGAAACGGTGCGCGTTGTCCAGCAGGTTCAGCAGGGCTGCCGCCAGCAGATCCGGGTCGGCCACGAGCCGCGTGTGCTGGTGGATGGTGATCGCCATGTCGTGAAAGGCCAGCGCATCGACCAGCTGGCGCAGATCCACGTCCTGGCGCTGTGGCTCGACGCCGCTGCGGAACATCGTCAGCAGCGCCTGCATCACGCGCCCCAGCCGGCCTGCCGCCTCGCGTGCGCGCTGCAGCCGGGGCTGCAGGGGTTCGGGCGCCTCCTTGATCGCCAGGGCCAGCTGCACGTCGATGCCCGCCACGGGCGTGCGCAAGGCATGGGCAGCATGAGCGGTGAAGGCGCGTTCGCTGACGATGCGCCGCGCCAGCCGATGCCCCAGGTCCGCGATGGACTGCTCGATGGGCAAAAGCTCGGCCCTGGGCTCAACGCGGGGCGCGGTGTCGGGGTGCAGCGGGTCGTAGCGCTGCACGTCGTGGCTCAGGGTGGCCAGGGGCCGAAGCTCCTGGCGGATGCGCCAGTTCATCCACAGCGCAGAAAAAAGGCCCATGGACAGGGCGGCCACCAGGGTGTAGAGCACCACCTCGCTGCGCGCCTCGTTGCGCTCTTGCCGGCTCTGGGCCACCACCAGAAAGTGCTGGGGGCTTTGTGGGAAGGCCGACGAAAACGCGCGCCACCGGCCATCGGCCGTCCACGCAACCTGGGCCGTAGGCACTGTCTGCAGGGCCGTGGCGGGGGCCTTGTGTGAACGGCTCCGGACCTGGCCTGTGGACGCATCGACCACCTGCCAGATCAGGTGCTTTTCGTAGTCGAAATGCTGGGTGGCGCTGGAAGCTCCATAGGCAAAGCCGGGCTGGGCTGCGAGCACGTTGTGGAATATCTCCGAGGTTTCGCGCAGTTCCTGGTCCATCAGTTCGCCCATTTCGTGGGCGATCACAAACCAGACCACCAGGGCCGTCAGCAGGCCGAACGCGACCGAGGACCACAGCAGCGACTGGATCAGGCGGCCCCGGATGGACGGCAATCGGGTGTTGTTAACCATGTGGTGCTTGCACTCAGTCCGGGAGGCCGTGCGCGGCCATCCGGTAGCCCAGGCCGCGCACGGTCTGGATCAGGTCCTTGCCCAGCTTGCTGCGCAGGTGGAAGACATGCACCTGCAGCGCATTGCTATTGAGGTCGTTGTCCAGCCCCAGCACCAGCGCCTGCAGGTCAGGCGCCGACACCGTGCGCCCCGCGCGCAGCACCAGGGCCTCCAGCACAGCCCATTCGCGCGCCGTCAGCTCCACCCGCAGGCCGTGCAGGCGCACCTCCTTGTCGGCCAGCCGCACATCGACGGCGCCAAACGCCTTGCAGGGTGCGCCACCGGTGATCCGGCGCGACAGGGCCCGCAGCCGCGCGCACAGTTCCTCGGGCGCAAACGGTTTCACGAGAAAATCGTCAGCCCCGCTGTCCAGGCCATGGATGCGGTCGCTGAGCATGTCGCGCGCCGTGAGGACCAGGGCGGGTGTCCGGCCGCCCTTGGCACGCAGGCTGCGCAGCCAGTCCAGTGCCGAGCCATCGGGCAGGTTCCAGTCCAGAAGCCAGGCGTCATAGGGCTCGGACACCAGGGCCCTGGCTTGCGCCAGAGTGGTGCACCAGTCCACCCGGTGGCCGTCGTGCTGCAGAAAATCCCGCAGTCCTTCGCCCAGTGTGGGGTCGTCTTCCAGCAGCAGCAATCGCACGCGCTTCCTTTTCTTCCGCGTCAGAAGCGCTGCTTCACGCCGGTGACCATGGCACGCACCAGGCGCACCCGCTCCAGCCGGCCCATGACGATGGCCGCCGCCGCGTGCAGCCCCGCCGCCCACAGCAAGCCGTGGGCCAAGGCTTCGTGCAACTCCATCAGCCACTCTTCGCCAAAATAAGCGTCGGTCGTCTGCATCCAGCCCGTGGCACCCAGGGCCAGCACCAGCGCCATCAGCGCCAGCATCATCACGGCCCCCAGCGGGTTGTGGCCGTCATGGTGCGGATGCTCGCCGCGCTGCAGGGCCCGCAGGTGGGCGGCCAGGCGCGTGGGGGTTGGAAAGAAGTCGCTGAAGCGCGCATGCCGGGTGCCCACAAAGCCCCAGAGCACGCGCGCCAGTACCAGCGCGCTGGCGGTGTAGCCCACCCACTCGTGGGCGGTTTTGCCATCCTCCAGAACAAACTGGTTCAGGACCACGCAGGCGACCAGGCTCCAGTGGAAGATGCGGACGAAGGGGTCCCACACCCGGTGGGTTTCGGGAGCTTGTGTGGAGTGGGCAAGGTTCATGCGGAACTCGCTGCGTCAGGTCTGTCAGGCGCGGGCGCTGCCGCTTACTTGCGCTCCAGTTCGGCGCCGGTGGCGGGGTCGAAATAGATCTCCACCTTCTTGCCCGCCTTGTCCAAGCCATAGATTTCGTAGCACTTGCCCTTGCTGACCTTGAAGGTGCGGATCTGGTAGCCCTGTTTTTCGAGCGCGGCCTTGAAGTCGGCTTCCTTCTTCCATGTCCCCTCGGGGGCATTGCAGGCGGGGCCTGCCAGGGCGGCAGCGGAGCTGAGTGCAAGAACAAGGGCGGTGATGTGCAGTTTCATGGTGAGGTTTCTGTGTCCGTGTTGGTGAAGATGTGGACTGACTGCCCACGAACTGCATTGGGCGCGGCCAAGATTAAGTGGACATGAAGCGCCGCCAGCGCCACGCCGGAGCAGGTCCGGGGGCGCTGGTGGGGGATGAGAAACGTGGCTGTTCCGCAGCCACCGCCGGGCTACCGGGGTTTGGTGCTGCCAATGCCTGCAGGAGCAGGCTGCACGGCAGGGCGGCCCCGGGTGGCCTGCAGGTTCATGGCGGCGGCGGCCAGCAAGATGGCGGCAGCACCCAGCCACTGCGCGGGCTGCAGCCGGTGGCCGAACGCCACAAAGTCCACGCCAATCGCCACCACGGGGTAGATGAACGACAGCGCCCCCTGCAGGTAGGTGGGCAGCTTTTGCACCGCGCCGTACAGCAGGATGTACATGAGGCCCGTGTGCACCACGCCCAGGGTGACCAGCAGCAGCCAGGTGCTGGCGCCCTGCGGCGGGGTGCCCAGCCGGGCAAAAGGCGCGAGCATGAGCACGCCCACAGCCACCTGCACCAGCGCAATCAGGTGCGGCGGTGTGCCCGTGAGCCGCTTGGCAATGACCGAGGCCACGGCCCAGAAGAACGCCGCACCCAGCGCCATGGCAATGCCCAGGGCGTAGTCGCCGCCCGGCAGGCCCGCACCGGGCTTGGCCTGCACGATGAGCAGCATGCCCACAAAGGCCATGGCCAGCCAGCCGAGTTTGGCCAGCGTGACGCGCTCGCCAAACAGCAGGGCGCCAAAGACCACCAGCATGAACGGCTGCGTGTTGTAGACCGCTGTGGCGACGGAGATGGAGGCATGGGAGTAGGCGCCGAACAGCAGCAGCCAGTTGGTGACGATGGCCACGCCGCCCAGTGCGGCCCAGCGCGCAATGCGCCAGGTCATGCCGCGCAGCAGCCCCATGGCCCAGCACACCAGGCCCAGGGCCACGGCGCCAAAAGCGCAGCGCCAGAACACCACCTCCAGCGCGGGCAGGCCCGACTGCACGACAAACCAGCCGATCGTCCCTGAGATGGCCATGGCGGCGCTCATCTCCAGCGTGCCCAGTGTTTTCTTGTCCATACCTGTGTGCCTGTTGCCCTGTGTGGTGATGGCAGAACTATAGAAAACAGAAGCCGTGCAGTGAATGCCTTGTATTAGGTAATTTTTTATCCTCTCCTGATAATCTGAGGCATTTCTTCAATTTCACCTCTGCACCATGGACGCCATCGACCAAGCCATCCTGACCCAGCTGCACCAGGACGCGCGCACCTCGCTCAAGGAGCTGGGCGAGCGGGTGGGCCTGTCGTCGCCCAGCGTGTCCGAGCGCCTGCGGCGGCTGGAAGAGCGCGGGGTGGTGCGCGCCTTCACGGTAGACATCGAGCCACGCGCGCTGGGCTACCAGCTACAGGCCATCGTGCGCATCCGGCCGCTGCCGGGCCAGCTGGCGGCAGTGGAGCAGCTGATCCGCGACACGCCCGAGTTCTGCGAATGCGACAAGGTCACGGGCGACGACTGTTTTGTGGCCCGGGTGTTTGTGCGGTCCATCGAGCAGCTGGACGGGGTGCTGGACCGCATTGCCGACAAGGCGCAGACCAACACGGCCATCGTGAAAGCGCAGACCATCCGGCGGCGGCCGCCGCCGTGGGTGCCAGGCGTTTGATCTGAGTGAAAGGGCTGCAGAGCAGCGTCAGCCGCCCAGCACCCGCGCAAACAGCTCGTTGCGGAAGTGGATGCCCAGGCGCGCAAAGGCCCGGTTGCGGTAGGTCTTGACGGTAGGCACGCTCAGTCCCAGGTCAGTGGCGATGCCCTCGTGCGTCATGCCCTGCAGCAGGCGGGCGCACACGTCCAGCTCGCGGTCGGTCAGCTCGGCCTGCAGGCGCACCAGGCGCATGCGCAGCACGGGCAGGCCGTCGGCGGCCAGGGGTGCCAGGGCTGCGTCGACGGGCAGCGCCAATGCCTGCGCCGAGTCCGCCCCGGTGGCCTCGTGCCAAGGCGCTGCTGCGGGGGCCTGGGTGTGCGACAAGTCGATGTGCTTGCGCGTGAGCGCGAGCAGCACGGGTGCCACGGATTCGAAGGCGCTGATCTGACGGTCGCTGAAGGCGCGCTGGTGCTGGTGGCGGTAGAAGTTGACGGCAAATACCGAGCCATCGCTTTCATATTCGACGACCGACACGCGCTCGGCCACGCCATGGGCTTCGTACACCCGGGCGCGGTGTTCGCCCTCCACCTCGGTCGCAGTCACGTGGCACAGCCGCGTCTCGGGGGCGGCCAGCGGCACTTCGTCGAAAGAGCGGCCCCAGGTGCGGTCGCTGCGGTAGGGGCCCGAGAGGTAGGCCCACCAGCAGTCCTGCGTGGTGTCAGGCACGCCCCGGCTGGCGGACATGAACAGCGTGGGCTTGCAGCGGTGGCCGGTGCGGTACACCGACCAGGACGCGGCGGGCAGCACGGGCTCCAGGTCCTCCAGCAGGCCGGGCGCAAAACCTTGGCCACCCAGGCGGTGAACCATGCTGGCCAGCGTCTGGCTGGCCGTACTGTGCAGCACCTGGCGGCCAGGTGCCGTCTGCAAGGAGGGGGGAAGCCACTGCCGCATGAAACTGGTCAGAAATTTGGGGTGTGACGGTGGGCCAAAGAGTGGAGTGTGCGCTGAAAAAACGGCCCAGGCCGGGGCAGGGCACTGGGGTTATCCCGTCATCTTCTGGGATGACAGGCCGCACCAGCAACGGGACTTACGCTAGGTCCATGTCTGAACCCATGCCCTTGCCCGATCCGCAGTTCAAATTCTTTGCCGACCTCCGCGTGGAGGTCGGCACCCCTCAGGAGGTAGGCCACACCGTGCACGGCCTGCGCAGGCTGATCCCCATCCTGGGTGGCACCGCCACCGGCGATGGCTGGAGCGCGCGGGTGCTGCCCGGTGGCGCGGACTTCCAGCTCATCGTGAACGACCGGCTGTCGGAGCTGGACGCGCGCTATGTGCTGGAGACCGATGGGGGCGACCTGATCTATGTGCAGAACCGTGCCGTGCGCTCGGGCCCGGCCGAACTGATTGCCCGCCTGGTACGCGGCGAGCTGGTGGACCCGGCGCAGGTCTACTTCCGCTGTAGCCCGAGTTTCGAGACGGCGTCGCCCGCGCTGTCCTGGATAGCCGAGCGCATGTTTGTGGGCACGGGCGCACGCTACCCCGACGCCGTGGCCATGCGCTTTTTTGAACTGCGGTAGTGGACCGCCCTTGTTGCCCCGTTTCTGATTTTTTGACCTTTCCCAACGTACAAGACCTGGAGACACCATGAAAAACACCACCCAACCCCTGCGCCGCGCCCTGGTGGCTGCATCCATCCTCGCCGGGCTCATGCCCTGGGCGGGGGCCCAGGCACAAGGGGCTGCGGCCTACCCCAGCAAGCCCGTGCGCATCATCGTGGGCTTCCCGGCGGGCACGGGGCCGGACATCGTGGCGCGCCTGCTGGCACAAAAACTCTCGGAAGGCTGGGGGAACGCGGGCGTGATTGTGGACAACAAGCCCGGCGCGGGCGGCCTCATTGCAGCGAGCGAGGCCGCACGCGCCGCACCCGATGGCTACACGCTGATGCTGGGCGAGACCGGCCAGCTCAGCATTGCCCCCAGCAGCTACAACAAGCTGCCCTACGACCCGGCCAAGGACTTTGTGCCGGTGAGCCAGGTCGTCACCTCCGACTTTGTGCTGCTGGTCAATCCCCAAAAGGTGCCATCACGCAACGTGAAGGAGTTTGTGGACTGGACCAAGCAGCAAAAAGGCCTGTTCCTGGCCACGTTTGGCGCGGGCACGCCAGGGCACTTTGGTGCCTTCATGTTTGGCGATGCGGTCAAGCTCAAGCCAGAGCCGGTGCACTACAAGAACACGGCGGACGCGTTGGGTGGCCTGTTCAGCGGCGACGTGCAGGGTGTGTTTGCCAGCGTGGGCCTGGCCGCACCTAACGTGAAGGCGGGCAAGCTGATTGCTTTGGGCTCCACCGGCGCCACGCGCACCAACGCGCTGCCGGATGTGCCCACCATCAAGGAGCAGGGCTACGCCAATCTGGAGTTCTCGTCGTGGTTCGGCATCGTGGCCCCGGCCAAGACGCCACCGGAGATCGTCGCCAAGCTGAGCGCCGACATCGTCAAGGCCGTGCAGTCGCCCGAGGGCAAGACCAAGATGGAAGAGGCCGGTTTCCGCGTGACAGGCACCAGCCCGCAGGACTTTGCCCGCACCATCGCCGCCGACACGGTGACCTGGGGCAAGGCCGTGGCCGCCACTGGCTTCAAGGCCGACTGAGCGCCCGGCTTCCTCAACACATTTCCCTCGCATCCAGACCCGCGCACCTGCCATTTGCAGGCGGCACGGGCCGGGGCGCAGCCATGCCTGGGGCCGGGCACGCGCTCCACTTTCATTCCAGCCATAACACGACCGGAGGCACACACCATGTCCTTTTTCCACACCCTGCAGCCTGCCAGCCCCCCGGCTGCGGGATTGCGCCGCAAGCTGGTGCCCGCTGCACTCACCATGCCGCTGCTGATGGCCGCCTGCGGTGGCAGCAACGGTGATGCGTCGGCCCAGCAGCTCACGCCCGCCGCGGCCTGCGCCGAGCTATCGACCAAGGCCGGGCTGGCGGCCACCACGCTCACCACCAGCTATGTGGCGGCAGACACCAAGCGTCCGGGCGGCGCGGCCACCGGCGCCTTTCTGCCGGGCCACTGCGTGGTCACGGGCGCCATCAACCCCCGTGTGGGCGTGGATGGCAAGAACTACGCCATCGGCTTTCAGTTGAGCCTGCCGGACAACTGGAACGGGCGTTTCCTGTTCATCGGTGGCGGCGGCAACGACGGCATCCTGCGCGACACCTCGCTCAGCTCCAGCATTTCGGGCGGCACGCCGTCGCCGCTGGGGCAGGGGTTTGCGGTGGTGTCCACCGACGCCGGGCATACCGGCACCACGGCCAGCTTCGGCGCCGACCCGCAGGCGCGCATTGACCATGCCTACAACTCCTATGACAAGACGGCCGTGGCCGCCAAGTCGCTGATTGCCACGCGCTATGGCCGCAAGCCGGACCATTCGTACTTCTCGGGCTGCTCGGGCGGCGGGCGCCAGGGCATGATGTTTTCGCAGCGGTTCCCGGACTACTTTGACGCCATCACGGCCGGCGCGCCCGCCATGCGGGTGTCCAGCGGCGCCACGGTGGCTGCGATGTGGAACACCATCCAGTTCGATGCCATCGCCCCACAGGACGCATCGGGCAAGCGCATCCTGTCGCAGGCGTTCAGCAACGCCGACCTGAACCTGGTGGCCGATGCGGTCAAGGCGTCGTGCGACGCGGCCGATGGTGTGGCAGACGGCCTGGTGAACAACGTGAAGGCCTGCAAGTTTGACCCGGCGGTGCTGCAGTGCAATGGTGCCAAGGGCGCCAGCTGCCTGAGCAGCGCGCAGGTGGGCGCGCTCAAGAGCGTGTTTTCGGGCCCGCGCAACTCTGCCGGCAAAGCCTTGTATGCCGGGCAACCTTGGGACCCAGGCCTGGCCGCCCCCGGCTGGCGCACCTGGACGCTGGGCAGCTCCACCACCGCCACGCCGGATGCGCGCTACATCACGCTGATGGTGGATGCGCTGGTGAACGAGTTTTTCACGCCGCCAGACCTCAGTTTCAACCCGCTTGCCTTCAACTTCGACACCGACCCGGCGCGCATGGAGGCCTACTCGGCCATCTATGACACCTACCGGGATGACAAGCTCACGGCCTTCAAGCAGCGCGGCGGCAAGATGTTGTTCATCCACGGCATGTCCGACCCGATCTTCTCGGCCCTGGACACCATGGATTACTACGAACGCCTGGCGGCCAACAACGGTGGCATGGCGGCCACGCAGAGCTTTGCGCGCACCTTCCTCGTGCCCGGCATGAACCACTGCTCGGGCGGCCCGGCCACCGACAACTTTGATTCGATCCAGGCCATGGTGGACTGGGTAGAGAAGGGCGTGGCGCCCGACACCATCGCCGCCAAGGCACTGCCCGCCAACACCTTCATGCCCAACCGCACCCGGCCGCTGTGCGCCTACCCGCAGTTCGCCAAATACAAGGGCGCGGGCAATGTGGAGGACGCCAGCAGCTTTGTCTGCGCGGCAGAGTAACCCTCACCTGGGCTACTTGCGGGCAGTAGAGATAGAGGCAGAAGCGGGCAGTTGCAGCCGGGCCTCCTGCACCACCTGCACACAGTCACGCAGGTGCTGTTCGCCCAGGTAGCGCAGCGTGGCGTAGCCCAAGGTGGCGGCCACGGCCTGGCCCGCCAGGGGCACGTACTTGGCCACCTGCTTGGTGGTCAGGCGCAGGCCCACTGTTTGCGCGGCGCGCAGCACCAGTTCACGCGTGATCAGCTTGCCGATCAGCACCGAACCGACCAGGCCTACGGCCTTTTGCACCTGTTCACGTTTGCTGGGGTCAAGCTGGTCGATCTGTCCGGCGGTCAGGCCAAATTCGGCGCTGATTTGCGGAATCAGCCGGGACAGCAGGGCCGCATCCACGGCCCAGTCGAGGCCCGGCACGGGCACCATGCTGGCGGCGGCGGCGACCAGGGCGCGCCGGTGCAGCAGCTTGCGGGCGCGCCGCACGGCGGCGGCCAGGTCCGGGTCACCGGCGGCCATCTGCGATGAGCTGGGCATGGGGCAGTCCAGTTTGGCGGTTTAGGACGACTTGCCCTTGACCAGGCCGTACACCACCAGCAGAACTACGGCGCCCAGCACCGAGGCGATCCAGCCGGCCGAGTCGCCCTGGGCATACCAGCCCATCGCCATGCCCACATAGCTGGCGAGGAAGGAACCCGCCACGCCCAGCAGCGCGGTCATGATCCAGCCCAATTTGTCATCCCCGGGCTTGATGGCGCGGGCAATGAAACCCACGACCAGACCGACCAGCAGCGTTCCCAGAATTGACAGCATGTTTTCCCCTTTGTGAACTTGTGCGAGCTTGTTGGAGCTTGCGGATGGATGTGATGAAAGCGAACCGGGGAACTGTACCGAAGGGGCGGGAGCCCCTGCTGTCGGACAACACCCCCTGTGTGCGTCACCGGGGGGAGGTGGCGCCCGGCGGCGGTGAGTTCAAGGGGCGCTCGAACAGGCAGTGCCCGAAGCGGTGCGCGTGCAGGTCCATGCCCGAAATCTGGTAGCTGGTGCTGTCGCAGATGTAGCGGCCCGGTGGCAGGCCTGCGTGGGCGGCCTCCGTCAGCAGGATGTCGTTGGCACCGGCGATGTCCTCGCCGAGCTTGCAGGCGCAGTTCATCTCGGGGCCGAACAGGTCTTGCTGGGCGATGACCAGCGTGGGGCCGAAGCCAATGCCCGCGCTCACGTTCAGGATGCGTTCGGGCGGCAGCACGGTGTTCATGGCCTGCAGGGCGCGCAAGGTGTCCAGTGCGGCCTCCAGCGCCTGCTCGGGGCTGTTGAACACCGCAAACAGGTTGTCGGCCTCCTGTTTGATGATTTCGCCGCCATTGCCCCGGATGGCGGGGCGGGCTGCCTGCTCCATCTGGTGAATCATGGCCAGGAAATGGATGATGCCGTGGCTTTGCGTGATGCGCGAGAAGCCACACATGTCCAGCACCAGGATGGCCACGTTGCGCACAAAGGCCTGTTCGATGGCGGCGTCAATGCCAGCGGCGTTGGCGGGCGTCTGGTTGCGCTCGGCCAGCAGGCGCCGCAGGTAGTCCTTGTCGTGCGGGGCATGGGCTCCGGGTGGCGCAGAAGGGTGGTGCATGGCGGCGGTCTGTGGGTGGTGTCTGACATGGTAGCGCGGCACCTGCTGGCGGGGCAGGGTCCGGCCGCAAAACTACAGTGGGGTTTTCCGTGCCGCAGGGCCCGGTGGCGTGGCCTTCACAGGCTGCCCGCCGCCCCCGGCCTGTCCCGATCCACCAAGAAAGGAAACTCCCATGACCTATCCACGTTGGACCCGCTCTGGTGCCGCCCTGGCGGCGGCTGTCTGCGCCTTGGGGGGCCTGCTGGCCCTGCCCACCGGGGCGCTGGCGCAATCGAAAGGCGATGAGGCCTCGCTGGCCCGGGGCGCCGTGCCGGACACCACACCCCAGCAGCGTTACCAGTCGGCCATCCGCGAAGCAGGGGGCGGGCTCAAGGTCAGCCTCGAGGAATGCCGGGCCATGGCCGCTGCAGAGCGCAAGGCTTGCGAGTCCCAGGCCCGCGCGCGTTACCAGGCCGACATGGCGGCCGCCAAGGCGCTACTGAAGGACCCGTCTGCCGGGGCGGTGAATGTGGTGGGTGGGCCGATCCGCAGCACCGAGACGGTGTACGAAATCAAGCCCTGATTTGCTCCCACTGCCCGCAGGCGATGGCGCAGCGGCGACTTACTGCGGCTGCGCTGCCTGGGCGCTGCTGGTGGCACCCTCGGTCGAGGTCACGCGGCGTGCGCCGTTGAAGCGGCGCTTCCAATAGGCCACGCCCATGTCCTCGACCCGGATCTCCGAGCCGCTGCGGGGGGAGTGGATGAACTTGTTGTCACCCACATAGATGCCCACATGGCTGAAATTGCGGCGCATGGTGTTGAAGAACACCAGATCGCCGGGTTGCAGTTCTTTTTTGTCGATGACCTGGGTGGCAGCCGCCTGCTGGTCAGCGCGGCGGGGCAGCAGCAGGCCCACCGTCTGCTCGTACATGGCGCGCACAAAACCGCTGCAATCAAAGCCGGTTTCGGCGCTGTTGCCGCCCCGTTTGTAGGGCACGCCCAGGAAACCCATGGCGTTGACCACCAGTTCGGAGGCCTGACCGGCCACCTGGTGGCTCACGTTTTCCAGCCGTGTGAGCAGGCCTTTGTCGGCAAGCAAACGGTCCATATCGTCAGAATTGGCCGTCTGGGGGGCTGCCTGCGCGGTGGTGGCGCAGACCAGGAGGAGGAGGCAAAACCATCTGGACATGGGGGCGAAGGGTAACACGGTATGGTTGCTTATTAAAAATAAGCTGTTTTGCAAGCCATTGATTTGATTCAACTAAATGGCGATGGCCTGGCGCGGAGGCTGCAGCGCGGCGCGCTGGCGGGCCGTTTTGCCGCGCAGAGCTGGTGGCTGCGCGCCCTTGGCGGCCTTTCCTGGGGACGGAGGATTTTTGCGATGGACTTCATGAAAAAATCGGCCTTTCGGCGCACCACGAAAGCCAAGGCAGCTATGTTTTTTATAGCTTTGGGCTGTGCGGCCAGCAGCAGCGCCCAAAACACCGGGCCAGCCGTCTCGCTGGTCCCGGTGGCCACCGGGCTGGCCAACCCCTGGGCGCTGGCCTTTTTGCCGGACGGGCAGTTTCTGGTCACCGAACGCCCGGGGCGCATGCGGGTGGTGAGCGCCACCGGCCAGGTGGGCTCGGCCCTGGCCGGGGTGCCCCCGGTGGCAGCAGGCGGGCAGGGCGGCCTGCTGGATGTGGTGACGGATGCCGGCTTTGCGCGCAGCCGGCGCATCTACTTCTGCTTTTCAGAACCCGGAGCCGGCGGAGCGGGCAACAGCACGGCCGTGGCACGCGCCACCCTGGCAGCCGATGCGCGCAGCCTGCAGGACGTGCGCGTGGTCTTCAGCCAGCGCCCCAAGGTTGAAAGTGCGCTGCATTTTGGCTGCCGCATCGTGCAGGCCCCGGACGGCAACCTGTTGGTGGCCCTGGGCGAGCGCTACCACCGCAAGGACGATGCGCAAAAGCTGGACAACCACCACGGCAAGGTCATCCGCATCACTCCCGACGGTGCGGTGCCCCCTGGCAACCCCTTTGCAAGCCAGCCCGGCGCCTTGCCCGAGATCTGGAGCTACGGCCACCGCAACCCCCAGGGCGCCACGCTGGGGCCGGACGGCAAACTCTGGATGCACGAACACGGCCCCCAAGGCGGCGACGAGATCAACCTGCCCCAGCCCGGCCGCAACTATGGTTGGCCCGTGGTCACCTTTGGCGAGAACTACGGCGGCGGCAAGATCGGTGAAGGCACGGCCAAGGCGGGCATGGAGCCGCCGCTGCACCACTGGACGCCTTCCATCGCGCCTTCGGGCATGGCGTTTTTGACCAGCACGCGCTATGGCGCGGCCTGGCAGGGCAGCCTGTTTGTGGGGTCGCTCAAATTTGGCACCCTGCACCGGCTGGAAGTGGCGGGCGGCAAGGTGCAGCGCGAAGAAAAACTGCTGCAAGGCAACGGCGAGCGCATCCGCGATGTGCGCCAGGGCCCGGACGGCCTTCTTTATATGGTGACCGACAGCCCCCAGGGGCGGCTGCTGCGCCTGCAGCCCGACTGACGGCGGTAGCAGGGCGGCTTGACCCAGGTCATGCCGCCCGCAGTTTTCGCCCTACCAACGCGCTGGCGCGGGGTGTTCACTAGGTGTCTGCCAGCGCTTTGGGTTTAGGCTGGCGCCATGCATGCCGAGCCTTCCTCTCCCGCCCCTGCTTCTGCTCCTGTGTCTACCCCGGCCGACGCGCCACCCCGGTCCCAGCTGGCCCTGCGCCGCGTGGCCATCGACACCTGGCGCGAGAACGTGGCCTACCTGCACCGCGACTGCGCCGTGTACCGGGCCGAGGGCTTCCAGGCCCTGTCCAAGATCGAGGTGCGCGCCAATGGCCGCCGCATCCTGGCCACGGTGAACGTGGTGGACGACCCTGCCATCGTGGGCTGTCAGGAGCTGGGCCTGTCGGAAGACGCGTTTGCCCAGCTGGGTGTGGACAACGGCCACACCGTGTCGGTCGCCCAGGCCGAACCGCCCGAGTCCATGGGCGCGCTGTTCCGCAAGATCGCCAGCGAGCGCCTCACCCGCGAGGACTTTGGCGCCATCGTGCGCGACATTGCCGACCATCGGTATTCCAAGATCGAACTCACCGCCTTTGTGGTGGCCTGCCACCGCAGCGAGCTGGACCGGGAAGAAGTTTTCTTTTTGACGGACGCCATGGTCGCCAGCGGCAGGCGGCTGGACTGGCATGAACCGCTGGTGGTGGACAAGCACTGCATCGGCGGCATCCCCGGCAACCGAACCACCATGCTGGTCGTACCCATTGTCGCGGCGCACGGCATGTTGTGCCCCAAGACATCTTCGCGCGCCATCACCTCGCCCGCTGGCACGGCCGACACCATGGAGGTGCTGGCCAAGGTGGAGCTGCCGCTTGCGCAACTGGCCGACATCGTGCGCGAACACCGGGGCTGCCTGGCCTGGGGCGGCACGGCCCACCTGTCGCCCGCCGACGATGTGCTGATCTCGGTGGAGCGGCCACTCTCCATCGACTCGGCCGGGCAGATGGTGGCGTCCATCCTGTCCAAAAAGGTGGCCGCCGGAGCCACCCACCTGGTGCTCGACATTCCCATCGGCCCCACGGCCAAGGTGCGGTCCATGCCCGACGCACAACGCCTGCGCCGCCTGTTTGAATATGTGGCGCGGCGCATGGGCCTGTCGCTGGACGTGGTCATCACCGACGGCCGCCAGCCCGTGGGCCAGGGCGTGGGCCCGGTGCTGGAGGCGCGCGATGTGATGCGCGTGCTGCAGAACGACCCGCGCGCACCCGACGACCTGCGGCAAAAGGCGCTGCGCCTGGCTGGGCGCCTGATCGAGTGCGACCCTGATGTGCGCGGCGGCGACGGCTACGCGATTGCGCGCGACATCCTCGACTCGGGCCGGGCGCTCGCGCGCATGAACGCCATCATCGCCGCCCAGGGCAGCACGGGGTTCGACCACAACCACCCGGCGCTCGGAGCCCTCACGCTGGACGTGGTCGCACCCGCCAGCGGCGTGGTGGCGGGCATCGACAACTACCAGATCGCCCGCGTGGCCCGGCTGGCCGGGGCGCCCAAGGTGCCGGGCGCCGGGGTGGACCTGATGCACAAGCTGGGCGACACCGTGGCGGCGGGCGACCTGTTGTACCGCGTGCACGCCAGCTACCCGGCCGACCTCGAGTTTGCGCGCCACGCGTGCGAGCGGGACAGCGGCTACCGGCTGGGCACGGCCGACGAGGTGCCGCGCGTGTTTGTGGAGTTCTGACCATGGCTCTGCCCGACGCTGCGTGCCTGCTGTATTTCGACGACGAAGCCGCGCCTGCGCTGCGCCTGGCGCAGACTGCGGGCCTGCCCGCCCAGGCCATTGAGCGCCACCGATTCCCCGATGGCGAACTCAAGCTGCGCCTGCCGGTAGACGACACGGGCTGCCTGCCGCCCCGCGCCGTGCTGCTGCGCAGCCTGCACCAGCCCAACGAAAAGCTGGTGGAGCTGCTGCTGGCCGCACGCACGGCCCGCCAACTCGGCGTGCAACAACTCACGCTGGTGGCGCCGTACCTGGCCTATATGCGGCAGGACATCGCCTTCCACCCCGGTGAGGCCGTGAGCCAGCAGGTAGTGGGCGGCTTTCTGGCCGGGCTGTTCGACGCCGTCATCACCGTGGACCCGCACCTGCACCGCATCGACCGGTTGGAGCAGGCCATTCCGGTGCAGCAGACGGTGGTGCTCAGCGGTGCCGAGCCGCTGGCCGATCTGATTGCTGAACGCCGCCCGAACGCGCTGCTGGTGGGGCCCGACGGCGAATCCGCCCAGTGGATCGCCCAGGCCGCCGCGCGCCACGGCTTTGACCATGCCGTCTGCACCAAGGTGCGCCATGGCGACCGCCATGTGGCCATTGAACTGCCCGCGCTCAACGCCCTGGGGAGGGCGGTGGTGCTGCTGGACGACATGGCCAGCACCGGCCGCACGCTGGCGTTGGCCGCACGGCTGCTGCTGCAGGCGGGTGCCGCCTCGGTGGACGTGGCTGTGACGCATGCGCTGTTTGCGGGCGATGCGCTGCAGGTGCTGCATGAAGCCGGGGTGGGGGAGGTGTGGAGCACGGACTGCATCCCGCACCCGAGCAACGCCGTGGCCATGGCCGGGCCGCTGGCCACGGCGCTGCAGACCGTCCTACGTACCTGAAAACCCCGGGCTCGGGCTGCGACAATGCGCCATTGCCTTCCTCGCTGCGCCCGCACAGCGATTCAACGAATACAGAAACGGTCCCACCATGCTGCTTGACGCCACCGAATCCCAACTCGTCCTGGTCGATTACCAGGAGCGCCTGATGCCTGCCATCCACGAGGGCCCCGCCGTGCTGGCCAACGCCCGCCGCCTGGCCGAGATTGCGCGCATGCTGGACGTGCCCGTGTGGGGCACCGAGCAAAACCCCTCCCGCCTGGGCGCCAACGACGCCGCGCTGCGCGCCCTGTGCCAGAAGACCCTGGCCAAGATGCACTTCAGCGCCGCCGAAGAAGGCCTGGGCGAATGGCTGCGCCCTCCCGCCAAGCCCCAGGGCGGCAACGCACGCAGCCTGCCCAAGCACCTGCAAAAGCCCGCACCGCTGGCGGCAGAGCGCGGCACCATCGTGATTGCCGGGTGCGAAGCCCATGTCTGCCTGCTGCAGACCGCGCTGGACCTGATCGACGACGAGTTTGAAGTGTGGGTGGTGACCGACGCCTGCGGCTCGCGCACCGAACGCAACCGCGACGCCGCCTTTGACCGCCTGGCCGGCGCAGGCGCCGAACTGGTGACTACCGAGATGGTGGCGTTTGAATGGCTGGGCAGCTGCGAGCACCCGGCGTTCAAGGATGTGCTGGGGCTGATCAAGTAAATAATTGGGGGATTTTTAGCCTCCACCGCGCGTCCATTAAGCGCTGATAGCTATTGAAATAATAGCAAATCAACTCAGAAGCGGTGGGAGAGGCGCGCCGCTGAAACCCCACCGGCGACACGGTTCGTCGCCGCCTTCGATTCACACCGCCCGCTGCGCCTCTGCCTTGGCACACACCGCGTTGCCGGAGGCGGCCCAGCCGTCTATGCCCCCTTGCAGAAAGCGTGCCTTGAAGCCCGCTGCGCGCAAGCGCAACGCAGTCGAGCGGCCGACTTCGTGGCCATAGACGCAATACACGACCACGTCTTCGCTGGCAGACAGCTCCGGGGCCCATGTGTCGATGGCGGCAGGGTCGCGCCAGCGGGCGTTGGGGATGGCGGTGGTGGCCGCCTCGTACACACCGGCGCGGCGCACATCAATCAGTTGCGCCGCCGCTTGCGCATCCTGGATGGACGCTTGCAGTCCTTCGCTCGCGGCGTGTACTGCATGCTGGTAGCGCTCATAGATGGCGGCCCAGTGGATGTTTGCCATGAACGCATCCACATAGGCACCCGCTGCGGCACCGTGGTCAAGGTGGTAGGCATGCTCGTACATGTCCAGCGCGAGGATGGGTGCACCTCCCGCCGCGACCTGGGTGTGATCGCTGGCCCACTGGTTGACGAGCGTGCCCTCGCGCGGCTGGAACACCAGCAACACCCAGCCAGAGCCGCCGCCCAGTGCCTTGCCCATGGCAACGAACTCCTCGCGCCACCGCTCCACGCTGCCAAAGTTGGCCGCCAGCGCCAGCAGCATGGCGGGTGCGGGGGCAGCACCATCGCCACCCAGGCTGGCGAAGTACAGCTCATGCAGCAGCATGGAATTGCTGGCGATCAGCTCCTCGCGCTTGAGCCCGTTGATGGCAAAGCCGGGCGTGGAGGCAAAGTCCAGGCCCGAGAGCTGCGCCCGGATGGCGTTGAGCCGTGCCACCGCGCCGCCATAGTTGTTCTGGTGGTGGCTGCGCAGGAGCTTTTCAGACAGGCCGGGCAGTGTGGCCGGGTCAAAAGGAAGGGCTTGAGGACGTGCTTGCATGGCGGGGCTTAGGGAGGAGGGGATGGCCGCTCAGGCCAGCCAGGGTTTGAGGAAAGTCACTGCCAGCCCCACCGCCGCGCACAGGCCCAGCAGCGGCATCACCCCCAGCTTGAAGCGGAACAGCGCCACCAGTGCGCCCACGGCGATCACTGCCGACACGGCATCAAACGCCCCGCCAAAGCCCTGGGGCCAGAGCAGGTGGTAGGCAAAAAACAGCGCCAGGTTCAGGATCACGCCCACCACGGCGGCAGTGATGGCCGACAGCGGCGCGGTGAAGCCGAGCTTGCCGTGCGTGGCTTCCACCAGCGGGCCACCCGCCAGGATGAAGATGAACGAGGGCAGGAAGGTGACAAAAGTCACCACGGTGGCGGCGGCTGCGGCGCCTGTAAACAGCGCATCGGGGCCCCACACCTGCTGCAGCCAGCCGCCCACAAAACCGACGAAGGCCACCACCATGATCAGCGGGCCCGGGGTGCTCTCGCCCAGCGCCAGGCCATCGATCATCTGCGGCCCGCTGAGCCACTGGTAGTGCTCCACCGCGCCCTGGTACACGTAGGGCAGCACGGCATAGGCGCCGCCAAAGGTGAGCAGCGCGGCTTTAGTGAAGAACCAGCCCATCTGCGTGAGCGTGCCTTGCCAGCCCTGCGTAGCCACCAGCAAGCCCATGGTTGTCAGCCACAGCGCCAGCCCCGCCGCCAGCACCTTGGCCAGGTGGCTGCGCGAGAAGCGCGCGTGGGCGGGTGTGGGGGTGTCGTCATCGATCAGAGCCGGGCCGTAGCCCTGGTGCCCATTGGCATGGCCGCCCCCCAGGGCGAACACCGCAGGCCAGCGCTGCGCGCCAAAGTAGCCGATGAGGCCCGCCGCGAGCACGATGGCGGGGAAGGGCGTGTCGAACGCAAAAATGGCGACAAAAGACGCAGCGGCAATGCCCCACATCCAGCCGTTCTTGAGAGCGCGGGTACCGATGCGGTGCGCGGCATGCAGCACCAGCGCGGTCACGGCCGGCTTGATGCCGTAGAAGATGCCCGCCACCACTGGTACATCGCCAAAACGCAGGTACACCCACGACAGCCCGATCAGGATAAACAGCGAGGGCAGCACAAACAAGGCCCCGGCCACGATGCCACCCCAGGTGCGGTGCATGAGCCAGCCGATGTAGGTGGCCAGCTGCTGGGCCTCGGGGCCGGGCAGCAGCATGCAGTAGTTGAGGGCATGCAGAAAACGCTTTTCGCTGATCCAGCGGCGGCGCTCCACCAGCTCGGCATGCATGATCGCGATCTGGCCCGCTGGCCCGCCAAAGCTGATGAAGCCCAGCTTGAGCCAGAACAGGAAGGCCGCACCAAAGGTTGCGGGAGCGGGGCGCTCCAGCGCGACGGGGGCGTCGGCAGAAGAAGTGTGGGGGGTCATGGGGCGGCGCCGGGCACAGTGGATGGTGAGGGTGGGGACGGCGGGGGCACGGCATACAAGGCGTCAAACACCTGTGCGGCGACCTGGGTGAGGGTGTCGTCGTCGGCATGCACTTCGCGCAGGCCAGCCAGCACAGCCTCCAGCCCGGCGGCCTCGGGCACGGGCATGCCTCCCGCGTCCAGGTAATGCACGGCGCGGGCCAGGCGCTGAAGGCGGGGGTCGGTTCCGAGCCCGAAGCTGGCAATCAGCACCTCGAAGGTCACCAGGGCGCCCACATGGGTGAACCGGGCACCGTCATAGTCAAAGCCCAGCACATCGGCGGGTGCTGAGGCCGGGTCGGTCAGCCACACCCACTGTGCACCCGGGTCGATGAAGCGGCGAATCAGCCAGGCGCTGGCCAGGCGGTCCACCCAGGGCCGGGCGCGGGTCGCCCAGCGTTGGTTCTGGAACTGGGTTGCGTTCAGGCGCGGGATGCCATGGGCGGGCAGGGCGGCGGGCTCCCCGCGTGAGAAGCAAGCGTCCAGTGCCTGGCGCAGGCTGGTCAGGTCGGCGTCGGCCTGTGCGGCGGCGGCTCCGGGGTAGTAGTCGGTGCGGTGCAGCGCCTGCAGCGCGTCGGCAATGCTGCGCAGGCGGCGGCGGGCGTCGGTTTCGGTGAGCTGCGGCAGCTCGGACTGCAAGGTAGTGGCTGTGTCCCGCCACTGTGTGAAAGCCTCGGTGCGGTCGAACAGCGCTTCGATTTCCTGGCGCTGTATGGTGTCGTTGGCCGTCAGGGTCAGCACCATGGCCGTGCCGCCATGCTCCCGCACCTCGGCTGCAATCGGGGCCAGCAGGCCTGCGTGTTCTTGCGGCAGCAGGTAGGCGCCGTCGCGCAGGGCGGCGCAGCCCAGTGCCTTGAGATTGCGCCACACACGCAGCCGTACGGCGTTGGGCTGTGTAGGCAGAGTCATGATGAGGGCGGACCACATGAATGAAGTATATGCTTTATTTTATGAAATATATATTTCTAATTTTGATATCGTTCTAGCCAAAGAATCCTTGCGTGCGAGATGCTTCAGGGTCTACAAGGCGGGGGAGGACTGGCGTGGCCAGCGTGCAAGGGACGGGGGGCGCGAGGATACGTGGCGCAGCAGCAGGAGCAAGGCGCTGATCACAGTGCATTCAGCGCCCCAACGTCAGTTTGCCGAAAGCCCGTCATGAATAATTATGAATTCAAAACCTGCTGTCCTGGCAGGGCGAGAGAGATGCCGAGGAGACACCCACAATGACCGCACACAGCACCTACGCCGACTTCTACCGCCAGTCCATCGACCACCGCGACGCCTTCTGGGGCGAGCAGGCGAAGCTGATCGACTGGAAGACGCCGCCCCAGCAGGTGTGCGACTACAGCAACCCGCCATTTGCCAAATGGTTTGTGGGCGGCACCACCAACCTGTGCCACAACGCGGTAGACCGCCACCTGGCCGCGCGCGCCAGCCAGGCGGCGCTGGTGGCCATCTCCACCGAAACCGACACCGAACGCAGCTACAGCTTTGCCGAGCTGCATGCTGAAGTACAGCGCATGGCGGCCGTGCTGCAAAGCCTGGGCGTGAAGAAGGGCGACCGCGTGCTCATCTACATGCCCATGATTGCCGAGGCTGCCTTTGCCATGCTGGCCTGCGTGCGCATTGGCGCGCTGCACTCGGTGGTGTTTGGTGGCTTTGCCTCGGGCTCGCTGGCCTCACGCATCGAAGACGCCGAGCCCGTGGCCGTGGTCAGCGCCGATGCCGGGTCGCGTGGCGGCAAGGTGGTGCCCTACAAGCCGCTGCTGGACGAGGCCATTGCGCTCTCCAAACACAAACCCGCCGCTGTATTGATGGTGAACCGGGGCCTGGCCCCCATGCACCTGCAGCCGGGCCGCGACCATGAGTGGGCGCCGCTGCGCGAGCAGCACTTGGACACCGTGGTCCCCTGCGAGTGGGTCGAGTCCACCCATCCCAGCTACACCCTGTACACCAGCGGCACCACGGGCAAGCCCAAGGGCGTGCAGCGCGACACCGGCGGCTACGCCGTGGCGCTGGCCGCCAGCATGAAGCACATCTTCGATGCCAAGCCCGGGGAGGTGTACTTCGCCACCAGCGACATCGGCTGGGTGGTGGGGCACAGCTACATCATCTACGGGCCGCTGCTGGCCGGCATGACCACCATCCTGTACGAGGGCTTGCCGATCCGGCCCGATGCGGGTGTGTGGTGGAGCATTGTCGAGAAGTACCAGGTCACGCACATGTTCTCGGCCCCCACGGCGGTGCGGGTGCTGAAAAAGCAGGACCCGGCTTTCCTCACCCAATACAACGTGAAAAGCCTCAAGGCCCTGTGGCTTGCGGGCGAGCCGGTGGACGAACCCACGGCACGCTGGATTGGCGCGGCGCTGAACATCCCCATCATCGACAACTACTGGCAGACTGAAACCGGCTGGCCCATCCTGGCGGTGGCTAACGGCATCGAAGCCAACGCCGCGCGCTGGGGCAGCCCGGGCAAGGCGGTCTATGGTTACCACGTCAAGCTGCTCGACGAGGCCACGGGCGAGGAACTGACCGGGCCCAACCAAAAGGGCGTGGTCGCCATCGAGGGCCCGCTGCCGCCGGGCTGCATGCAGACCGTGTGGCGTGACGACGCGCGCTTCGTCAACACCTACTGGAAGAGCATCCCGGGCAAGCTGGTCTACAGCACCTTTGACTGGGGCATCCGCGACAAGGATGGCTACTTCTTCATCCTGGGCCGCACCGATGACGTGATCAACGTGGCCGGGCACCGCCTGGGCACGCGCGAGATCGAGGAATGCATCGCCAGCCACCC
>OGCL01000279.1_pt1 | contig 57837 bp, 61 predicted proteins | sample 1570041 | NCBI WGS metagenome assembly OGCL01 (sample SAMN06266162, study PRJEB24511) | hot springs metagenome | isolation source: Hot spring water | place: South Africa: Limpopo | collected 2015-06-22
GAACGGGCTTTCCAGCTCCTTGGGCTGTAGTCATGTAACTGAAAGCCCGTTTTCCTAAAACAGTATGGAGATCAGTAAGTTACTTTCTTGATAGCGGAGGAACTTCGGTTTAGTATCTTGACATCGGGCAGGGAAAAGGCTATCTGAACATTAAATCGTCTTGGACATCTCCGTATGAACGACATCATTGCCGATCTTAAATCCTATCTTGAGTATTTGAAAGGATTAGGGATAACCGAATGTTCGATTTCTTCTGATAAACAGGAGATCGTGGATTCATCCATCCCCACCTCTCAATTCATCGGGGCTCACGAACCGGTGGTCCCATATGGGGAGATCCTTTCGTTTCCAGCAGATGGTCTGCATCTTCATGAAATTCGAAAAGAACTCGGGGACTGCCAAAGATGCAAGCTTCATCGAACTCGCCGCAGACTCGTTTTCGGTGAGGGAAATGAGAAAGCAACCCTGATGATCATTGGGGAAGGTCCTGGATATGACGAAGATGTTCAAGGAAAACCGTTTGTCGGAAAGGCAGGCCAACTTTTAACCAAGATCCTCCAATCCATAGGGCTACAGAGGGAAGAGGTCTATATTACGAACATCATCAAATGCCGACCTCCCCAGAATCGCAATCCAGAGCCGGATGAGATCGCAATCTGTCAGCCTTTTCTCTTAAAACAGATACAGGCCATCACTCCCAAAATCATCTGTGCCCTTGGAACCTTTGCTGCACAAACCTTGCTTAGAACCGATGCCAAGATCACTTCACTCCGTGGAAGGTTCTATGATCTTTCAGGCATTAAGGTCGTTCCCACCTATCACCCGGCCTATCTGCTTCGGAATCCCGAAAAGAAGAGAGAAGTCTGGGAGGATATGAAGCAGATCGCCCAAGCCTTATCCGAAGTTACAAATGAAACTAAAAATTCTGAACTCTAACTTTGAAATGGACCCAGAACCTAAGATTCAGCTAGAAAATAAGTCGTTGGTTAGGGTAAGGATGCCGGTTTCGTCTATAGGTTATGGTAAGGGGTCTAAATCATTGGACCTAACCTTTACCCGTAGACAAAACTGGTCTCTTAGCCTTGACCCTCACCCTGACCGAAGGGCCATTTTCATGGTTCGAGGGTGCCCTCCGGGCATGGGACATTAAAAATTGATCATTCCCCCTTTCTTCAGAATGGGAAGAGACGGTAATTCAATTGGAACCCGTTTTCTTTCAGGGTGTTGAGGAAGGATTCTGTCACACCTTCCATCAACAGTTCGAGAATTGAAAATTTCTTTTTAGGGTAGAGGACAACAGGTTTTCCCTCAATGCCCACCATCTTGGCCGCCGTATCAATGGCATCCTGAAGATTTCCAAGTTGATCGACCAGCCCGAGTTGTTTGGCCTGTTCTCCTGTGAGAATTCGGCCATCAGCCACTTGGGCCACTTTCTGAGGATCCATTTTCCTTCCATCAGCCACGGCCTGGATAAACTGCTGGTGGACATTATCAATGACCGATTGGATGAGTCTCTTTTCTTCAGCGGTCATCTCCCGAAACGGGGAACCCATATCTTTATGTTCTCCGCTTTTCAATACAACCCCTTTGATGCCGATCTTTTTGAAGAGTTCTTCAATGTTGGTAAATTCCATGAGAACGCCAATCGAGCCGGTGATGGTTCCTGGATTGGCAACGATCAGGTCCGATGCGCTGGCAATATAATACCCCCCGGAGGCAGCCACTGACCCCATGGAAGTGATCACCTTCTTTTTCTTATTCGATTTGATCTTGATCACCTCTCGGTAGATCTCCTGAGAGGGGCCCACGCCGCCTCCCGGAGAATCGATCCTTAGAATAATGGCTTTGACTCCTTCATCCTCATCATATTGATGAAGATCTTCGATGACTCCTGCGGATTGGGTAATCAACCCCCTGATTTCAATCACCGCAATCTTATCACCAAAGGCAAATTTCGACGATCCCGATTTCGTTGAAAACTGGCCAATGAGGTAGAGAAGAAGAAAAAAGAAGACCAGCAATCCAACGATGGCCACCAAACCCACCAGAATTCGTTTCTTTTTCATGACAGTCTCCCCTATTTGGAAATATAATCTTTCTATGGTTATTATAAATCAAGATATAGAAAACTAACGCTTCCCTTGATGGGCAAGGCAGGCTTCCCTATCCTGCTCGCTCCCGATTGCCATCATCCCTTAAAAATAGCTTAAGGCTCCCCTCTCTTAAACCGGTGAGATACGAATGGTTTCAAAGGGGGCAGCCTGAAAGACACGGACCCACTTGGTCTTCACCAGTTCGAGGATCGCCAAAAAAGTGATCACGACCTCCCGCCTGGAGGCCCCTTCGGCAAAAAGGAGATGAAAGGCAAGGCTTCTTCTCTCCCTCTGGAGAAGAAGGAGAATCTCCTGCACCTTATCCTCCACCGTGAGGCGATCGAGGACCACTTCATGAAAGGTCTCTTCTTTCGCCCTGGCCAGAACCTTCTGAAAAGCGTCAATGAGATCGAACAGATTCGCCTCGATTCGTTCCCCTTCGGGGGGAGTCTCTTCGACCGATGTCAAACGGATGAAGACGTCCCGGTTTAGCATGGGCCTCTTGGATAAATCGGTTGCAGCTAACTTATATTTTTGATATTCGAGCAACCGCCTGACCAACTCCGCTCTGGGATCTTCACCTTCCTCCTCCTTCTCCTCTGACGTCTGGGGAAGGAGCATCTTTGACTTGATGTGAAGAAGGGTAGAGGCCATCAGAAGATACTCCCCGGCCACCTCAAGATTGAGGGTCTTCATCCATTTTAGATAATCCATATATTGTTCAGTGATCAGGGCCATGGGGATATTGAAGATATCAATCTCATTCTTCTGGATCAGGTGGAGGAGAAGATCCAGAGGGCCTTCAAAGGTCTCCAGACGAACGGTGTATGGAGAGGTTCCTTCGGAATAGGCTTCATGTTCTGACATTATTCCACCTTAAGAGATTTACGTAAGTATTGCAACTCATCCTGACGGGTGATCACCTGTTCGTCCAGCCTGGCCTTCAGAAGATCTTCTAACCCTTTCCGAATAGAGGGACCGGGACGAATTCCCATCTGAACCAGATCCCTTCCCTTCAGGATCGGTTTGATATCCTTCAACTGGGTAAAGTAGAGCGAAATGTAGCGTCGGGTGGCAGTCTGGGTGGTCTTGGCCATGATGAATAGCTTTACCTCAGTAGGGAGAGGGGCCAGAGCGGTATAAATTTCTGATCGTTTCGGTTCCCTTCCGGTATGGATCCATGAAAAGATTTGAAGCAACACTCCATTGCCCTGGCGTTTTCCTTCCATCGCCCTCTTTTTCTGCCGTTCGTTCATGGCTAATCGCTCACAAAGTTCCAGGGCTTCCTCTTCCTGGAGAGAGTCAATCAGGCCGTAGAAATAGATCAGCCACCGATCATAGTGTTCCTCGAGAAAGAGCAGATCAAACCAGGAGATGACATGATGGATCTGTTCAAACAGGGCGATCTTCTCTTCATCCAGTTTAAGTTTGGGATGGAGAAATTGAAAGAGATTGAAATCTCTCATCCTTTGAAAGGCAGGGATGGGATCCTCTTCCTGGCAGAGGAGAATAAATTCCGTGAGAATCCGTCCTCCGGAGAGTCTATTGAAGATGCCCATCTTCACCGCATTTTTAACCAAATTTTGGGTGTGTTTCCCAATCTGAAATTTGAGCCGTTGTTCGAATCGTATCGCACGAAAGATGCGGGTTGGATCTTCAACAAAAGAGAGATTGTGAAGGACTCGGATGGCCTTCTCCTTAATATCTTTTACCCCTCCAAAGTAATCGATCAATTCCCCGAAGGATCGGGGGTTGAGCTGGATGGCAAGAGAGTTCATGGTGAAATCCCGGCGGTAAAGGTCTGCCTTGATCGAACCCCGTTCAACGGTTGGAAGGGCTGCTGGAGAATCATAAACCTCCAGGCGGGCTGTCGCAACATCTACCTTCATTCCGTCCGAAAAAAGGATGATGGCTGTCCCGAATTTCTTATGGGTCCGAATGCGGCAGGGAAATCTCTTCTCAAATTCTTCTGCAAACCGGATCCCATCCCCTTCGACCACAATATCAATATCATAATTTTCCACTCTCATCAGGAGATCTCTGACAAACCCTCCTACTCCGAAGATAGAATATCCCAGCTCATCCCCCACCCTGCCGAATTGAACCAGAAGGCCCCGAATCCGTTCCGGCAGACGTTCCATAATCAATTTCGAGATCATTCTTTTCCGAACATAGAGGGGCTGACTCTCTTTCTTCGATTGCATCAACCCATCATGGAAGGCCTGTAACACATCTCCCATGGAGACGACCCCAACCAACCTTCCCTGTTCGAGGACCGGTAGAAGGGTCTGATTTTGACCAATGACCAGCTCCTGAATTCGAGAAAATGGGGTTTCAGGTGAAATCACCGAAAACTCTGTGGTCATATAATCCTTCACCTGGGCAGTCTTGAGCCCATGATGGATCGCCCGGTCCACAACCTCTTTGGAGATCAGCCCAATCACCCTCTCTTCCTGAGAAACAGGGAGGATATCGAGATGGTACCGCGTGAGAATTTCTCCCGCTTCCCCAAGGGTACGTTCTGACTCCACGGTCTTGACTGGATAAACCATCAGGTCTTTGGCAATCTTTCTTGGCCTGACGACCTGGCGTAGCACCTTCAGCAGTTGGGCATGTGCCTCGAGAAGGGACATGGCTTTAATGGTCGCCGAGGCCGCGGTGGGGTGTCCCCCTCCACCAAATTCAGTGGCAACCTCTGAAACATTGACTTCTTCAATCCTGCTTCGTCCAATCAAGTAAATTCGGCCCTCCATCTGGACCAAAACAAAGAGAACATCGAGATTCTCCATATCCTTCAATTTATGGACAAGGATCGCTATATCTCCAACATACCGGTCTGCAGTGGCCTGAGCAATGACCACATCAATGCCATGGACGTCGTAGCGTGTCGCTGATTGAATCAGATCATTGAGAAGAAAGATCTGCTCAGCGGTGAGTTCTTTAGTGATCACATTAGAGAGGATGTTCAGATTGGCCCCTTTCCGTACGAGGTACCCGGCGGCTTGAAAATCTTCTTCCCTAGCCGATGGAAAGGTAAGGTTTCCCGTATCCTCATAGATCCCAAGGAGCATCACAGTCGCCTCATCCGGGGTGATCTCTATTTCCTTTTTTTTGAGAAGGTTCAGGATCAGGGTGACGGTTGCACCAACTTCAGAGATGACTTCGTAAGAGCCACGAATATCCTCAGAAGAAGGGGGATGATGATCGTAGATATGAATATCCAGATCTGGTTTGTGCGCAATTTCGGCAAATTTTCCGATCCGACTGATCTGACGGGTGTCCACCAGGATCAACCGTTCGATCTCATGGAGGTCAATGTTTTTCACCTTCTCCAACTCAAGGGCATACAGAGTGGAGTGGATGAAGAAATCACGCAGGCTACGCTCCTGTGACCCAGGAAAGACAAGAACGGCTCCGGGGTAGAGTTTTTTAGCAGCCAGCATGGATGCCAGCGAATCAAAATCCGCGTTCGTATGGGTGGTGATCACTTCCATCGATAAAATTCCAATGGCCAAATCCCAAATCCAAACAGGCTCCAATCATCAATGGCTCCCATGAACATACGTTTCGGTTCTTGGGACTTAGAATTGGGTCATTCTTGTGTCAGCCTCTGGGATGATATCGCTGATGAATCTTTTTTAATCGTTCTCCTGTCACATGGGTATAGATCTGCGTCGTAGAAATATCCACATGCCCCAGCATCAGTTGTACCGAACGGAGATCCGCTCCTCTTTCGAGGAGATGACTGGCAAACGAGTGGCGGAGCAGATGGGGAGTAATCCTCTTCTGGATTCCAGCCTTTCGTCCATAGGCCTTGATGATCTTCCAGAACTGTTGACGGCTCATGGGCCTCCCGGATCGGCTGACAAAGAGAAATGGCGTATCCTTCTGTTTCAGCAGGCTTTGGCGCGAATGGTTCATATAGTCTTGAGTCCACCGCATCGCCTCCTCGCCCATAGGCACAATCCTCTCTTTTGACCCTTTTCCATAAAGGAGAACATATCCTGCTTCGAGGTGGAGGTGGTGGACTTGAAGTTGTACCAGCTCCGATACCCGCATGCCAGTAGCATAGAGCATCTCCAGCATGGCCCGATCCCTTAGCCCCCGGGGACCCGTGGTATCGGGTTGAGCCAACAGATGATCTACCTCATCAAAAGAGAGGATCTCCGGCAAGGTTCTGGAGACCTTGGGAGATTCGATCTCTTCAGCCGGATTAGAGTTCAGGATCCCCTCCTCTGCTAAAAACCGTAAAAAAACTCGGATCGAAACCAGATTTCTCATGAGGGTCTTGCTGGAAAGCCCTTGTCTTTTTAAAACGAGGAGAAATTCCCGGAGATCCGCCTTTGAGACGTCTCGAACCTCTTTTCTCCCCCTGTTTTCCAAATAGTTGAGAAAACGATTCAGTCCATGGCTGTACGCCTCCACAGTGTTTCTGGATAGCCCTTTTTCAACAACAAGATAATGGAGAAATCGGTCTAAGAGTAGATCCATGTTGAAATTAGCTTTTGATCCTGTGGTCGCCTGGTATTAGACAATATCTATCCATTGGGCCTCATGATTTCATCCGAAGATCGAACCTTGAAAGAACTTAACATCTTCACACAAAGATGTTTTAGATCACTGGATCACCCTTTGGAATCGGTCATGGAGGATGGTTTGGAATATCGCCTTCCTGCCTCAGTCAGGGATTGGGCTTAACAATGGTCATGAATTCATGGGTCAGGGAGCATTGTTCCAATAGTCACAAACCACCCTCTTTTTCTCTTTAGACTCCAGTATGGCCAAACCCTCCCCCCTGTCTTGCAGTGGCAGGGAGATCCTCCACTTCGATTAGGATAGAGCGAAAGACACGCGAGATCACCATCTGTGCGATTCGGTCACCATTACGGACCGTAAAAGGGGTCTCTCCCAGATTGATCAAGACCACTCCAATTTCACCTCGGTAGTCCGAATCGATCGTCCCAGGGGCATTGACTAAACCGATCCCTCTCTGAATGGCCAATCCGCTGCGGGGGCGGATCTGACCTTCAAACCCTTCTGGAATGGCAACCGCTATCCCGGTTGGGATCAATTTCCTCTCTCCGGGACGGATGATCGTTTCCTCTTCAAGGGAAGCAAAGAGATCCATTCCAGACGAACCTTCGGTCATATATTGAGGAAGGGAGGTAGGATGATTCTTTTTCAGCCGTCTGATGTAGATCTTTACCTGTTCCATTGATTCCAGGGCCGGGGATGATTCACAAGACGATTTCCATCCATCGGGCCGAGAACAGTGAGACAGAAGTATTGCTCGTCGAAGAGATGATGGGCTAAGCGCTTAAGGGTTCCCTCATCAACCTCATCAATTCCCCTGAGAATGGATTCTATGGTCTGATAGGTTTGAAAATAGATTTCATTCTTTGCCAATCGGGTCATGAGATTATCCGAGCTCTCGAGGCTGAGAAGAAGGTTTCCTTTGAGCTGTTCTTTGGCCACATCGAGCTCCCCATCTTTAAATGGTTCTTCTTTCAATCGTTGGAATTCTTTAAGAATAAGTTGAAAGACCTCGTCGAACGATTTTTCATCTGTGCCGGCATAAACGACCACCAATCCAGTATCCATGTAGGTGGGGAGATAGGAATAGACCGAATAGGCCAATCCCCGATTTTCCCGGATCTCCTGGAAGAGCCTTGAACTCATCCCGCCTCCCAATATCGTATTGAGGACATAGGAGGCAAATCGCAGGGAGTGGTTGTAATGGAGTCCCTGCGTGCCAAAACAGAAATGGACCTGTTCCAGATCCCGCCTGGAAATGTGCGTGGCAGAAATGGAGGGAGGCTTCACTCTCTCCCTGGGCTGGTCCGAGGTGGCTAACTGGCCGAACCTGTCTCCAACGAGATCGACCACCTTCTGATGTTCGAGATTGCCGGCGGCACAGATGATGATCCGATCGGCAAGGTAATTGGTTCTGAAAAAACGTTCAATCTGATCCCGCTGAAAAGATTGAACCTGACTGGCCGTCCCGCAGATCGGAAAACCCAAAGGATGACTTCCCCAGCAGGTCCGGTTAAACAGATCGTGCACATAATCGTCAGGAGTATCTTCCACCATCTTAATTTCTTGGAGGATGACCATCCTTTCCCGCTCAATATCCTTCTCATCCATACGTGAATGGAGAAAGATATCGGACAGAAGATCGATGGCGAGAGGTAAATTCTTATCGATCACTTTCGCATAAAAACAGGTATACTCCCTTCCGGTGAAGGCATTCAGGGTCCCGCCTACCGAATCAATCTCTTTAGCAATATCAAAAGCCGTCCTCCGCTCCGTTCCTTTAAACAGGAGATGTTCGATGAAATGCGAGATTCCATTCTCATGAGGCAGCTCATCTCTCGACCCGGTCATCACCCAGATCCCAATGGAGACCGATTTCATGAATGGGATGGACTCTGTGATTACCCTGAGTCCGTTGCTCAGAATCGTCTTCTGATATCCAAACCTTTCAGGCAGGGTCCTATTTTCAGATAGGGAGGATGTATTGAAGCTGGAGAGTCCCATATTTTTTCCTTCTCTCTTCTTTTAATCCTGTTTCCAAACTCCAGCGAATCAAAGCGGGAGGGAGCGTTTGCATCTTGAACCACTTAGATGGGTTAGGTTTTTGGTTGAGCGGTCTCTTTCATGGCCGCCTTTCGGCTCAGACGGATTCGGCCCTGTGAATCTACATCAATGACTTTCACCGTCACCTCATCGCCCTCCTTCAGAATGTCCGTCACTTCTTTTACATGATAATCTGCCAGTTGCGAGATATGGACCAGGCCGTCTGTCCCTGGTAAGATTTCGACAATCGCGCCAAACCCCATGATCCTCTTCACCTTTCCTGTATAAAGGCCGCCCACCTCCACTTCAGCGGTAAGCCTCTTGATGATCTGAATCGCTTTTTCAATCGATTCATAATTGGGAGAGGCCAGCTTGACTGTGCCAGAATCATCCACATCGATCTTTACTCCTGTTTGGTCCACAATAGAACGGATGGTCTTTCCCCCAGGCCCGATGATGTCCCGGATCTTTTCCTGCTTGACCTGGAGAGTATAAATCCTCGGTGCATGGCGGGAGAGGTTCATACGGGGTTCGGCAAGGGTCTCTCGCATCTTTTCTAAAATATAGAGCCTGCCTTCTCGAGATTGTTGAAGGACATGACTCAACACCTCTTTCGACAGTCCTTTAATCTTGATATCCATCTGAATGGCCGTCACGCCTTCGGCGGTTCCTGCCATCTTGAAATCCATATCACCGATGTGATCCTCATCCCCAAGGATGTCGGACAGAATGGCCTCCTGACCATTTTCGAGGATCAAACCCATCGCAATTCCAGCGACCGGTGCCTTAATGGGAACTCCTGCATCCATCAAAGAAAGAGTTGCTCCACAAACGGTAGCCATGGACGAAGACCCGTTGGATTCCAGAACCTCGGAGACAATACGAATCGTATAGGGAAATTTTTCGCTGGAAGGCAGTACCGGTAAAATGGCCCTCTCGGCCAGTGCCCCATGGCCGATCTCCCTTCGTGAGGGTGATCTTAAAGGAGAGACCTCTCCTGTGCTAAAGGGTGGGAAGTTGTAGTGAAGCATGAAAGATTTGTAGGTCTCTCCCATCAATGAGTTGATCTTCTGTTCATCCTCAGAGGTGCCAAAGGTGACAACAGCGAGTACCTGAGTCTCCCCCCGAGTGAAGAGGGCCGATCCGTGAGTTCGGGGAAGGATTCCCACTTCACAGGAAATGGGGCGGATATCCCGAAGGCCTCTGCCATCTATCCTCACCTTCTTTTCCAAGATCCAGTCCCTCTTCAGTTTCCGATCGAGTTCTTCGATGGCCTTTTTGACCTTGGCCCTGACCAGATCTCCCTCGGTTTCAAAGGCCTGAAGGGTGAGGTTGAATGTCTCTTCGAGATACTGATGCCGCTTTGCCTTTTCAGTGATCTGATTGGCTTTCTGGAGTCTCTCCTGGCTAAGATGTTTGACCCTTTCGATCAATCCCTCATCCAACGTTTCAGGGGCAGAATTCCTCTTTTCCACCCCGCATATCTCTCTGAGCTGCTTTTGGAGCGCAATGACAGGCTTCAAGGACTGATGCCCATAGAGAATGGCTTCAAGGATGGTTTCTTCCTTGACCTCTTTGGCGCTTCCTTCGACCATAATGATTGCCTCTTCACTGCCGGCAACAAATAGGTCAATGTCACTTAGCTCCATCTCATCAGGGGAGGGGTTGAGGACATATTCTCCATCAATCCTTCCGACCTTGGCTCCTGCAATGGGGACATCGAAAGGAATGTTGGAGAGATATAGTGCGGCCGATGCTCCAATCATGCCCAATACAGATGGATCATTGTCAGAATCGGCCGAGAGGACCGTGGCAATGATCTGGGTTTCATTCTGGTAGGTCTTGGGAAAAAGGGGTCTGAGGGGACGATCGATAAATCGGGAGATCAGAATCTCTCGATCGGTCGGCCTCCCTTCTCTCTTAAAAAACCCTCCCGGGATTCGTCCAGCCGCATAGGTCATCTCAAGATAATTGACGGTGAGTGGAAGAAAATCGATTCCCTCCCGCTTCTCGTCGGATGATACAGCCGTGACCAGAACCACGGTCTCACCATACTGAACCACCACGGACCCGTTCGCCTGTTTTGCCATCTTCCCCGTTTCAATCGAAAAGGGTCTTCCTCCTAAATCAATTTCTAATTTTTGTACCATAACTGTATTCACGCTCCTTCATCCGTTCATCTCTGAACGCATTCATTGTTCTATTTTCGAAGTCCTAACTGCTCGATGATTGCACGATAACGATCCATCTTCTTCTCCTTAAGATAGTTGAGAAGTCTTCGGCGCTGCCCCACCAGTTTTAAGAGGCCTCGTCTCGAAAGATGGTCCTTCTTATGGCCTTTGAAATGCTCCGTGAGGTAGCGGATTCGCTCGCTGAGAAGGGCAATCTGGACTTCTGGAGACCCGGTATCCTTCTCATGAGCTTTAAACCGATCGATGATCTCTTTTTTCTTTTCCTGAACCAATGCCATGAAATGCCTCCTTTGAATGAAAGATAGACTCTCCTTGTTGGATATCTTTTTTATGGTGAAAGACCCGGACAGGACGAAAAACAACCCTCTCCGGATCGACGTTCGCCACCTCCCCCTTCCGCATGGTTGGCTGTAAGATGGCCACCAGCCCATCTTCTGGCGAGGACATCTTGACCCATTGTTTGGCCTCAAAGGGAGGAAGGGTTTGAAGATCGAGATCCCCTGCAACCATCTCCTGGCCATAGCGAACCTTTCGGATGAGACGGTCGTCGCCGACCATCTCCGGAAGATTAAACAAGGCCTCCCTTAAAGGAATGAGACCGCGGCGGAGGTCATCTTGATCCCACAAGGTTTTGACTTTTCTTAGGGGTATGGCTTCCTCGATCGTAAAAGGCCCGCTCCGAATTCTCCTGAGTGAAATGAGATGAGCTCCACATCCAAGTTCTCTTCCGATATCCCGGGCCAGGGCTCGAATATAAGTCCCCTTTGAACAAGAGAGGTTCAAATGAACGATAGGAAGCTTGATCGCCTCAATCTGAAGGCTAAATATCTTAACTTCTCTCTCCTCTCGTCGGACCTCGATTCCTTTTCGCGCCAACTGGTAGAGTGGTCTCCCATTCACTTTGATGGCCGAAAACATTGGAGGAATCTGTCGTATGGTCCCGATGAAGGATTCAATGGTCGATTGGATCCGCTCTGGATCGAGCGATTCCCAGGGGGCTATCCGGATGGTCTGACCAGTCAGGTCATCGGTATCGGTCTCTTCCCCGAGCTTCAGCATGGCCTCATAATGTTTCGGATCTTCCTGAAGAAAGGGAACCAGTTTTGTGGCTTCATTGATCACAAGAGGGAGAACTCCCGTGGCAAATGGGTCGAGGGTTCCAATATGGCCTGCCTTCTTCACAGGAAATCTGCGTTTGATCTCCCTCACCACATCGAGAGAGGTGATCCCCTGGGGTTTATCAACGACAAGAATTCCATCAAGACTCATCCGGGTCTTCCTCTTTCTCTTTATGCAGGGATTGTATTACCTCACCGATATGAATGGCATATTCGATCGAAGGATCGAACTCAAAGGCGATCTCTGGGGTATAACGGAGATTGATCCGTTTGGCCAGTTCTCTCCGAATATACCCGGTGGCACTCTCCAGGCCTTGCTTGGACCGTTCCCGCTCCAGGCTGGAGCCTGGCATACTGAAAAAGATCCGAGCCGAGCGGCAATCCGCCGTCACCTTGACTCGGGTGATGGTGATCAGACCGATTCGGGGATCTTTAATGGTTCGAACCAACATCTCAGAGACCTCTTTATGGATCAGGTCGCCTACTTTTTCCGATCGTTTTCCTTCCATCTTCTTACGATAATGTCACGAACCTGACATGTGTCGTGACCGAAGTTCGTACCGATTCTCGCTTATTGAAACCGGAGACTCGGATTTTGTCGAGCTTCGAGTTTCTAATTTTGAGACGAGCATGGTCACCATAACCATAGCTCGAGACGTTCACACCGAGAGAATTTCCATCTCCGTATGGATCATTTCACCAAGGTTCATCTTTTCGATAAAGTCCACGACCTTATCCAAACTCGAATTGATGTGCCGTCTGTCATTGCCAACCGTGCAGATTCCAATCTGGGCCTTTTGCCAGAGATCTTGATCCCCCACCTCTGAAATGGATACGTTGAAACGATGTCGAACCCGATCAATGATCTTTCTAAGGACATGACGCTTTCCTTTTAGGGAATGATTCTCCGGGATTCTGAAGTCTATCTGGCATATCCCTACCACCATCTCCTCTCCCTCCTTTTGGGTTCTCCGGATCTAAGATAGTCGTGGCTGAACCTTTTCCATCTCATAAGATTCAATGATATCTCCCGGTTTGATATCATTAAAGTTCTCCATCCAGATACCGCATTCGAATCCCTGGGTGCACTCCTTCATGTCGTCCTTGAATCGTTTGAGCGATGAAATACGACCATCAAAGATCACCACATTATCTCTGAGGAGTCTGGCATGGGAGCCCCGAACCACTTTACCATCCGTGATTAGGCTACCCGCAACCGTGCCCATCTTCCGGATATTAAAAAGCTGTAGCACCTGGGCTCTTCCGAGAATGTGCTCTTTGTAAGTAGGCTCCAGCAAGCCTTCCAGAGCCTTCTTGAGGTCAGAAATGGCATCATAGATGACCGAGTAAGTGCGCACATCCACATTTTCCTGTTCCGCAAGAGATTGGGCCTTTGGCCCCGGTCTCACGTTAAACCCGATAATGATAGCATTCGATGCAGAGGCCAGGTTCACGTCCGATTCGGTAATACCGCCTACCCCATCGTGGATAATATTGACCTTCACCTCATCGGTCGAAAGTTTCTTCAAAGCCTCTTTCATCGCTTCGATTGACCCCTGAACATCGGCCTTGATGATGACATTCAGTTCTTTGATCTCTCCCTTTTTGATCTTCTCGTAAAGCTCTTCCAGAGAGACTTTGCTCAACCTGGAGAGCTCTTTGGCACGAATCTTTTCTTGCCGGTAAACACTGATCTGTTTTGCCAGCCTCTCATCAGAAACCACGATCAAGGTTTCTCCGGCATCTGGGACGGCGGCAAATCCGATCACTTCAGCCGGGATGGAGGGACCGGCACTCTCGATCTTCTGCCCCCGATCATTGAGCATGGCCCTCACCCGTCCATACTGAGACCCTGCAACGAAAACATCTCCGGCCTTAAGGGTTCCTTCTTGAACCAGAACCGTGGCGACCGGTCCTCTCCCTTTATCCAATTTGGCTTCGATGACCACCCCTCGGGCCGGCTTATTAGGGTTTGACTTTAATTCAAGGACCTCTGCCTGGACGAGGATCAGTTCCAACAATTCTTTAATCCCGATCTTCTGCTTGGCCGATATTTCAGCAAAGATCGTGTTGCCTCCCCACTGTTCGGGGACCAGTCCGTATTCGGACAGTTCCTTCTTCACCTTTTCCGGGTTGGCGTTGGGCTTATCAATCTTATTGATCGCCACGAGGATGGGAACATTGGCAGCCCGAGAATGATCAATGGCCTCTTTGGTCTGCGGCATGACGCCATCGTCTGCAGCCACTACAAGAATAACCACATCGGTCACCTTAGCCCCTCGCGCCCTCAGAGCGGTAAACGCCTCATGACCTGGAGTGTCAATAAAAACAACGTGCTCATCTTCAATTTGAACATCATAAGCACCAATATGCTGGGTAATTCCTCCGGCTTCTCCATCCACCACATTGGTTTTACGGATCGCATCGAGGAGCATGGTTTTACCGTGATCCACATGTCCCATAATGGTGACCACGGGGGGGCGGGGCTTGAGGTCTTCTGGCCGATCGGGCATTTTTTCGAGAAGCTCCTGATGGTCAAGAGAAATCCGTTCCACTTCGTATCCGAATTCACTGGCCACCAGGGATGCCACATCGGCATCAATGGACTGGTTGATGTTGACCACCATGCCGATGTCCATCAACTTCTTAATTAACTCCCCACCTCTGACCCCCATCCTTTTGGCCAGGTCGCCAACGGAGATGAGCTCAGCAATCCGGATGATTCGTTTAATGGGCTTGGGAACGGTGATCTCCGTCTTTCGAGGAGTCTTCAGGACAAGTTTCTTCTTCATCGGCTTAAAGGGCTGAGGCAACACCTCCACCTCTTTGTTAATCCTTTTGTCATCAATCAAGTCATCCTCCTGAACCATCCTCTCCTCGATCAGTCTCCGTTTCTTCACCGATACTTTCTTCTTCGCTTGCAGGAGGCTCTCTTTATCGAGTTGATCCAGAATCTCCTTCTTGGGGATCTTTCCATCCAGCTTCTTTGGTGTGGAGGGTTTCGGTTTTTCTTCTATAGCCGTTTTGGTAGACGGCTTTATCTCATCCTTGATCGCTGGTTTGGGAACTTTCTCGTCAACCGGAGGAAGAGCAGGTGCCACCTCTTTGGCGAGGACTTTCTCTTCCTCAAACACCTCTTCTTCTTTCTTCTTTGAGGTCTCTTTAACCGGTTTCTTCTCTTTCTTTTCCTCGACTTTTTTCGCTACTTTGATGGCTTTCTTCGGAGGAGGAACCTCTGTTTTAACTTCAACTTTTGGGGGAACCGTTTCAGGGACAATCGAAACAGGAGGAGGGGGAGTCGGAGGGGCTGGAGGTTCAATGCTTCTCGTCCTTCTCCGGATCACAGTCGGTTTAACTCTTTTTTCAACCACCTCTTTTTCAGCGTCCCTCCCAATAATCTTCTCATCTGAGGAAGAAACCGCTTTTTCTGAGGGTTCGGCTTTCTTGTCTTTAACCTTCACCCCCATCTTTTTCAACTTTAAGATTAGATTATCGTCCCCTCCCTTTATATCGCCGGCCAGGTCAAGGACTTTCACTTTTGCCATTCCTTTTCCTCCTTCGTTCCTTTGTCGAGCCTTCGAAAACCGAAAGGCCAGTCCCCCGGATCATCACTGTAGCCTATCCTGCTCCTTCCTTACCTTTGCTTCCCTAACAAAGAGTTCGGGAATGAAATCCAAACCATATTTTTTATTCGCCATTTTTATACAGTTCGGATCAGGACAGACATAGGCTCCCCTTCCTGACGGGTGTTCAGTCTTTCTTAAATAGGTCCATCCATTGGCAGTCAGGGTCAATCGAACCATCTCGGCCTGTTTCCTTCTCCGGCGACAACCAATACAAAGGCGAACCGGAAGATGGACTTTTCGGCTCATGGTTTATTGCCTCCAGAGATCTGCTTTGCCAATTGAATCAATTTTTCTGCTCTTTTTACTCCTATCCCTTGAAGTGCAGAGAGTTTTTCAATATCGGTCATCGCAATATCTTGAATGGTTTTAAACCCATGGCTCTTCAAAATCTCAGCAAGTTTTTCCCCAACACCCTCCATGTTTTCAACCGAAGCAAGTTCAGGCCCCTCTTCGGTTGGATGTTCCTGAAGGGAGTCTTTTCCTTCCTTCTCCTGAAGCATCTGCGCTGCAAGGGTAACGATTTTCACAGCCTTCTCTTTGTCGCTTCCAAGCACCTTGGCCAATTCATCTGGATCCGCTTCAGCCAAGTCTCGAAGGGAACGAAATCCTTCGTTATACAAAAGGCGGCTCCCCACGTCTCCGACGTGTGGAAGCCCCTTAAAGGTTTCCAAAATCTCACCAGCGATTTTTTCCATCTTAGATTCGCTTTTGATATCAATCTTCCAGCCAGTCAACTTGGAGGTCAGGCGTACATTCTGTCCCTTCTTCCCGATGGCAAGAGAGAGCTGGTCATCTGCCACAACCACTTCCATATGACGATTTTCTTCATCGATGTAGACTCTCGAGACCTTTGCTGGTGCAAGCGCATTGCAGACATATTTCGCATGGTCCTGAGACCAAGGGATGATATCAATCCTCTCCCCACGAAGTTCTTGAACCACATTCTGAACCCTTGATCCTTTCATGCCCACACAGGCACCAACCGGATCCACGTCCCGGTTTGAGCTGTAGACAGAAATCTTTGCCCGCTCCCCAGGCTCGCGGGCAGCGCTAATCACCTTGATCACACCTTCTGAAATCTCTGGAACCTCTAATTCGAAAAGTTTGATGAGAAATCCCGTATGGGTGCGGGAAAGAAAAATCTGAGGGCCTTTGGTGTGTTTCTGGACATCGAGAATATAGGCTCGGATCCGATCTCCCTGTCGGTAAACCTCTCCTGGAATCTGATCTTTGGGGAAAAGGACCGCTTCTGCACGACCGATGTTGACAAAGAGGCTCCCCTTCTCCATTCGCTGAACCACACCGCTGACCAGATCCCCTTTCCGATCCTTAAACTCATTATAAACGTTATCCCGTTCCGCATCCCGGACTTTTTGGATGATGACCTGCTTGGCGGTCTGAGCCCCGATCCGCCCAAAATCAGTATTCAGTTTTACTCCAAGACTGTCTCCGAGTTGTACCTCGCTGTCCAGTTCTCTGGCTTCATCAATCGCAATCTCTGTGGATGGATCGGTCACCTCTTCGACCACCTGTTTAAATTGAAACAACTCCACCTCACCGATCTCTTCGTTATAATGGACCTCGATCTCACCCTGGTGACCATACTTTTTTCTCGAAGCGGTTAAAACGGCTTGTTCCAGAGCTTCGATGATCACTTTTCGGTCAATCCCCTTATCCTTTCCTACTTGGTCAATGACATAATTGAGATTGCTTGGCATGGCTTACTTCTCCTTCTACAATTCTAACTCCAAGTTGGCTTTTTCTATGTTGTGAAAGGGAATGTGAACGATTCTTCCGCTTGTGTTGATTTCGATCCCTTCTGGCCCAACCTTTAACAGGTGACCCTTAAAATTTCTCTGTTTTTCGATTGGGGTCAGGGTCCTTACCTTGACCAGGTGATCAAGATATTTCAAAAAGTCCTTTTCGGTTTTGAGGGGCCGGTTCAAACCCGGAGAGGAAACTTCCAAAACATAGGAATGGGGGATGGGATTTTCAATATCTAATATCCTTCCAACCTCTCGGCTGATCCTTGCACAATCGTCAAGCCGCACCCCTCCTTCTTTGTCAATATATAAGCGAAGAACCCATCCTGCTGTTTCCCGACGGTAATCAAGGTCAACCAACTCCATCCCTTCAGCCGAAAGGATGGGATAAATCAGTGATGTGACGCGGCCAATAATTTCTGCTGCCATTTTCTTACGTTAAAGTGACGGTTTAAAAAAAAAGCGGGCAAATAGCCCGCTTTTTCAGCAGACCCAACTCTTTAGTTTTATATACTACATTTTGGGCACGAATGCAAGAAAAATCATCTTAAGGTTAATCCTTCGATCCTATTGTCTCAGTTGAGGGGAAAGGCTTCCGCATTTAGGTCAAGTCTTTAGTCCGCACATAATGCAAAGATCGCATAGCGAATCCACCAGCTTATAGCTTGGGAGAGTTCAGTCCTCCCTAAAAGGGGGCGAGATTCCAATTCCAGAACTACGAAGAGTTTCAACCTCTTTATTTAACTTTTGAATCATCTTTTCATTTTGGCGTAATGCTTTTTTTAGTTGAAAACGCTGGTAAAGATCGCCTATGCCTCCGATCAACACCCCAAGAAAAACGGAACAGAGGATGATTAAAAAGAGGGGAAGTCCAGGGATCTCCCAGTAACGATCCTGGACAGGATAGAGACCAAATCGGAGCGTGACCTCTTTACTGTTCTGCAGAGAAAAAAGGATGACGAGGATGAAGATGAACATGACGAAAAGTGTCTTGATCCATTTCATTCTTTTCCCTTTCTTGTGCGGACTCTCTTGGGTTGTAGATGGGCGTTAAAGGCGGCCTGAAGTTTTTGATAGGTGTGATCAAGATACTCCGGAACCACCTTGGTCTGGCCCAGAATCGGCATAAAATTGGTGTCTCCTGCCCATCGTGGAACAATATGAAAATGAAGATGCCTTTCTCCTGCCCCACCAACCTTCCCAAGATTGAGACCGATATTAAAACCATGAGGTGCAAGAGTAGCCTTCAATACTTTAACGGAAACCCTTAAAAGTTCAAAGAGGTCATTCGATTCAAAGGGATGCAAAGACTCCAGATGGGTACAATGCCGATTTGGAACCACCATCAGATGACCATTGTTATAAGGATATCTATTCATCATGACAAAAGAATACTTTCCCCTGTGCAGAACAAGCCTGTCTCTATCTTTTTCCTGTCGTCTGCTTAAGCAAAAGATACACCCCTTTGTCCTATTTCCCTTCAAAATATAATCCATTCGCCAAGGTGCCCAGAGAGGTTTCATGGTTTTCCAATCCTAAATGAAATTGAATCTTAATGACACTTGACCGAAAAACAGCAAAAAAGTGGGGATGGGTTTGTGGTAAGAAGTCGAATCCATAGACATTTAGGATGACCGTTCCTGGTTGAGGTAGAGATAATCCCTCCAGGATGAGGGTGGAGTATCAATGCCAAGGCTTTTTGTTAATAACGGAAGCCAGATGGGCGCCTTGGGCTTACGGATCAGGGGCATTCCGGCCTCCTCCGGAGTCCTTCCTCCCTTCCTGAGGTTACAGGCCATACAGCACGTGACCACATTGGTCCATTCGGTCTGCCCCCCTTTGGAACGCGGGATCACATGATCATAGGTTAATTCTCGATATTCAAACGGGGCTCCACAATATTGACATATCCCTTTATCGCGAACATACAAATTTTGTCTGGAAAATTTGATGATCGGTGTTTGTCTCCGAATAAACCGGTTTAAGCGAATGACTGCAGGAAGACGAATGGAGACATTGATCCCTCGAACCTTACGTTCATACTCCTCAACCACTTCCACTTTGTTGAGCATGACCATGATGATCGCCTTTTTCCAGGTCACCACTCTTAGGGGTTCAAATGTTGAGTTAAGTAGTAATGTCCACTTCATCTAAGAAATAAAAAAGTACATCATAACTTCATGATTAAATAACGATTTTCTTCCCCATTGTCAAGCACTTTTTCTGTTAGTGTTAAAAGGTTGGGACGTCTTAGAGTCCAACATAGGTCATTTAACGAAGCCATCCGGTTTGAAATAATTTCCAGATGACGTAGCAAACTGTGTCACTTTGGGAGGTGAAAATGGGATAAGAGTGGAAAAAGAAATCATTATTATCCATATTATTCAATAAGTTAGCTAATTCCGTCTGTTTTGGCCAAATTATTGCAGATATAAAAGACATGTTCTCCAAGATAGATATCATCATAAAAATAAAATCCTTTTTCCTCCTCCTTATTTTTCCAACAACCTCTGTTACGGTTTTGTGCAGAGTGGATCAATCTGTGGATCCCAACCCTGCTCAATACCTTATGGGTTTAGAGAGATGATGAAGTTTATTAGAGAAGAAGCATGGGGCAGTCTCTATTATCTCAAGATCCATCTTCTGATTGTAAAATTATTGATTGCCAAGATGATTTCGGTTTGGTTAACGAAGATACTTCGTTAGTCCTCCGATCATTTTAGTATACCTGCTTCCAATGAAATAAACTTGACCCTGTTGGAGAAGAGAGATCCCAAGAGGGGAGGAATCAATTGAAGGGGACAGATCAGAAGGTAAGATCTCATTGATCTGAAATCATTGACAAAAGCATCTCCATCGGATATGTTTCAATTTATGAAAGGAGGATCCTATGAAAAAATATCGTAAGGCATTCTCAATTCTTCTAATTTTCATCATGATGACAGGCAGTTTGTTGACAAATGCATTCGCCTGGGATAACTGGAAAAAGAATGATCCCATTACGGATGAATGGAATGCATTCGATTTAATCCTGGCAAGACCCCTGGGGGTCGTCGCCGCGGTGATTGGATTGGGCGTTTTCTCTGTTTCACTCCCTTTTACGATCACTGTAGACATCATTTCAAAAACGAGTGATGCTCCAACCAGTGCCGTTAAGAGTGCAGCCAAAACATTGATGCTCAACCCTCTACAATTCTCTTTTACCAGGGAATTTCCGGATGAAAATATGTAGGTAAAGGGATGTCTTAAGAAGAGAATCGGATCGAGGAAGAATTACCAGATTTCTCGTGCCTTGATCTCTTCCTTTAATTTTCGATGACAAAAAGGACAGGGCTTGCCCTCCTTGATCAACATCTCCTTCATCATTTCAACCAGCTCTTCATCCTCTAGGATCTGTTTGACAATATGAGGGTGGGGTTTTCTATCAAATTTTCTGTAAGGAAAACTGGACTTTCCGCTCATCTAAGGACTCCTTCTAAACACATTATAATTCCTCTTTGAGGGTTTGACAAGAAGAAGATTCTAAAATAGGACCATGTGGGTTAGGGGTTAGGTAGTTAAGGAGTGAAGGAAGTCTTTAAACCGTTTCAAATCTTCTGAGGAGATGTCGATCAACCTCAAGCCCGTTCGGTAATCTCCCCAATTGGTATCCAGATGGATATCAATCCACATGACCTCAGCGATCATCTCAATGACATTCATCTTTGAACAGTCATGAAAAAAGAGTTTTACAGCCAGATTCTGCCCGATCTCCATCTTTTGGGAGAGATAGACCAGTAACCCCCCTTCGCTTGCATTGAGGGCTCGCCCAGATTGTATCTGAGGGGACTGAAGCATATGGTACTCAATAGGTAGGTCAATGGAGAAACGGGGGTATTTTCTCCTCTCGATATTGACAATCCCTATTTTCGGTTTGTCTTCTTTTTTTTCTACCATTTATTGAAATCCCCGATTCTTAAAAATTTCGCTGGGGCTCCTCCAGTAAAATATTCCCGTTCAAGAGTTGCTTTAACTTCCAGTATTCAGTCTCTGAAAACTGAGTGAATTTAAGGCCGTATTGGTACCCTTCCCAATCTTCCTCCAGATGGATGTCTTTCCAGATGATTTCAGCCAGCACTTCGAAATTGGTTAATTCGTATCCTTTCGGAAATAGAACCGCAATCTTCAATTTCGTCCCGATGGGAATATTCTTTACTGACTGGACCAACAAACCCAGTTCGCTGGCATTCACCACCAGTCCTCCATGGGCAAATGGAGCATCCATCACGCGGTATTCAAGAGGTAAATCCAAGATCTTTCTCGGGGATTTCCTTCTATCTTTCATCGAAACTCTTTTCTCCATCAAGGTCCTCCGATGAAGGATAATCCCTCAGGGTCTAAAAACCATCCCCTTTTCAGGTGGGTTAAAACCGATAGAAAGCTTCCAGCAAAAAGATCCAAATGGACAATCTTGACAGCTCGGCTCGGTAGGAGCACAGGGTCCGTTTTGATTCTCCGCTCCGATCAGGTTCAATGGGTCCTCGATCCGCCCAGGATCTTCAGGAAAGGCAGAACGGGCAAAGGATTGGATCTTTACATCAGCCATCGAGTTCTTACCTTGGTAGTAATCGAAGAGAGGATTGATCACCCCCAAACGGGAAGCGACCCGATAAAGGCTTTCGTTTACTTCGATCTCCATCGTTGAAAGATCAACCCTCACTTCTGGGATGAACTGGTGCATAAACCGGATTGCCCAGCGGCTATTCCTTGCGGTCATATGGGGGATGATTCGAATCAAACGGTCCAGGTCAAACAGCTTCCATTCCGTCCTTTCGAGGATTCGATGGGACACTTCCTGAAGCTTTGAATGAGCCCTGAGGAACAGATCTCGCCAAATCTCTGCAGGAAAGAAGAGAACCCCATCGAGTGAAGGAACATCCTCAGAAGGAAGGTTCGTTTGAAGGGCAACGTCAAAGACCCTCTTTGTATTTTCCAGTGCTCTATCCGAGGGATGGGTCTGATTAAAACGTGCATAGATCAGAAGGGTCAGCAAAGAATGATAAACATTTAGAAATCTCCCTTCTTTTTGAATCATTTCAAACCAGCTTCTAAACGGGTCCGACCTTGTCTGTTCATAGGTCTGGATTGCCCTTCTGAATTCATCCATCCATGCGAAAGAAAACGCTTTTTCATCTTCCTTTTCATAGACTTGAGAAGCGGTTACAGAGGATGGATCTATGTCTTCAGATTGAATGAAGTCCAGATTGCCATGCCCGGATTGTTCAGACAAAGAGTCATCAATCGGTTCATCGAGTTGAAGCTCTTCTTCGGCTTGATCAACCTTATCCTCTTCGATCGCAGGCTCTTCAATTTTTGAGGCCTCTGCCTCCACGCTCGGGGGCTCGAAATCGGCTGTCTCTTTCTTTGGTTCAGGCTTCTCCTGACGATCGATGTCGAACGATTGCTCCACACTTTCTCTCTCCTCCTCATCTCGTGCCTCAGACTTCGCCTCTTCAGTAATGGGAAGGATTCCAGAAAGTTGTTCTATCTCTTCTTCCGCTAAGGGCCTCTCCTCGCCTTCTGTGTCTGTAGGAGGAGAGGAGATTGGAACGGAGGAAACGGACTCAGAGGGAAGATCGATTGGTGGAGACAAGGTATTTTTTTGAAGTTCCGCGATCTTCACCTCGATCCATTCCCTCTTCATACGACCATCTTTTGCGGGCAGAAGGAATCCAGAAGCGTTCTTGAAGGAGAAAGAGATTTTATGAATGGATAGCTCCCCTTCCAAGAGAACTTTAAAAGGGGAAGACTCATTGGGAAGGAGCGGATTGACAGGGAGCGAAATTTCTTCAAAGGAGATCAGGTCATCAAATTCGTCGAAGAGTTGCACAAGAACCCATACATCCGAAAGTTTCTCATGAAACCTGTTTCTGACCTTTCCCAATACCTGCCATGTCCCGGCAACCGTTTTCCGCAGATGGGAAGATTCGAGCTCCAATGGCATACTCTTTTGGGTCGAAGATTCGAGAACAATAGGAGGAAGTCTCTTTCTCTTCTCTACAGAGACTGTTGCTCCAAAGGTCTTAAAAGCAAAGGCTAACAGTTTGGCTTTCTTGAAGGGAAGGTCTTTTTTGATAACGATCGGACACCGATCGGCAATCTTTTCCATCAAAGGTAGGGGAATTCCGTAATGATCAGAGACTTCTCGGCAGAATTGAGTCTTTTCGGTTTCAGAGTGTCCTCCTATGGAATGAAGGACAACTCGATAACTTTCTTCATTCATATCGTTGATGATCCTACCTTAATGTGTGGGTCATTTTCTCATGTTTTTAAACAATTCTATCTTAATCATTTTTTGATAAAGTTCAAGAGTTTTTTTTAAAAATGAAACGTTGGGAAAAGGTGGGATCAAAGAGAACAAGGAGAATCGATAGAGTTGCCGCGTCTCTCCCCTTATTTTCCAATTTCCTTTAGTAAATTGATCAGTCTGGCGAAGTCCTTCTCTTCAATATGGAGGAACTGCAAACCATAACGATATTCTCCCCAGCTTTCTTTGGCGGCCAGGTCGCTCCAGACGATTTTGGCAATGGCCTTAATCGTGTTGAACTCGAGCCCCTGTACATAAAGGATTTCGATTTTTAGTACTGTTCCTATTTCCATTCGCTGAGGAAGGTAAACGAGCAATCCCCCTTCACTCACATTGGCAACCATCCCCCCATAAGTTTCTTTGTCTTCGACCCGGGCATAGTCGAGAGGAAACTCAACTGTATACCTTGGGTATCGCCTCTTTTCTACGGCAAGAATGCCTATTTTTCTTTCAGTTGTCATTTGGCTATTTGGATGAATCATTTTTAGTTTCTGCCAATTAACAGCATTTTTTATGCCATAATTAAAAATTTCATATTTTTTATAAAGTTGGCAAATTATTGACCATTTAAAAGCTCAAATTTGTCCTATTAAATGAAATCAGGCCATAGCAAAAATAATACCAAATCCTTAGAATTATAAAAAGTTAGTTTGATTTGGTGATGGTCTAATCTAAATTTATAAATTAAATAATAAAATCTAATATTTACAAGAATTAAATGGAATTAATAATTTTTCAAGGCCTATGAAATTTTTTCATTGTTGAATCCATTCAGGTTTTGCTTTATAAAGTTGGGCCTCTTCTGGAATCTTTTTCTCAAGCATCACCTTTGCTTCTTCAATCTTACTTCTATTTTGATCCATCTCTTGCTTAATAAGATCCCTTTCCTTTTTGATGCTGTTTCGTTCTATAGAACTCTTTGATTCATTAAATTTTTCAGTCAACTCATTATATCTGATGCGGGCTTGCTCCATATTTTCCTGGGCTGTTTTTAATTTCTTTTTCCACTCCTCGACCCTGGTTCTCCAGTACTCTTCGCCCCGTCCAAGCTGATCTTTATATACATCCTCTTTCTTCTTTTGAGTGTTATCCTTTTCAATTTTGGACTCCCCTCTTTCTTCAATGGCACCGAGTCTGTCAACTTTAGGCCTATATTTTTCAGGGATCCGCGTTATATCATCCGTAAAATGGACACTTCCTTTTTCATCTACCCATTTATAAGTTTGTGCAAACCCGTCAGTAGAAATAAGAAGAGCCACAGCGATCAATAGTATAGTCTTCATAAAATACCTCTATAAGCAAATCATATGCCAAAAATATTTTTGATTTGATTTTTCATCCATTTTATGTTATATATTAACTGGTCGGTGTATCGAATCTTTCCACCACCTTTTTCACCCCCATTTGATGCACTGACTGGGATCAGTTAAAGCCCTCCTCTAACTGGTCCCTTTTTTATGTAATAATCTTAATTACTTAATATCAATTTCTACATTTTTTGTTCAAAGCCTGTTGAAAACCTAAATTTTTGGTCACTGAAACTTCAAATTCATCGATTCTCTCATTGTTTTGCCTAATTTTTAACCAATAAAAATTCTTATAAAATCAAACAATTATTCATTTTTTGTCAAGGAGAATTTCTTTGACCCTCGAATATTTCTTAAAAGATTGCCTTTATAGGAGATTAAACTTATGCAACCATCCCTTCCAAATCTTGTCAAAGCCATGCTTCATCAACCATAGGAGTGAGATGATTTATTGATAAAGATATTTCCGTTAAGACCCAAAGCTTCTTAATGGGGTGAATGGTTGATCGGATTAAAATATTGCCGGATACTTCCTAAAACAATATTTGGAATATCTTCCTTCTTTTTAACTGTGAAGATATTGATATTTTTTCTCTTTTCCACGGCCTTTTCGAATCGTGAAGCATAAGGATTTTCTCCGATATGGACAGCGGTAATTCTATTCTGAATTCTTCCAAAAAAACTGATGAGGGTCTCGAGATTTGTAATTTTCATGTCGGTAATAATGAAGAGATCCAGCTCCTTTTTTTCTTTAATCAACGGCAGGATGTCTTCGAGATCTAATGCCGTTCCACCTCCAAAATATTTGCATAGAGCACGGTAGATCTCCTCCCGACTTTCGGTGTAATGAAGGATCTCCCTCCCACCCATTGGAGCATCGCTGAAATTATAGACGGCTACTTTTGCGTTATTTCTCAGGTAGGCATTAGCAGCACAAGCCGCTCCAAGCACCGCATAGGAAAGGTTTTTTCGTGGGTTAATCATACTTCCTGAGGAATCAATAATGATCAAACAATCTGGCGTTCCTTCAATCTTTCCCCGGCCTCTGCCCTCCTTCTTCTTCCAGGTCTGTGTAATGCCCGGCATGATCTTTCCAAAACTGGTCCAGAGATCAATGTCTTGATAAGGTAATCCAATTTCCCAAGGACAATGGGAATGAGGGTGGAGGGTGCCGTTTTTTTCCAGAGGCAGCCTCTTTACGGGAATGGAATAATGTTCAGCCAATTTCATATAGAAGAGGATATCCGCATCAATATGCGCTCCCCTTCCCCTCCCCATGCCACCTTCAATACCATAACCGATCTCTTTTAGCTCGGTGGAAAAATCTTCAACTACTTCACGGAATTCTGAAAGGCCCATGGTCTTCTGTGCGTATTCCCTCAGCCCTTCGTCAATCTCCTCATAGGAGTAGTGATTCATATCATGATCTCCCTGAGGGTTTGAATCTCCCTTTCCTCCTCTGGCTTCTTGTTCTTTCTGCTCCATGAGGAGGAGGGGTTTAAGAGAACGGGTAAATTTCCGGATGCTTTCAGACCATCGGGATCGGTCCAGGTAAGGAATTCTCGCGAGTCTACGAACAATCTCATCATGTCCTTTTCCTTCCTTATTGGAATGGGAGAACCCCAAATCCATTCCCCAGATTTTCTGGTAGAGAAAAGCGATGACCTCTTCCACCGTTCCTTTCTTGAGATTCCGATGTAATTCTGGAATCTCGGTTGGACTGTTTTTGACGCAATGGGTATCGGTAATGACATCAATGAAGTAATTGGCGGCCTGTTTGGCCAATTTTTTGTCTCCCACCACTTTTTTGGCTTCGGCATAGAGCATCAGATGCGTCTGAAAGTCCCATGGGCAGAAGGTGTAATGGGTAATGCCATGATCCAGGAGGGCCTCGATCAACTTCTCTTCGGCCATCTTTCCCTTGAGTTCAGTAACAAAGGCGGGATTGATGGTCATCTGTTTTTCCTTCATCTCCAGACCAACCCGCCGCTCTGAGGAATCGTCCTGCCCATGCTCATCAACCGACAGATCCGATATCTTTCCGACCTTTGGGACTGGAATTTCAGGGAAGAGATGTTTCCGCTTCAGTCGTGGCCACATCTCTTCAATGACCGCCTGTAATCTCTCCCTCTCCCCAGATTCTCCAGATAGATCAGTAATAGATGTTTGGAGTTCGGGCTTTTCCTGGATAGACAAGCTTCTCCCTTTCATAGACCTTTCCCTCGACGATATTTCCAAGCCCCCTCACCCTTCCCCCGACATAGATCTCGCCTCCCATCATCCACTCTCCTGTATGGAGACCGATATTTTTCTTAACCAGGATCTTTCCAGATCTCATGCCTGCCCCTGTCCAGTTTTTCGCATTTCCTTCAATCACCATCTCACCGCCTTCAAGACCGATACCGGTGAAATCGCCGGTATCCCCATCGACCATCAACCGCTTCCCTTTGGGCAGCCGGAATCCGACGAGATTGATCTCTGTTTTCAACTCCGAAAGTTTCAGCACGATCTCTTCTTCCTTCGCATAATTGCACAATGCGGAGATGTAGATTCCGGCAGGTCCAGGAATAAGATAAGGAATCTTCTGAGTGTTCTCTAAGGCAAAACAGAAGTCCTCAATATCCTCGGCGGAATAATTGATCTCTCGGATATATTTTTCAGCAACCTCATAGGCCTTGATGATCGTGTTATACTGAACCATCCAGACCAATTCTTTGGCTTCCTCTTCGAGAAGCCTCTCATATCCCTGCCGGATCTGCTCCATGACCGATTCGGCTGATTGAACAATCCGATCCAATGGAATCTCTTTTCGTTGAAACTGGAAGGTCCTGAACTCCTCAAAGGGATTCAGAAGGTCACGGGGCCTTGTCGAAAAAGGAGAGGGGCTTTCCTTTTTAAAACTCCCATTTTTCATCATGGATTTCTTCGATGAAGGAGGTCTTTTTTGATCTCCATGTAAATCGGATGATCCCCTTCGAGGGGCTCGAGAGACTCGCCTTGAAAGATCTTAGACCCTAAGGAGAACGCATCCTTCAGATGATCGCTCTGTTCCCGGTACCTCTGTGCAACGGTCTTGACCGCCTCTTTGGCCAAAAAGATTTGGAAAGGATCGTCCCGCTTCGCTCTTTCTTTCTGTGAGATGATTTCATCCTTCCACTGAATACGATGCGAAAAAGTGAAAGGCATGACGGCCTTCACATGTTCGATATCAATTTCAGAATCTCCGAATAACCACGCCAGCCCCTGGGCAAACAGTTTGATGGAGGCTGGAAGTCGATTCGATGCACAATTCTTGATCTGGCGGCAGAGATAACCCGTGTAGTGGCAACCCTCCTCGCAATTCTCTACGATCCTTTTCTGTCCGTAGCGATCACAAAAAGAAAGCTCCGCCAGTACCATCCGGGTGAAGGCGCTGGCGTCAAGGTCTAGCTCAAGGCCTTCCATCTCGGTCCGAATCCGGTCGCGGTCTTCCCGCCTCAGGGGCTTGACCCCAGTCGTTTCTTGGAGATATTGACCGAAGGCATCGCAGACTTCTTCGAGTTTCGGAAGTTTCTTATCGTAAGCGGTCTTTGATTTTAGGATTCGATAGATATCCTTTTCGTATCGGGGGTGTCTCAGGACGTTCTCCTTACCTCGTGACTTTCCAATGAGAAAAGAGAGGTTAGGGCCAGGATATCTCGACTCTACCAGAACGTCAAAGCGATCAATGAGCGGCGCGATGATGGTATTGGTGCCTCCATCTTGGTAGTTGGCTGTGGCAAAGAGACAGTATTCATCGTTGATGATCATCTCATTCAAATATTCCCAGTTGCCACGATCAACCCCATCGAGGATCATGCTCTGTTTGGTTTCTGGAAGGCGGTTAATCTCATCTACGATTTTGACAGGGATTTGGGAAAAATTGGTCCACACGACATCTTCTTCCCCCCGGTTCAGTTTTCCAAGGTCTGGTCTGCCTACAATCTTCTCTTCGGTCTGTTCAGGATGACCCGACACTTCACTCCCCCAGATCACTCCTAACGGGTACTGATAGATTAGAGAGCAGACAAATTCGGCTGAAGTCGTCTTGCCCAAACCAGGCTCCCCGATGATCAACTCCTTTCCCTTTAACAGTCCGGTCAGAAGGCTGAACAGGACGACCGAATTATAGGTTTCCCCTTTAATTTCAATATCGGGCCGGTTGAAATAGAGATGATCGCTGATAAATCGGTAAATGGACATGACCTGTTGCTGATATCCGTTCTTTTCCACGAGTGACACCCTTCGATAACCTGTTTAATTTAAATTCATTTTAACACGGTAAAGCCCTGTGTGACAAGGTGATCTGATACCCCTGGCATCCACAGAAACTTTTAAAGATTCGTCTCAAAGATTTTTATGGGGCCTTCTGATGAAAGGGCTTGACGTGCGGCCCGACTCAGCTGGCGATCGAAACGATGCCCGAGTGTATAAACTCGACAGATGGCCACTTTGGCCGGAATATATTGAAAGAGCCTCCGGAGGGGTTCCCTCGAAATCCGATGGGTTCCAGGATCGTAAATGAGCAGTGTCATCCCTTCGGTTTCATTCCAGGGATTGAGGGGCCGAGGGTCGTGATGGGCCATGTCCACATGGAATTCGATTTTTTTCAACGATCTGGGTAAAAAGGCCTCGATTCGCTTTCTGACTTCTTGCGGGGAGAGAAAAATCGGTCGTCCGACCTCCATCTCTTTAAGCATCAATCGTTCTTCAAAGGCACTGCTCCATTTAAGCTTTCTTGAAAGCACCTCATTCCACTTCTCACCCAGCCGTCTTTCTCTTGGCGAAAGGGATCTCCTCCATTCCGTCACCCTCTGCATGAGTGACCAGTCGGTCAGCAGGAGGTATGATTCGATCTCTTTGATCGGATGGAAGGGGCAGAGGATTTCCATCGTCTCTCTGAAGATCTCCTGGAGTTGAAGGTCAATGGATCGTGTGGTTCGATGGTAATAGACATTGGAATAAAGATAGAGCCGGGCATTGAGAAACATGGCCAGGGCATCCATTCCCCTTCGGTCGAGAACCAGCCCTTCCTTATGGAACGAGGTGTAAAAAAGAAGACGTCTCCAGTCTACCGGACCAATGGAGACGCCGGTCATGTAGGCATCCCTAAGGACATAATCAATATTGTCAAAGGTGAAGATCCCCCTGAAGAGCTGCTGAAGAAAGACCAGCCATCCCGGCTGGTTCCGCCGCTCTTTCCGTTGTGGCCTTTTAATCAGAAAGGCAATCTGATTCGGATCAAGGGTCTCTGAGGGTTTAAATGATCCTTGAATGCCTCTGCGAATTCCTTTCAGGATAGGAGAGATCTTCTCACGTATGATATGCTGCCCGATCTCCTCATGATTCGTTTGAAAGCGTGTAAGATACTGTTCATCAAAGAAATGGCAAAAAGGACCATGGCCGATGTCATGGAGCAGTCCGGCCATCCGCAACAGTTCTTCAATGTAGGGAAAAGAAGGAAGGTCGGATTTAAAAATTTCAAACAGGGAAGGATAGAGTTGTTCAGCAAACACCCCGGCCACATGCATGGTCCCCAGGGAGTGTTGAAAACGGGTATGTTCGGCCGAAGGGAAAACCCACCGCGCACTTTGAAGTTGGAAAATCCGACGCAACCGCTGCACAAAGGGAGAATCAATCACATCCCGTTCGGTTCTCTCCCCGGAGAGGCGATCGGTCATCACAATGTAGTGATAGATGGGATCAGCAATTAATCCAATCGCCTGGTTGTTTTTCTTCCTTTTCCTCTGGGCAGGACGTCCTTCCATCATTCCTCGTGAGACGAAGTGGTGGGCTTTGACCTTGGATCAATAAACTTCACCCTTCCCTCGGCCACTTCCCGCAAGGCGATCACAATGGGCCGATTATCCGCCTCAACCAGAGGTTTTGCCCCTTTCATCAGCATCTTGGCCCTCCTGGCCGCCAGGATCACCAGTTCAAACCGGCTTTCCACCTTCTTTAAACAGTCCTCAATCGTAACTCTTGCCATGGTGCTCCTCCTTTTGACGCCTCTCGGCGTTGATGATCGTTTTCAAGGCTTCCACCGCCTCCTCAATCTTCATGTTGATGATGATATGGTCATACCAGTGAGCCTCCTCAATGTCTTTCTTGGCATGTGCCAGGCGAAATTGGATGGTCTCGGATGAATCAAGACCCCGGCCGACCAACCGTTCCCGGAGGGTCTCGATGGAGGGTGGAAGAAGGAAAATGAGTATGGCGTCTGGAAGCTTCTCTTTAGCCTTTTTGGCACCCTGCGTATCGATATCAAGGATCAAATCCATCCCTTCCGATTCTAAGCGACAAACATCCACCCGGGCTGTACCGTAGTAATGGCCCAAGACTTCTGCCCATTCTAAAAATTGGTCTTTTTCAATCATCTCCTGAAAAACCGCTTGTGAAACAAAGTGGTAATCCACGCCATCCTTCTCCCCGGTTCTCGGCGAACGTGTGGTGTAAGAGACAGAGAAGCAAAGTCCGGGCAATGCTTCCATGACCTTTCTCACCAGTGTGGTTTTTCCCGTGCCGGAGGGTGCAGAGATGATAAACACAAGACCTTTCCCCTGCCGGTTCTCCTGCTCTTTCTGTTTCATATCGAGATAATCCTATGCCAACGAATGATGAATTCCCCATGGATCGAGTCCATGGGGAAAAAAGCCCACAATGAACTTTTAACCCCTCCCAAGGACCAACTCACCTGTGGATCAAACTCGTCATCCTCGGGGTTCGGAAGAGACAAACTATTCAATATTCTGAACCTGTTCCCGGATCCTTTCTAATTCACTCTTAATCTCCACCACCATCCGGGAGATCTCCGCATCATTGGCTTTTGAGCTAACCGTGTTGACTTCGCGGTATATCTCCTGAAGCAAAAAGTCCATCTTTCTTCCGACCGATTCTTTTGAACGGAGAAATAGGTCAAATTGGTGGAGGTGGCTCTGGGCCCTTACGATCTCTTCAGTAATATCTGTCCGTTCTGCCAGGATAGCGATCTCCTGTTGCAATCTTAGTGGATCCACTTCGATCCCTCCCAGAAGGGATTGAAGCCTCTCCCTGAGCCGGGTTTGATAGGCAGAAAGACAGGAGGGGAACAGGGCCTTAATCCTTTCCAGTTGTTCAGCAATCTGCTGGAGTCGTTTTTCGATATCCTTTGCAAGAGCGACCCCTTCCATCTGTTTCATTTCGTCCATCCCTTGCAACGATTGTTTGAGAATGGGGATGATTTCCTGCCAGTAAGGTTCAACCTCTCCAGTCTCTTCCTTGGCTGAGATCAGATCCTTGGCACCAGCCAATAATTCGAGAGAGAGCTCCCCTTTGAGGTGAAATTGTTCCTTCAGACTAAGAAGGGCAGCGACGTATTGCTCTGCAAGAACAGAATTGACCTGAAGTTGGGCCCTCTCGCCTTCAAGGGCATCGTTCAGTTTAATCGAAACATCAATCCTCCCCCGCGAGATCTGGGAGCGGATCAACTCCTTGATCCGGTTTTCAAAAGGAGCCAGACGCCTCGGAAGTTTGACATTAATATCGCTGTAGCGGTGATTGACCGAACGGGATTCGATGATCACCTTTCCCAGGCCGGTCTCCCCTTCCCCTTTTCCGTAGCCGGTCATCGATTTCAGCATAAATCGCCTTTTCCTTCCCTGATCATTTGGAGGTATTCCTTTCTCATCTGGTTAAAGAGGGCAATGGTCGTTGCCTGACGGTAGTCCGGATAGGTCCAATCGAGGGGGTGAAACGATTGATTCCGGAAGATGAGTGTTAAATCAGCATAAATCCCCTTTCCAAGATAGGGTCGGTGCGCATAGGCCTTGGTCGTCGCCAGGATGACCTGGCCGTGCGAAAGATAGCCGGGGTCGATATTGATCCGACGGTGTCCTTCAAGGGTAGCAAACTGCTCCTCCAGACGGTTTGTAACCAATTTAATATCCGGCAGCCGATCCCGCAACAACAGCGGAGAAAAGGAGATGAAATGTCGAAACAGGTTTTCTCCCATCTCATGAGCATAGTAATCGGTAAAGTTGAATAAGACTCTTTCACTGACGAAATCGATTTTCCCAAACTCCTTCTCCAAAGCCTCCATCGCCTGGAGAACGATCTCGCTTTCCGGTGCAATTAGGCTCATAAAAAGCTTTGCAGGTTGTGGTTCCCTAGGCCTTCCCATCTCTTAAATCTCTATGGTCTCCCTTTCTCCAAGGCCATGGCTCTGAAAGCCATAATCCTGTCTCCCCTTCGTCAGGCAGAAAAGACCGGGCTTACGCCTTCAAGTCAGGATCGAACTGGAAGGATGAGGGGCTCGCTTTTCTTAAGCAGATGAAAAATTCCTTATTTCCCTTAGGGCCCAACAGCGGGGATTCAATCACCCCAAGAACCTGTAGCCCCAGTTCACGGCAAAACCCTGAAATCCGATCGATCACTTTTCGGTGAAGGACTTCATCCCTTACCACCCCTCCTTTTCCAACTTCTTCCCGCCCCACTTCGAACTGCGGTTTAATCAGGCCAAGAATCATTCCGCCGTCTTTAAGAAACCCCAGCAGGTGTGAGAGAAACTTCTCAATGGAGATAAAGGAGGTATCAATCAGGATCAGATCCACCTCTTCGTCCACTTCGTCTCGTTTCAGGTAGCGAATATTTCTCCTTTCAAGATTGATCACCCGCGGGTCATTTCGAAGCTTCCAGGCCAGTTGTCCATAACCCACATCCACCGCATAAACCTTATGAGCCCCCTCTTGAAGGATGCAGTCCGTAAACCCACCGGTTGAAGCCCCTACATCCATGACCACCATCCCTTCTGGATGGATCCCAAAAGACTCAATAGCACCCTTCAATTTCCTTCCCCCGCGGCTCACATAAGTTGAATCCTCCTCCTGAAGCCGGATGGCGGCGTCTACATCCACGTTCGTTCCAGGTTTCTCAACCACCCTCTCATCAACAATCACCTTCCCTTCCATGATCAGGGATCTTGCCTTTTCCCTACCCTGAACAAGTCCTTTTTCTATGAGAAGGCGGTCAATTCGCTCTTTTCCTCTCTTCTTCCCTTTAGGAGATTGTTGTTCGATCATTCTTCGATCGTAAGTTCCCTCTGCTTGGGAGTCCCTCTCTCTTCACCTGAGAAGGCCCATCCAAGGCCAAACGTCCTTAATTCTTCAAAAAGGCCATTTACTCGTCCCTGATAGAAGCCAGGCCTCGCATCAGATCAACAGTGGACTGCCCAACAGGATACAAGCCTCATGATAGGCCAAGGGTCATTTTGAGTTTCGTCTTTGGTCGATCGAAAAAACCATGGTTTCGTGTGAAGGCGCGGACCGTGATCTTGATTTCTCAACCATCTCCTGGGCTACTCGAAATATCCCTTTTTCATCAATTCCGTATTTCTCCCTGAGAAGCGCTTGGGGGCCATGTTCGATAAAAGCGTCTGGAATGCCCAATCGCTTCACCGGAATCGAAAAGAGGTTTCTCTCCTGTAAAAGTTCGAGAACCGCGCTTCCAAATCCTCCCATTAAGACATTCTCCTCAACGGTAAGAACTTTCCCTGTCCTTTCCGCCCAGGCACAGAGAAGATCTCCATCCATTGGCTTTAAGAACCGGCTGTTGATGAGGGTGGCCTCGATTCCGATCTCTTTGAGCTTCTGTGCAGCCTCAAGCGATGGATAAACCGTAGAACCAATCGCAAGGATGAGAATGTCCTTCCCCTCTCGTAACACCTCCCCCTTACCGATTTCGATCGTCCTGAGCCCCTCGCTCCTTTCAACCCCCATCCCTCGGGACCTCGGATACCGAAAGGCAACCGGCCCTGGATAATCCAGGGCCGTTTTGATCATATGGCGAAACTCTTCCTCATCTTTGGGAACCATGATGATAAGATTCGGAATGTGCCTAAGATAAGAGAAATCGAAAAGACCATGATGCGTCGGCCCGTCCTCGCCCACGATCCCTCCCCGGTCCAGCGCAAAGACCACAGGAAGATTCTGAAGGCAGACATCCTGATGAATCTGGTCATACGCCCTTTGAAGAAAGGTGGAGTAAATGGCCACCACCGGTTTCATCCCTTCAAGGGCCAGACCGGCAGCAAAAGTGACAGCATGTTGTTCCGCAATCCCAATATCATAGAAGCGATCCGGATACCTTTTTGAAAACTCCTCCAGACCTGTTCCACTCTGCATGGCCGCTGTAATGGCAACAATCTTCTGATTGGTTCTGGCCAATTGACAGAGCGTTTCACCAAAGACTTCGGTATAGCTAGGAGGAGAAGGGGCCGTTCCTTTTTTGATCTCTCCGGTCATGAGGTCAAAAGGTGGCACGCTATGATAGAGAGAGGGATTCTTCTCTGAAGGACCGTACCCTTTTCCCTTTTTGGTGATCACATGGACAAGAAAGGGGCCTCTCAATTTTTTAATATTCTGGAAATTCTCGATCAGATAATCGAGGCGATGGCCATCAATCGGTCCAATATATTTCATGCCCAATTCTTCAAAGAGAAGACCGGGCATGAGAAGGCCTTTGAGGGATTCTTCAGCCTTTTTGGCAAAACGAAGAGCCGATTTCCCTATGGATGGGATGGTTTCGAGAAATTCCTTCATCTCATCCCGAAAACGGTTAACAAACTGCCCTGTCATGAGCCGGTTGAGATAGGACGAGAGAGCTCCCACATTGTGAGAGATGGACATCTCATTATCGTTCAGGATCACGATCAGGTCCTCATCAATATGACCGGCTTGATTGAGTCCTTCAAATGCAAGACCTGCAGTCATTGATCCATCTCCGATAATGGCAATAGGTCTCCCCTTATCCCCTCGATGCCTTTTGGCTTCTGCCATTCCGAGAGCGGCTGAAATGGAAGTGCCGCTATGGCCGGAATCAAAAGCATCATAAGGACTTTCATCCCTCTTAGGGAAACCGCTTATCCCCCCATACTGCCTTAGGGTATGGAATCGTTCCTTTCTCCCGGTGAGCAGTTTGTGGGCATAGCTCTGATGTCCGACATCCCACACCAATTTATCCCGGGGAAGATCAAAGACATAGTGAATGGCAACCGTTAATTCCACCGTCCCCAGGTTGGAGGAAAGATGTCCACCCGTTTGGGAGACGGTGGTGAGAATCACCTGGCGAACCTCTTCGCAGAGTCTCCCTAACTCTTCAAGGTCGAGCTTTTTAAGATCATGAGGATGTTTGATCTGATCCAGTAAGTTTGACATGGTTCAGGTCTTCCTCAAAACAATAAACCTCGCAATCTCTTTAAGGGGTTCCATCTCTTTTCCAAACGGGTTGAGGGCAGCGATGGCCGACTCCATCAGATCTTTCGCCCTTCTCTTCGATTCTTCTATTCCCAATAAGGAGGGATAGGTGGCCTTTCCTTTCTGAAGATCGCTTCCTGTGCTCTTCCCCATCAGATCAGCCTTCCCCTCTATGTTTAAGATATCGTCAACAATCTGGAAGGCCAGGCCGATTCTTTCTCCATACCGGCTATAGGCTTTGAGGAGATCTCCTGTGCCTCCTCCTAACTTTACGCCTGTACGAACGGAAGCCAAGATGAGAGCACCGGTCTTATGGGTGTGAATGTACTCTACCGTTTCAAAATCAACTTCCTTTCCTTCGGATTCGATATCTCTCACCTGCCCCCCGACCATTCCGAAGATGCCTGCGGCCAGCGCGATCTCATGGATGACATCAAGCAGGGTGGCTGGATCGGAGAGCGAAACACTCGACATTAACCTGAAGGCTTCTGTCAGAAGGCCATCCCCTGCCAAGATGGCAATCGCCTCTCCGAAAACTTTATGGCAGGTGGGGTTTCCTCTCCGGTAGTCATCGTTATCAATGGCCGGAAGATCATCGTGAATCAACGAATAGGTATGGATCATCTCCAGCGCACAGGCAAAGGGGAGAATCCCGTTCCCTTTTCCACCGACGGCTTCAAAAGCGGCCATGGCCAGGATGGGACGTATTCTCTTTCCTCCGCTAAAGAGGCTGTGTCGAATGGCCTGACGGAGCGACGAGGGATAGGCTGGGGTGCTGTGGTGACCCTCCACCTTTGGAAAATACTCCTCCAGCGCTGCATCCACAATCTTCTTTCTATCGTTCAAATACCCTCGAATATCCATCGTCTGGTTTTCGAATCCGAAGGGATGGGGTTATCAAATTGATCCTTCAAACCCCGAACTGATTTCTCCTTATTCATCCACATCGGGGAAATGCCCTGAGGTTTCTGTCGGATCAAAGGGGTGCCCCTTTACCTTTCCATCTTTTCCCTTGATGAGAATTTCAACCCGTTTTTCTGCCTCATCCAATTTCTGGTTACAGAAGCGCGAGAGGCGTATTCCCTCTTCAAAAAGTTTTAGCGATTCCTCCAGAGAAATGTTCCCCTCTTCCAGGCGGGAAACAATTTTCTCCAATTTATTCAATGCATCATCAAATTTATCCTTCGGCATAAGGTTTCTCCGATATTTAAGAAAAAGAAAAGCCTCGGTTTACGAGCGGCAACATCTATGATTAATCAATACATCATACCTTCTTCTTAAGATAATCGTCAAGGTTCTTCTGGCTTTTCGACGCTACAGAGGAGGGTTCCTCTATGGAGTTTCACCTCTATTCGGTCACCTGCCTGAACCTCCACCACATCTCTTAAAACCTTTAGGGAAGGAAGTTTTCGTGCAATGCTATACCCCCTTTTGAGAATAGCGAGGGGGCTGAGGGATTCCAATTTCCCGAGTATTTCTCGAAGATTAGCGGATTTGATCTCCAGGATATGCTTGAATTGGCTCCGTAATCGGTTTTCCGTCTTCTGAAGAGAAGATTGAAAACGGTTGATGGTTTGCCCAGGACTCTGAAGATAGAGCCTTTGAACAAGAGATGAACCTCGTTCTTGATACCTCTTTAAAACCCACATGAGCGACCTGCGACAACGATTCAAGAGGTCATCTACTTTTAGAAGATTTTCTTCGACCCTCTTTCTGGGGTTGGCTAATCCCTTTTTAAGATGAACCAAATTGGTGCGAATCCCTTCCAGATAGTTTGAAATCTCATGCTCCAGCTGATTCGTAAGGTATTGAAGTTGCCTTTGTAATTCCCGCTTATCTTTGACGACCAGCTCTGCTGCGGCAGAGGGAGTTGGAGCCCTAAAATCAGCGACAAAATCTGAAATGGTGTAATCGGTCTCATGGCCTACTGCAGAAATAATAGGGATTTTCGACTGGTATATGGCTCTGGCAACCTTCTCTTCATTAAATGCCCAGAGGTCCTCCAAGGATCCCCCCCCTCTTCCAACGATGATCACATCCGCATCCTTCTCTCGATTAAAGTATCGAATCCCTTCCACTATTTCAGAAGAAGCCCCCTCACCCTGAACTCGCACTGGATAGAGCAGAATGTGAATATTTTCATATCTTCGGGTGATGATCTGAATCATATCCTGAATCACCGCACCCGTAGGAGAGGTAATGATCCCGATGGTCTGGGGAAGCAGCGGAAGCGGTTTTTTGTGACGGGAGTCGAAAAGTCCTTCTCTTTCAAGTTTCTCCTTGAGTTGAAGAAAGGCAAATTGCAGGGCACCAACTCCCCTCGGCTCCATTTCTTCGATGAGAAGCTGGTAATCTCCTCTCTTCTCATAGAGACTGACCCGACCCCTGCAAACCACATGGAGGCCATCTTCCGGAACAAAACGGAAGCTCCGGAATCTCATCCTGAAGACCACAGCGCGGATCTGGCTGAAATCATCCTTGAGCGTGAAGTAGAGGTGTCCAGAGGGAGGAATCTTGAGATTAGAGATCTCCCCTTCGACCCAGACATCGGAGAATCTTGACTCGAGCGTCTCCTTTATCTCTTGTGTCAACTCTGAGACGGTGAGGATATATCTCAGTGGAAGTTCCATAATTAGGTAAATATAACAGAAAGAAATCAGGGTGTAAAAGAGGCGGGAAAAGAAGGGGGGTGAACTATGCTTTATCCAAAACCTCCCTCACCTTTCTGGACAGGCTTCCTACAGTAAAGGGCTTCTGTATAAAGTTGATCCCGGGTTCCAAGATCCCATGATGGGCAATCGCATTGTCCGTATACCCCGACATGTAAAGGACCTTGGCTTCAGGATGAATCTGCTGAAGACGCTCTGCAAGCTTCCGCCCACTGAGCCCGGGCATCACCACATCGGTCAATATCAAATGAATAGGCTCCTTAAATTTTTCACAGAACATAAAGGCCTTGTCTCCATCCTCCGCCTCCAGCACACGATAACCCTGACCCTTCAATACCCTCATCGCAAGTCTCCTCACCGGCTCCTCATCCTCTACCACTAGAATCGTCTCGTGACCACGCGGTAGCTCCCCAACCACCTCCTCCTCGATCTCCTCCAATGGTCCCTCCACTCTCGGAAGATAGATCTTAAAGGTGGTTCCCTGATCTGGTTCGCTGTAAACCCAGATGTTCCCCCCACTCTGTTTTACAATCCCATAGACCGTGGATAACCCCAATCCTGTCCCCTTGCCCATCTCCTTCGTCGTAAAAAAGGGCTCAAAAATCCGCTCCTTAACCTCTGGCGTCATCCCTCCTCCCGTGTCACTGATGGCTAACATCACATAAGGACCCTGTTGAACAGCAATATGCTTTCTCGCATATTCCTCATCCAGCTCCACATTGGCTGTCTCGATGGTCAGATTGCCTCCTTCTGGCATAGCATCCCTTGCATTGATACAGAGGTTTATGATCACCTGCTCGATCTGCCCGTAGTCCACCTTCACTTTTCCAAGCGGTTCGGCAGCAATAATCTTTAATTGGATGTTCTCTCCAATAAGTCTCCGAAGCATCTTATCCATCCTCTGCAAAACCTCATTCAAGTCCACCACCTTCATCTCGAGGATCTGCTTTCGACTGAAGGCCAACAGCTGACGCGTCAAATCCGCTGCCCGATCCGACGCCTTTTTGATCTCCTCAAGGTTGGCCCTCAATGGGTCTCCCTCCTGGAGATCCATCATGGAAAGCTGGGCGCTTCCCGAAATGATCGTGAGCATGTTATTAAAATCATGAGCAATCCCTCCGGAGAGCAACCCGATCGCCTCCATCTTCTGCGACTGCCGAAGCTGCTCCTGCAGGGCTTGCTTCTCCTGCTCTGCACGCTTGCGCTCGGTGATATCCCTTGCAATACTCAAATATCCGGAGACAGAACCATCCGAAGATCTGATTGCCGACATGACGAATTCCACGGTAATGATTACTCCGTCTTTCCTAACCAAATCCAATTCATCTCTTAAGGAACCCTCCTTCTTTAAAATCGGGTAAGCATATTCTCCAAACGAGTTAAAAGTTTTATCCGATACATGGATCAGGCGAACCGATTTCCCCTCCACCTCATCTCGGTTGTATCCTAAAAGATTACAGAATCCCTGGTTGCAAGAGACAATCCTTCTCTCTGTATCCAGCATGATGATGGAATCTAAGGAGCTTTCCATAAGTGTCCGATATTTCTCCTCGGAGGCTCTTAAACCTTTCTCTATCTTTTTCCCTTCCGTGATGTCACGCATGATGTGGACAAAACCCCTGTTCTTTTCGTTCGAATTTTTGATCGGATCCACAACCACGTAAAAAATCCTTTTATCTAACTCCATCTCCAGCGTTTCTCGTGAATGGCTCTGGAGTGAGCGAAGGAGTGGGCATTCCTCAATATGGTCCTCAGCCCTGTGAATCAACCGGTAACATTTTTGTCCTACCAGGCTTCTGGCGTCCTGCCCAAAGAAATCGGCAAACGCCCGGTTGTATTGCCTCACTGTCCCATCGGCCTCCAGATAGGCAACCGGATCGAGCATCGCATCAAAGATTTTCTGCCAGTGTTCATAGGCCATCTGTATTCTTTTTTCGGCCTCTTCCCTTTTTTTAACTTCACGTTCCAGTTGCATCATCTTATCTTCAAGCTTTTTGACCAATCGCTCATTGTAAAGCTTAAAGATCTCCTCTTCCTCTGTTTCTGGAGACGTTACTGGGGCACCTTCACCATGCTTGCCAGTCTCCATCACCTCTCCCACCGCCCTCATAAACTCCTCCGGCTCACAGGGCTTCAGAATGAATCGGTCCGCTCCGAGTTTGATGGCCAATGCCTCATCCTTAGGGTCGGTGTAGGTTGCGGTATAGATGATGAACGGAATCTTTCGAAGGGCGTGATCCGACTTGACCCTTCGGCACAGCTCAAACCCGTCCATGACCGGCATGAGGATGTCGCTGATGATCAAATCGAATTTACCGGATTTCAGCTTCTCAAAGGCCTCAGCCCCATTGGCCACCGAAGTGACCTGGTGGCCATTTGCCTTCAGTAAAGCCTCCAGGAGGTAGCGACCTTCTTCTTTGTCGTCAGCAATGAGGAAGTTCATGGATTACTCCTTTTTTGCGATGGATGATGGACGAGGGACGATCTACAAAAAGAGTCAGCCCTTCTTTCCATCGTAATAATTTGTGCGAATATGTGCTCATACTTTTCATCCAAAGCCTTAAATGTGACCTGATTAATATATTTACATGCTAATGCAAATTCCAACCATGTCTGCGTTTCCGCTGCCTCTTGCTCAGAGTCTGTTAATTTATTGATAAACATTGCCTTATATCTACGTTTGCGCCAAGCTTCGGCGAGATTTGTACAAACCGATCTTGAAGATTTTCGGATCTGATCCGTTAATGAGAATTTTTCTTCTGGGGGAAAGCTCTTAGATAATTCAAAAATTTCCATAGCTGTCTCAAATGCAAGACAATAAACATTCAATTCCCTCACACTATTAATTCTCTTTGCCTCTCGCCTCTCGTCCATCATCCCTCGTCCTTCGTCCCTCGTCTCACTCTCAAAGGTACCTCTCAATCTCCTCTACAAACGTCTCCGGATTGATCGGCTTCTCAATATAGCCCGTGGCGCCTGCGGCCAGAATCCTTTCCCGATCTCCCATCATGGCATAGGAGGTCACCGCAATGATAGGGACTCCTTGAAGCTCATCGCGTTTTTTTAGTTCTGCGGCAACCGCATAGCCATCCATCTCAGGGAGCTGAATGTCGAGAAGGATGGCCTTTGGCCTCTGTTGCAAAGCCAGATCAATCCCAAGCCTTCCTGTCCTTGCCTCGATCACCCTAAAACCATTCTTCTCGAGAAGAAAACGCATGAGATAAAGATTCTGCTCGTTGTCTTCGATGATCAGAAGAGTTCCTTTCATGACAATGCTCCTGTCTCTTTCGGGATGTGGAGGGTGAAGATGCTCCCCTTGCCCAACTGGCTCTCGACACGGATACGGCCTCCCATCTTCTCGATGAGCCTTCTACAGATAGAGAGTCCGAGGCCGGTCCCTTCATATTTACGGGTCAGGCCGGTATCAATTTGATGAAATGGCTTAAAGATGTTTTCGATCTCTTCAGAAGGAATGCCAATTCCGGTGTCTGAAACTGCCAAAATGTAATGGTTATCCTCACTCCAACCGGAGAGGGTCACCTCGCCCTTTTCTGTGAATTTGATGGCATTGTTGAGCAGGTTCAGAAGAACCTGCTCCAGACGGCGTTGATCGGTCTTTACTGATCCAAGATCGTCACCAACCCTCAGTATGAGGCCCAACCCTTTCTTTGCTGCCAAAGGAGAAACCATTTTAACCATCTTTTCGATAGAAGGTCTTAAGTCAAACGAGCTGATGGAAAGGGAAAATTGACCAGCCTCGATCTTGGAAAGATCCAGCACATCGTTAATCAATGCCAGAAGATGGCGTGCGCTTCCCTGAACCATGGTCATCTGCTTCATCTGCTCTTCATTGAGCGGACCGGCAAGTCCCTGAAGCATGATGCCCGTGAAACCGATGATGGAATTGAGCGGGGTTCGCAACTCGTGCGACATGGTGGCTAAAAAGGCGGATTTGAGCCGATCAGCGGCCTGAGCCCTCTCCATGGCGGTCTTCAGCTCTTCTGTTCGTTGAAGAATCCGCTGTTCCATCTCCTGGTTAACCAGTTTCAACTCGCGGGTGCGCACATTGACCTGGTGTTTTAAGACGACACCTCCTACGATGCTAACAGCCAGAACAACACCCATCACCAGGCCGACAATCTGAACCCAGCGAGGTATTTTGAATGGAACTTCTTCTGCTATCCATCGTTTCAGTGATTGGTAGTAGATGGACCGGGGATCCTTTTTCATCTTAGAGAGATGGTCATCAAGAGTCTCTAACAGTTCTCTGGACCTTCCGCTGAGTCCAGCAAAGAAGAGCTTGGTCGGGTGAAAAATCACTGCCGTATCTTCAAGCCCAAAGGATTTAGCAAACTGAAATCCATGAAACCGGTGAGAGATCGCAGCATCCGCATCCCCCCTGGCCACCGCCCGAAAGACGTCTCTGTAATCCTGCATGGAAATGAGAATGACGGAAAACCCAAAGCTCTCCATGAGCCGTTTAAAAACCTCCTCCTGAATCGAACGCTCCAGAACTGCAACTCGCTTTCCATCTAAATCAGGGATGGACTTAATCCCGCTTTCCTTGGAAGCATATACCTGAAACCAGGACGAAAGCACCGGCACCTTGTGAAAGGAAAACCTTTTTTCTCTCTCCGGGCTATAGGCGACATCCGGCATGAGATCAATCTCCCCTTTCCCCAAACGATCCAACCCTTCTGCCCAGGTACCGGCGACATATTTCACCTTCCATCCTTCGGTTTCTGCGATGTGTTCTATGATGTCAATGAAAATGCCTGCGGGTTTACCGGATTTCAACATCATGACTTTAGGGGGGTTGTCATAAACCCCGACAACAATCGTTCTACGGTCAAAACCGTCTGCAGGGGAATATAAAAGGGTGACACATAAAGTTAGAAACATTAGAGTGAGGAAGTTCCCCTGGATGCAGACAAACTGGCCTTTTATCCTGAACATAAATGACTTCCTATATTCAATGAAAAGGATAGAAGAATACGAATGATTTGAAATAGCTTCTCGCTTCGCCCCCACCAGTGGCGATTGATTCAATCTTTTGTTGGGTAACAGTAATTGTAGGACGAAACCCTGCCCCATGAGCCGCGCGCCTTACAGGATAGCTCAAGTCTCGAGAGAAGTTGGGTTTTGTACGAGAAATACATCAGGGCTTCTAAACCTTAAATTATACCACAACCAAAATAATTGCAAGTAAATTCTTTGATTTCATCCGGTTAAGAAAAGTTTCAATAGAATGGAGAAGAATTGACACCCATGAGCAATTTAGTTATAAAATTCACAAGGATTGCGGAGAATTTTTGATGAGTGGATTAACGCTTCATGAGATGCGTGAATTGGCCAAAACCGCCTTTTTCAAGGCCGTAAATGCGGTTGACCCTTATCACAGGCTCAAAACCATCTTCCTCATTGATAAAAATCGTCTGATCATCAGGGATGATTCTGCTGCTGAAAAAGTCTTCAATCTGGACGATTTTGAAAAGGTCTACCTTGTTGGAACCGGAAAAGCTGCATCTTCTATGGCACAGGCCATAGAGGAAAGATTCGGAAATCGAATTGCCAAAGGATTAATCACGACCAAATATGGACATGGACTTCCTTTAAAATATACAGAAATTATAGAGGCAGGCCATCCCCTGCCTGATCTCAACGGTCTTCGGGGAGCCCGAAGGATCAAAGACCTTCTGAAGATGACCGGGCCAAAAGATCTTGTCATCTTCCTCATCTCAGGGGGAGGATCAGCTCTCTTGCCACTTCCTGTGGACGGAATTACCCTTGAGGAAAAGCAGGAGATCACCCAGCTTCTCCTTGATTGTGGCGCCGATATCAGGGAAATCAATACCATCCGGAAACACATCTCTCAGATAAAAGGAGGCTGGTTGGCCCGATGGGCTTATCCTTCAACAGTCATCACCTTCATCCTTTCAGATGTTGTAGGAGACGAGCTTGACGTCATTGCCTCTGGCCCCTCAGTGCCTGATCCCTCCACCTTTGAGGAGGCATGGGAGATCATCAAAAAATATTCGTTGACCAATGAGATCGCTCTCTCCATCCTGAACCACCTCCAGGCGGGGATAGAAGGGAAAATCGCTGAAACCCCGAAGGCCGATGAGAATGTTTTTGAAAAAGTCCATAACGTCCTCATCGGTTCCAACATCATTGCCCTTCGGGCAGCCGAAAAAGAACTTTTGTCGGCCGGGTTTAATACGATCATTCTCTCCTCTTCCATTGTCGGTGAAACCAGAGAGGCAGCACGATTTCATGGAGCCATCGCAAGGGAGATCGCTTCCACAGGACTTCCCATCCATAGGCCGGCTGGTATCCTCTCAGGTGGAGAAACCACAGTAACCATCCGAGGCAGCGGTCTGGGAGGAAGGAACCAGGAATTTGTCTTAGCCGGTGCCTTTGAGATTGATGGATTGGAAAAGGCTGTCCTTCTTAGCGGGGGAACCGATGGGACCGATGGGCCTACTGATGCGGCTGGAGCCATCGCTGACCATATGACCATCGTCCGCGCCAAGCAGTTGGGACTCGATCCAACCCAGTATCTTGTTCGTAATGACTCATATCACTTCTTTGAGCCTCTGGGCGACCTTCTCATCACCGGCCCCACGCGCACCAATGTGATGGATGTGAGAATACTGTTGATAGACTGAATGTGGTAGGGAACGCATATATGCGTTCCCTACCTTTTGATGAAATCATGGAATGTCAAACGACAAAATCCAAAGTTCAAAGGAATTTCAAAGGTCAAACTAAAAAATGTTTGACATTTGGTCTTTTGTCATTTCTTTGAACTTTGTCATTTGAACTTTGTCCCTATAAGGAGCCTATTATGTATGAACTTACGGTTCTATCTCAATTTTCCGCCGCTCACCGATTGCGCTATCTCCATGGCAAGTGCGAGGAACTCCATGGCCACAACTGGAAGGTCGAGGTTTCAGTGACCTCGTCAAAACTGAATCGCGAAGGGGTGGTCATCGATTTTTCGATATTGAAGCAGAAGGTTGAAAAAGTTTTAAAGACCCTCGACCATACCTTCCTAAACGATCTCCCTTTTTTCTCTGGAGACGAACCCTCCTCGGAAAATATTGCCAGATACATCTTCCACCAATTAAAAAAAGAACTGAAGGGAAGTGCAGCCCGGCTTAAAAAGGTGAGTGCCTGGGAATCGGATACCTCCTGTGCAACTTACTTTGGAGGAAAAGAATGAACGATATCCAAAATCAACGAGATCACCGCAAAATCGAGATCAATAAGGTCGGGGTGAAGAATATCCGATATCCCATCACCGTCCTCGATAAAGCGAAAGGGGTCCAGCATACGGTGGCCAATGTCAATATGTATGTCAACCTCCCGCACCGCTTCAAGGGGACGCATATGAGCCGTTTTGTGGAAATTCTGAACCAATACAAGGGCGATATTGCCATAAAAAATTTTTCTAAGATCCTGACCGAGATGAAAAGGAAGCTGAAGGCCAAGTCTGCCCATCTCGAAGTGGAATTTTCCTATTTTATTGAAAAAGAAGCCCCGGTGACCCGGGCAAAAAGCCTGATGGAATATATCTGCCGTTTCTGCGGTTCGAGTAATGACCGGGATGACTTCTATGTGGGCATCGTTGTTCCCATCACTACGGTCTGCCCCTGCTCCAAGGAGATCAGCGAGTTCGGAGCTCATAATCAGCGGTCCATCGTCACGGTCAATCTTCGATTTAAAAAATTTATCTGGATCGAAGACATTATCCGTCTGGTGGAGGAATGTGCCTCCTGCGACCTCTATTCCATCCTCAAAAGACCCGACGAAAAATACGTCACTGAAAAGGCCTACGAAAAAGCGATGTTTGTGGAAGATGTGGTGCGGGAGATTGCGAGACGCTTAAAGAGAGATAAGAACATCACCTGGTTCACGGTGGAATCGGAAAACTTCGAATCCATCCATAACCACAGCGCTTATGCCTTTGTGGAGAGAGACTCGTAACTGTTTTTTTACCCCTTACAGTTTTAAAACCTTCTGGGCAATATTAAGCCTCTGAATTTCCGAGGTTCCGTCCAGGATCTCTTCAAACTTCACTTCACGCCAGTAACGGGAAATGGGGTATTCGTCCATCAATCCATAACCGCCATGAATCTGAACGCCCTTGTCTGCACACCGTTTCGCCACTTCTGAGGCAAAGAGCTTCGCATAGGTGGAAGTGGCAAAATAATTTTCTTTCATATCCTTCTGCCAGGCTGCCTTGTAGACCATCAGCCTGGCCAGTTCAATCTCCATCAGCATATCGGCTAACTTAAACTGGATGGCCTGAAACTTACTGATCGTCTTTCCGAACTGCTCCCTCTCTTTGGCATAGGCCAAGGAGACATCAAAGATAGCCTGTGCCAGTCCCACCGAATGAGCACCAAAACCGATTCGGGAGGTCTGAAGGGCCATCATAAATTGATTATAACCCCGGTCAGGGTTACCCAGAATATTCTCTTTGGGAACTCGACAATCGTCAAATATCAGCTCACGAGTTTCAGAAGCCTTCCATCCCATTTTCTTATACTTTTCCCCGAAATTGAATCCTCCAATTCCCGTGGGGACAATGATGTTGGAGATTCTCTTTCGGCTTCCAGATCCCTCACCGGTTACCGCTGCGATGACGACTAAATTATTATGTTTCAAACCGGCATTGGTGATAAACTGTTTGGTGCCATTGATGACCCATTCATCGCCGTCCAGTACGGCCTTGGTCTGAATGGCGTTGGCATCGGAGCCAGCCTGGGCTTCGGTCAACCCGAAAGCCCCGATCTTTTCTCCGGTCGCCAACGGAGAAAGCCATTTCTCTTTTTGCTGTTCTGTCCCGAAAGTGTTGATGAGATTCATCGGGAGGGTCACCGAGTCCAAAAGCGATACGCCCAGAGAGGCATCTCCTCGACTGATCTCCTCAATGGCGATCATCGTCGAAACCCAATCCATTGCCCCTCCGCCATATTCCTCTGGAATGGGAATTCCCACAATCCCGAGATCCCCCATCTTTTTCCAGACCTCATATGGGAAATGTCCGGTTTCATCCATCTCTTCGGCGATGGGAGCAATCTCATTTTTTACGAAGTTCTTGCATAAATCCCTAATCATCTGCTGCTCGGTGCTCAATGTAAAATCCATGGGGTTCTCCTTGTCTTGAGATGGTCTCGTCCCTTTCTGAAAAGGATAAAAATTTTAGTGAAAAAATTAACATAATTGATCCAATGATGTCAACCATCTTGACCCAAAGGTCTGGACATATTATAAGAAATCTTGTAATTTAAACTTATTGTGGCGGGGAGTAGCGCAGCCTGGTAGCGCGCTTGGTTCGGGACCAAGAGGTCGGGAGTTCAAATCTCCTCTCCCCGACCATTGTTTACCAAATTAACATGCCCTCTGCTCTCTTCATTGCATTATTCGGGTATCTCCTGGGCTCTATCCCTTCCGGACTTCTACTGAGCAAACTTTTTTCTAAGGTTGACCCTCGTCAGACAGGAAGCAAAAACATTGGTGCGACCAATGTCTTTCGGACTGCCGGTAAGACATTGGGCATACTCACCTTGATCGGAGATGTTTTAAAAGGTTTGATCCCGGTCTGGGCTGCTCTTCACTGGGGAGTGACGGACCAGTGGGGGGTGAGCTCTGACACATGGACCGCCCTCGTCGGATTGAGCCCTTTTCTTGGCCATGTTTTTCCAATCTTTCTTGGATTCAAAGGTGGAAAAGGGGTGGCTACCGCAGTAGGGGTCTATCTTCCCATCTCCCCTATTGCGGTCTTGATTGAGGTTTTTGTCTTTGCCGGAATCGTGTGGAAATGGAGATATGTTTCTCTGGGGTCCATGACCTGTGCCGTAACGATTCCAATCCTTCTCGCCTACTTCCGAAGCGACTCTCAGGCTTACTTTATTCTCAGTATCATCATGGCCGCTCTCATCCTCTATCGGCACCAATCGAATATTGTCAGACTGCTGCAGGGAACGGAAAATAAGTGGAAAATGGGTTGAACAGGGAATCACGACATCGGATTACCAGGGTATCAGGAAGCAGGACACCGCTGGTTCAGAACCTCAGGAAAAGCCGGTTCAGTCCTGTTACAGTTTCTTTAGAGCAGCAAGCTTCCTTTTTTCTTTCTTAGATAGTTTTCTCGAAGGCCCTTTTCTCTTTAGACTTCTTTCCTCTTCATCAGAGTCAATCTCTTTTCTATTCGTGAAAGTCAAGTTCTCCATCTTTTTCAGAAACTGGTCTGAGGGAATGACCGGGACCGAGAGTTTATCAGCATAATTGGATATTTCTCTGTCTGAGGTGACCACGATGACCCCAGAGCCTTTCTCCCTGATCAGTCTCTTGATCACCTCATCTGCCTTCTCACCAACTCTCGAAAAGATCAGATCGATCCCTTTCTTTCTCTCCCTTTTCTCCGTGTCCCAGCCCGATTGCCATCCATCAAAAACGACAAGGATCTCGACGGGCCTGACCTGGCGATAAAGGGAGAGCCTTTCAATCAGACGCTCTCTCTCCCATTGAAGCTCAGTGGGGTTGCTTCGGATCAAGGTTCGACCGGAATGGAGGAGGTTGTACCCATCAATCAGGAGAACCATTTGAATTTCGGATTTAGGATTGCGGAATGCGGAATTGATTTAAATCCAAAATCCGCATTCCGAAATATGCTTATTAGAGGTAGTCGAGCCATTCGATGAATCTCGGATCCTTACCTTTGACAATATCGAAGAAAGCGGCCTGAAGCTCTTGGGTGACAGGACCGGGTTTTCCTTGACCGATCTGACGACCATCCACTTCTCGAATGGGTGTGATTTCAGCGGCAGTCCCTGTAAAAAAGGCTTCATGAGCGGTATAGAGTTCATCCCGGGTAAACTTGTCTTCCACCACTGGAATGTTTCTCGTCCTCGCAATCTGGATTAGCGAATCTCGGGTGATTCCTGGAAGAATGGACGTCAGCGGAGTAGTTTTGAGGACTCCATTCTTGACGATGAAGATATTTTCTCCGGTGGCTTCTGATACATATCCTTCGGTATCGAGCATCAGGGCTTCATCGAATCCCAATCGCATGGCCTCTCTCTTGGCAAGTACCGAGTTCACATAGTTTCCCGAGATCTTGGCCTTGGTCATCATCACATTCACATGATGGCGGGTATAGGACGAGGTCTTGACACGAATACCTTTTTCAAGGGCGCCTTCGCCAAGATAGGCTCCCCAGGACCAGGTGATAATCGCCACCCGGATTGGATTCTCTCCTGGATAGACTCCCATCACTCCCTCTCCGATAAAGGCAAGAGGTCGGATGTATCCCGCTTTTAGGCCGTTCGCCCTCAGGGTCTCTTTACAGGCCTCGATCAGCTCCTTTTTCGAAAAAGGAAGGTTCATCTCTCCAATCTGGGCTGAATCGTAAAAACGGTCAATATGCTCCCTTAAGCGATAGACCGCCGATCTTCCGTCATGACAGAGGTAACATCGTATCCCCTCGAAGATGCCCAGCCCGTAATGGAGTGTATGAGTCAACACATGGATCTTGGCTTCATCCCACGGGATCAGTTTCCCATCCATCCAGATCTTCTCCATCTTCTGTACCATCGTGCTTGACCTCCTCGTCTGAATTCAAATCTATGGGTATCCCTTTTACCCTATTTCTGTCCAATTGTCAAAAAAAATGAAAAGCATGAAAGCCTCATGGGCAATGATCCTGATTCATTCAGGCGGGCTCTCGGAGGGGGTGAGAATCCTTAGGTGAACCCTCTCCTTTAAGATGGATTTGGCGGTTTGGACTCCGAATAGAATTTCAGAAAATTGTTCCTCTCCCTCGCCAAATGTGAGCGTCAGGCTCTCCAGCCATCTGCGATCAGCTGGATTCTGGTCAAGGCGGTCCGTTATTCCTTCAAGGAGAACCTCGGCCAGTTTCCCACAATCCACGGAATACGCCTCGCCAAAAGGAAAGGAGAGGCAGGAGTGAAGGATCTTTAACCGTTTCAGGGTCTCCGTGATAAAGGGAATGATGTCCCGGATGGATAAATAACTATATCCCCTTGCTTCCCCGAGCCCAAAGAGAAGAATCCCCTTGGGCGAAATTCTTCCCTCGGATGGGATCAAGGTCTTTTCTCCCCATTCGCCTTTCAATCTGTTTTCCATCAGCAGACGGGATAATCTCCCATTCAGCCTCCAATCCAACCATCCGGCCGAGCCCCTTAACGGTCGCTCATCCTTGAAAAGACCAGTGATGAGCAGATCACTCTCTTGACGATCGAAGGGGTCTTTTGAGATGATGATATCCATACTCGTTAAATCACAATGGACGTTAAACGATAAATCATGAACTAAACACAGGTTTTTCTGTCCGTCGTTCTCTGTTCATCATTCATCGTATTTCACAGGGGTTTTCGGATCACTTCATTCTGAATCCGGTCGAGAATTCCATTGATAAAGGTTCCCGACTCTTCAGAACCGAATCGCTTTCCAAGATCAATGGCCTCATTGATGGTGACTTTCGGGGGAATTTCACTACAGAACAAAAGCTCGAAGAGGGCCATCCGCAGGATATTTCGGTCAATGGCGGTCATACGGTCCAGTCGCCAGTGTTCGGAGCACTCTTCGATGAGTCGGTCAATCTCCCTCTGGTGCTCCAGCACCCCGAGGACGATTCGTTTTACAAACTCGTCCTCTTTTCCTTCAGGCGAAAAATGCTCTATAGATCGGGCAATCGCCTTTAAAGGATCCTGCTTGGTGATTTCAATCTGATAAAGAACCTGGAGGGAAAACTCCCTCGATCTTCTCCGTTTTCCCAAAGAACCACTTATCCTTTTCCAATTTCCTTCATAAGATTGGCCATCTCAATGGCAGACATGGCCGCATCGAATCCCTTATTTCCAACCTTGGTCCCTGCCCTTTCAATCGCCTGTTCGATCGTATCAGTAATGAGGACCCCAAAGGAAATGGGGATTTCACTCTCCAGGGTGATGCTGGCGATTCCTTTGGTAACCTCCGTGGCAATATATTCAAAATGCGGGGTGGCCCCCCGGATGACACATCCAAGACAGATGAGGGCATCGTATCGTCCGCTTTTAGCCATTTTCTTGGTGGCCAGTGGAATTTCAAAGGCCCCGGGCACCCGCACCACCGAGCAGTCTCCTTCCTCTGCACCACTTCTTCGCAGGGCATCCAGCGCGCCTTCCAGCAGTCGGTCGCTGACAAAGTTATTAAAGCGGCTCAGGACAATCCCGAATTTAAGGCCCTTTGCGATTAATTTGCCCTCAATATTTTTTGCCATCTTGATTCTCCTTTCATTGACCCATGGCAGGTGTGTTGCTTCCGACGCTTTAAAGTTAGGTTCTTAAATCCTCCATCCGAAATCTCCAACTCTTCTAATCCCCTGATTTGATGGAGAGGATGTGACCCATCTTCTTTGCTTTGGTCTTTAAATATTCAATATTTTCCTGACTGGGTTTGCTCTCAATGGGAACCCGCTCAATCACCTCAATCCCATATCCCTCCAGCCCTTTAATCTTTCTTGGATTGTTCGTCATCAACCTGATCTTACGGAGACCCAGGTCTACGAGAATCTGTGCGCCGATGCCATAATCTCTCATATCGGCCTGAAATCCAAGGGCCTCATTGGCTTCCACCGTATCCTTCCCCAGATCTTGAAGGCAATACGCCCTCAATTTATTCACCAACCCGATCCCTCTCCCTTCCTGTCTCATATAGACGATGACCCCTTTGCCCTCCTGATCCACCATGGCCATGGCCTGATGAAGTTGCTCTTCACAATCACATCGCCTCGACCCAAACACATCGCCGGTCAAACATTGGGAGTGAACCCTGACCAGAACTTCGTCATTGGACCCGATCTCCCCTTTGACCAGGGCCAAATGATGAAATGGGTCAACATCATTTTCATAGGCAATGGCCGTAAAGAGTCCCCCATATTTCGTTGGGATTTTGGCTTCAGCGATCCGTCGGACCAGACTTTCCTTCTGAAGCCTGTATTTGATGAGATCGGCAATCGTGACAATCTTTAAATCAAATTTCTTGGCAAAGAGCTGAAGATCGGGCATCCTGGCCATGGTGCCATCTTCATTCATGATTTCACAAATGACCCCATACGGCTTGAGCCCAGCCAGCCGTGACAGGTCCACAGAGCCTTCGGTCTGTCCTGTTCGAACCAGTACTCCCCCATCTCTGGCTCTAAGAGGGAAGACGTGACCCGGCGAAACAAGATCTTCTGCCACCGTGTTATCATCAATGGCGGTCAGGATAGTGGTGGCCCGGTCAGCCGCTGAAATTCCAGTGGTCACCCCTCTTCTTGCATCAATCGAAATGGTGAAGGCGGTTTGAAAACGGGAGGTGTTATCAGAAACCATCATGGGAAGGCGAAGATCAATAATACGTTTCTCGGTCAGGGTCAAACAGATTAGCCCTCTTCCATATTTTGCCATAAAATTGATGGCCTCAGGCGTCACCTTCTCTGCGGCCATTGTGAGATCGCCCTCGTTCTCGCGGTCTTCATCATCCACAAGGATGACCATCTTCCCATCCCGGATGTCTTTCAAAGCCTCTTCAATCGTACTAACCATCCATTCCCTCTTTCTCATCAATCAGTCCGTGCTCTCTCAGAAAGGAGAGATCCAGGCCTCCGGAGCGTTTCTCCCCTTTCAAAAGCTTCTCCACATACTTCCCTAAGAGATCGGTCTCGACATTAACCGCATCATTCACCCTTTTGTCCATCAAGGTCGTCTGATTTAGGGTATAGGGAATCAACATGAGTAAAATCTCGTTGCCCCTGCATTCGTTCACGGTCAGGCTGACCCCATCTATGGCAATGGACCCTTTGGGGACAATATACTTCATGAGATCTTCGGGAACCCTCACTTTCAATCTACAAAATTCCCTCTCCTGCCTCTTCTCGGTGATGACCCCAACACCATCAATATGTCCTGTGACGAAATGTCCTCCCAAACGGCTGTTTAGTTTTAAGGCATTTTCGAGATTGACATCATTCCCTTCTTTTAAATCACCCAGGTTCGTTCTCTTCACCGTTTCACCAGAGAGGTCAAACGTGCATCTTAACCCCTGTTTTCCCATGACCGTTAAGCAAACACCATTAATACTAATACTATCACCCAGTTGCACGTCTGTCAAATGAGAAGGAAATTCGATCGTAAGCCTCCTCGATGCTCCATGATATTCAATCTTAAGAATCTTTCCTTTGCCTTCTATGATGCCTGTAAACATGTTGACTTTGGATACCCTTCGATCAGCAAGTCTTCGCCTATCTTTCTGACTTTCAACGAATGAAGCAGGAGCGCATCTTTAAGGGTTGGCCCTCTCCCCTGCCCGAAGATCCCGTAAGCCTCATCTCCACCGATTAATTTGGGGGCCAGGAAAAGAAGGATCTTATCGATCAATCCACTGCGCAGGAATGAACCGTTCACTTCAGCCCCTCCTTCCACGAGAAGGCTTGTAAAACCCAATTGCCCCAATCTTATGAGAAGCGATCTTAAATCAACTTTTCCCTGGATTGAGTTCAGGGTCAGGACGGACACCCCCGCCTTCTCAAAATATCCCTTTCTTTTCTTTGAGGCCAGGTCGGTCGTAGCGAGAATCGTCTTTTCCGGTTTGTGAAGAATCACCTGGGCACGCTCAGGAGTCCTTAAACGACTATCCAGGATAATGCGATAAGGATCTCTCCCTCCTGTAAGGCGTGCGGTAAGCATGGGGTCATCCTTCAGTACGGTTCCTACTCCTACCAGTAAACCGTCAACCTGATTTCGTAACTGATGAACGAGTCTCCTCGATGGTTCACCAGTAATCCATTTCGATTCTCCCCGGGAGGTTGCAATCTTCCCATCCAGGCTCGCAGCAATCTTTAAAATAACGAAGGGCATTCGGGTCTGGATATACTTACAAAAAATCTCATTCAATCTCTCGCAGGCTTCGCCCAAGACACCGGTCTTCACATCGAGACCTGCCTTCCGGAGGATCTTCAGCCCCCTTCCTTTTACCAGTGGATTGGGGTCTTCCATTCCAATCACAACCCGTTTTACTCCTGCTCTCACCAGAGCAGGGGCGCAGGGGGGGGTCCTTCCGTAATGGCTGCAGGGTTCGAGATTGATATAGAGGGTCGCTCCTCTGGCTTTCTCCCCTGCCGCATGAAGCGCATGGATTTCGGCATGGGGTTCTCCTGCTCGGGCGTGATATCCCTCTCCGACAACGATCTCTCGCTTTACAAGGACCGCTCCCACCATTGGGTTAGGAGAGGTTCGCCCCCTTCCTTTTTCAGCAAGCCGGAGGGCTCGTCTCATCCAACGTTCGTCATCCTGGAGCATCCCTTTGACCCTACATATCGATACGATACACGAATTAATTAAATTCCAATGACCAAATCCCAGGCTCCCAATACATTCCAATCACTCAATAACCAATGGTATTTGAATATTGTATATGATTTGGTGTTTGGCGCTTGGTGATTGATTATTTTCGGGGTTTGGATTCTTCCCTATTCCCCAGAAGGTCCTTTAACTCATTCATAAATTCATGGATGTCTTTAAACTGTCGGTAAACCGAGGCGAAACGAACATAGGCCACCCCATCGAGACGATGGAGCTCTTCCATCACCTTCTCACCGATTTCTGAACTTTTGATCTCCCTCTCCCCTCTTTCCTGGAAATAGGCCTCAATCCGGTTGACGATCTTCTCAATTACATTGATGCTAATGGGACGCTTTTCACAGGCTTTTTTAAGTCCGTTGAAGATTTTGATCCGGTTAAACGGCTCCCTCCTTCCGTCCTTTTTGATGATCAGGGGGAGGGTTTCTTCGGCTCGCTCACTTGTGGTGTAACGTTTCAGGCACTTGAGACACTCTCGGCGCCTTCGGATCGTCTCTTTGTCCTTTCCAACACGAGAATCAACCACCTTGCTGTCAGGATGATTGCAGAATGGACATTTCATATCATTCGCCTGAAGGCCATTGAGAAAGGGGGTTAAAGCTTCCTTCTCCGTTCGATCTTGTCCCTCTTATTCCGATCAACCCTTTCCACCCGGATGCCGGACTCTTTGAGCATTGCCTTGGCCAATTCGTCGGCATACCCTTCTTCATAAACAATTCTTTCAATCCCCGAATTGATGATCATCTTGGTGCAGATGATGCAGGGGTGATTGGTACAATAGAGGGTGGCGTTGCGGATCCCCACGCCATGGTAGGCCGCCTGAATGATGGCATTCTGCTCTGCATGAAGCCCCCGGCACAGTTCATGGCGCTCCCCGGAAGGGATCTCCCTCTGCTGGCGGAGACATCCGATGTCCACACAGTGCTCCAAACGTGCTGGGGCACCATTGTATCCTGTGGCTAAGATCTTCTTATCTTTGACCAGAATGGCTCCGACCTGCCTCCTGAGGCAGGTGGAACGTTTGGCCACAAGATGGGTGATGTCCATAAAATACTCGTCCCAGGAAGGACGTTGAAAATGGGGGGTTTTCTTTTCCTTCGTTTTCAAAGGAGAACCATGTTGAGGATGAAATCCGAAAGGTTCAACTCCAAACATCCCGGTGGCATTTCGACGTTTTTACCTGGGTCATTTGAAGTTTTTGTTTTCGAGGGCGGCAATCTTATCCAACCGCTGTTTGTGCCTTCCTCCTGCAAAGGGCGTCTCCAGCCATATCCGAACGATCTCTCTGCCCAATTCCTTTCCAACAATCCTTCCACCGATAACCAGGACATTGGCATCGGTATGTTCCCGGCTGTAACGTGCTGTGAAGAGGTCATTGGCGAGAGCCGCTCTGATGCCTTTAAATTTGTTGGCCGTGATGGACATCCCGATCCCCGTGCCGCAGATGAGGATCCCGCGATCCAGGTCTCCCTGAGTGATCTTTTCCGCTAACAGACTTCCGTAATCAGGGTAATCCACCGAATCTTCACTGAACGTTCCCAGGTCCACAGGTTCATGTCCGATGGATTTCAAATAGGTCTTCAATACCTCTTTGAGTTCAAAGCCGCCATGATCGCTGGCTATGCCGATTTGCATCCGTCCTATCCTGTGAATTTTTTAAAGATGAGGGTTGCATTCGTTCCGCCGAAACCGAAGGCATTCGACATTCCTGTGGTTACGTCCTTGTTGCGTGCCACATTCGGGACATAGTCCAGGTCGCATTCGGGATCTGGTTCGTCATAGTTGAGGGTGGGGGGAAGGATTCCATCCCGGAGTGAGAGAATGGTGAAAATGGCCTCGGTACTTCCGGCTGCCCCTAACAGATGTCCTGTCATGGATTTGGTGGCACTGATGGGTATCTTTTTGGCATACTCGCCGAAAACCGATTTGATGGCCATGGTTTCAGTGAGATCATTCAATGGGGTTGAGGTTCCATGGGCATTAATATAATCGATATCCTCTGGTTTCAAACCAGCATCTCGTATCGCCATTCTCATGCAACGAATGGCCCCATCTCCGTCCGGAGAGGGCGCGGTGATGTGGTAGGCATCTCCGGTATAACCATAACCGATGATTTCAGCATAAATTCTTGCATTTCTATTTAGGGCAAATTCCAGTTCTTCGAGAACCACAATCCCAGCCCCTTCGGCAATAACAAAGCCGTCGCGGTTCTTCTCAAAAGGACGACTGGCCTTTTGAGGCTCCTCATTTCTGGTCGAAAGGGCTTTCATCGCATTGAACCCACCGATGGTCAGGGGCGTGATGTTGGCCTCTGTTCCTCCGGCGATGATGGCATCGGCATCTCCATAGGCGATCATCCGGAAAGCATCGCCGATGCAATGGCCTCCTGTCGCACAGGCGGTCACCACACAGGTGTTCGGCCCTTTGGCCCCAAATTGAATCGCAATCTGTCCGGAGGCGAGATTGGCAATCAGCATAGGAATAAAGAAGGG